>Ga0208375_1003548_pt1 | contig 13144 bp, 13 predicted proteins | sample RifOxyD1_FD_184038 | JGI IMG/M metagenome (GOLD analysis project Ga0208375, IMG submission 184038) | Soil microbial communities from Rifle, Colorado - Rifle Oxygen_injection D1 (SPAdes) | ecosystem: Environmental > Terrestrial > Deep subsurface > Rock core/Sediment | place: Rifle, Colorado... | reverse complement strand
ACATAACTGTGTGGCGGTGTAATTACAAACCCTCCCCTCCCCTGCTTGGGCACTACGAGGCTGCTTGCCCATGCAGGCTAAAGGGGGTCGCCGCCCGGTCCGAGTCGATCAAACAGGATGGGGCGGCTACGCAGACCGGCAACCCAATTGGCAGCCTCGCCGCATAGGGCCGCCTCCCGTTCTCGCTGCCATACCCATGCACGCGTACCTACCGGGATGCGCAGAAGATGAAAGAAGCGCCGAGCGGCTTCCGGCTGGGCTTCCGGATCATCGTCATGATTGTGGGATTCAACAAGGCTCGCGATATCAGGTTTGAGCAGACCCTGGACGACCAGCAGGGCCGGCTCGCCAGGTTCGGCACGGAGCACCAGACGAAACTCCAGACCTTCGGACAGCGTCTCCGCACCCACCAAGGAGCCTGAATCTCTAATCTGGGCGGCAAGGCACGCCGCAAGACCAGTGAGTTCGGGAGAGGCATTCAGCAAAGCCGTCCGGGTCGGGGCCGCTAATCCAGGCGGGGCCGTCGAGCACAGTGCGATCAACGCAAAAGCGTACCACGCCGGTCTGGGAGAGCGAAAAACCAGGCAGACCCAAGAATACAACCCAAACATTATGTGTCCCCTGTGGTTGTTCTGCCGGGTGGTTTACACCCAAGTTAGATGCACAGCCTAGATCAAAATGTTTGTAAAAGAATTACAGATTATTTTCATCTGAATTTAAAAACGTGTTTGTTCACTGGATATTTTTTGTCTGCTTAGCGCCATTTTGGCCCCATGACCCTGGCTGAGATAGCGCGCCAATCAGGTAAGGATGTAGCATTAAAAAACTGCGATTTTCTACAACCAAGGATGTGTTGCGATGATGAAGACACTCGTTGAAGCGTACCTCAACAAGGCCAAGCTTTTGCCTGAAAAGGAAATTGAACGTTTGTTGTCGAGAATGCGGGGGAAGTTAATGCGCAGACTAGAAGATACAAAGCTTGGAGAATTAGAGGTTGCGGCGTTTCAGCTTGCGATAGAGGCTGAAGCGCTAAATGAGTGGCGGGAAAAAATGGCTGAAATAAGGGAAAAAACGAAGGCTGAATAGTCAGGTTTTTGCTTGCTTGGGTTACTCAACCCAAGTCCTTTGAACCATTTGACGAGCACATACCGCAAGGATCGGGCGGAGCTGCCGGTGATGATGCTGGCAAAGCGTGTGATCGATTCACCTGCGCTGCTGCGAAAACTCAGGGACCCGTGGCCTTGCCGTCATGTGCTGCGACAGATTAGTGCCGCAATCAATCGCGCTATGGCCGCATGATTTGATTCGTGGAGAAACCTCAGTGTTTGACCCTGGACTGCCTTACGGCCGCTCCAGGAAAGGCGAGAGCTGCGCCGGCCCCCAGCGCAACGGCAGAGAGGCTTCCACGTGCCGAACCGCGCCCACGCGGAAGCGAAGCAGGCGTTGCGCGCCCTCGAATGCATTGAGCTGTTCGCCTTCCCAGATGATTTCGGCATCAACGGCCAGATACAGCAGGTCGCCGGTTTCGAAATCGATGAAGAGCAGACCGGCGCGCGGATTAACGAGAAGATTACCTATCGTGTTGAAAAACAGGTTGCCGGCGTAATCGGGGACGGTCAAGGTGCAGTCATCGTCCATGCGCACAAAGCCGGGCTTGCCGCCGCGATGCGAGACATCCACGCCATGCGCGGCGGCGGTGGCGTCACGTTTGTCGGCAGGATAAGCGGTGGCAATGAAAAAAGTGTCGGCGCGCAGAATCAATCGCCGCACAGCTTCATCACCCAACCCGGTGCGATGAACAAGCTTGGTGTCACCGCCAGCGGGAACATACTCCGGCTTGCGCGCCTGGATGTATTTAGGGCAGTTACCGAAGCTTTGGCTTACCCGTACCCGAAAGCCGTTATCCGCGATGCGCTCAATGATGCCGTTCATCCGGTTGCGCCGGCGGGTATGCGGCTCGATGCCCAACAAGCCGATGGGCGCATCCGCAACCAGCGTTTCCACGAGCGGATCGGCCGTGAGTGGCCGGGCGTGGATGGCCAGTTCGCGCGGGTGCGGCGATTCGATGAACCCCGGCGGATTGGCCAGCACCGAGGCCCAAGGCTGACCCTGGCCATCCACCGTGCCCACGATGACGAAAGGCAGTTTGGTGAAGAGTTCGCGATGCTGATCGGGCATGAAATCACGAATCGCGTGCTGCCCCACCGCCGCAAGTCTTGCGCGGACCCCGAGGCGTTCCTGCGCCGCGCATTCGCCCTCATGGAAGGCTGGGCGCGGCAACGTCACGCCGCCAGGCCAACAGCCGACCTGGCCATCGGCACAAAGCGTGGCAAGCCTTCGATGCGCGCAAGCCAGCTGCGCAGATGCGGATACGGCATGAGCGAGATGTTGCCTTCCGGTGCGTGCGCGATATAGCTGTAATTGGCGATATCCGCAATGGTGGGCACCTCGCCGACGAGAAAGGCCGATTTTTGCAGCTCTTTTTCCATCACGGCAAACAGGCCGTTGGCGCGCCCAATCACTTCGTCTGCATTGAACGGCGCGTGGAAAACCGTGATCAGCCGGGCCGCCGCCGGGCCAAATGCTACCAGCCCTGCCGCAACGGACAGCCACCGTTGTACCGCGGCCGCGCGCGCGGGCTCACGTGGCAACCAGTGTTCATCTGCGTATTTGCTGGCGAGATAAACCAGAATCGCGTTCGAATCCGCGAGCGTAACCTCACCATCCTGGATCACGGGCACCTGGCCGAACGGGTTCATCGCAAGATATGACGGCGCTTTTTGCGCCCCCGCTGCAAGGTCAACATCGATCAACTCGGTCGGCAGGTCGAGTAGCGAAAGAAACAGTTCGACGCGGTGGCTGTGCCCGGAAAGTGGGTAGCGATAAAGTTTGACAGGTTGTGTGGGGCGAAGGCTGGCGGGCGAATTCATGGTGTGCTCCATGGGGTTGAGGGGACGACGAAGCACATTGTGTTTATTTTACTTAGGTGAATAAATAGACAAATTTGCAATTTACTACTCCATTTAACGGATTAACATGTGGCCATGGATAAATTGAAAGCCATGCACACCTTCATACGCATCGTCGATGAAGGGAGTCTCACTGCCGCCGCGCGGGCGATGGATTGCTCGCTGCCCGCCGTAGTACGTTCGCTCGCCGCGCTGGAGGCGCATCTGGGCGTGCGTCTGTTCAACCGTACGACGCGACGCATTTCGCTGACCGAAGAAGGCAAACATTATTTGGAGAATTGCCGCCAGCTGCTGACGGCCGTGGAAGACGCCGAAACGGCGCTGACGGCCGAGGCAGCGGAGCCTGCGGGCAATCTGGTGATTACCGCGCCAGTATTGTTTGGCCAGATGTACGTGGCCCCGGCTGTGACACGCTTCGTGCAGCGCTACGACAAGATGCGTTGCAACGTGGTGCTGTTGGACCGTGTCGTAAACCTGCTGGAAGAAGGCATAGACGTGGGCATCCGCATCGGCCAGATGGAGGATTCGTCATTAATCGCGCAGCCGCTTGGCAGCATGCGGCGCATGGTCGTCGCCAGCCCCGATTATTTGCGCCGCCATGGGCTGCCCAAACATCCCAAGGATTTGCTCAGCGCCAATTGCGTACGCTTCTCCGCCGCGACAGGGCCGTGGTGGACGTTTTACGAAGGATCGAAACAATTCAACGTTGCCGTCACCGGCAACCTGGATTTCAATCAAGCTGCGCCCGCCATCGAAGCCTGTGTGGCAGGCTTGGGCTTCGGGATGTTTATCTCCTACCAGATCGCACCCTATCTGAAACAAAAACGTCTGAAAATCGTGTTGGCGAAGTTCGAGCCGCCACCCCGACCGATTAGCGTCGTGTATCCACACGCGCGGTTGCTGCCGACGCGAACCAGGGTGTTTATCGATTGGATAAAACAAGAACTGCAGGACTTGAAACAGTGATAGTGCAAATGCCATTCGGATCGCCGGCAAGGCCGCGATGGGCGTGACCTTGAATCACCCAAGGAACTACATCATGGCAAACATCGGCACCTTCACCGCACAGAACGACAGCTTCACCGGTGGTTCGCACCCTGACGCTCAACGACACGGTTAAATTCGTTCCAAACGACAAGGGGAGCGAGAACGCTCCGAACTACCGCATTGTTGCTGGCAACTTCAAGATCGGCGCGGCGTGGAAGAAAATCAGCAAGGCGGATGGCCTACCTGTCGGCGCCCATCTACGCCCGCCTGACCGAGGTCGAGGACGGCGCGTATAACCTGATCTGGTCGCGCAGCAAGGGCGATTGATCATCGCCCTTGGCGCCCCGCCTATACGGCGGGGCGTTTTCTCCGAACGCTTTTATTCACGGGCCGCCGCCGTCTAGGCGGTGACCTTCCGATCTTGACATGCAAACGGTGCAAGCCGAAACGATTGCATGCATGCTCTTGACTTAGAGCGCACTCTAACTTCTAGGATTACCGGCATGGACACCCAACTGACCATCAATGAGGTCGCTACGCGCACTGGCTTGAGCGCGCATACCTTGCGCTACTACGAGCGCGCAGGGCTGATTGCCCCCGTGGCGCGTGCGCCCGGTGGCCAGCGCCGTTATGCGGCCTCGGACATGGACTGGATCGGGTTCCTGTTGCGCCTGCGCGCGACCCATATGCCGATCGGGCAGATGCAGGTCTTCGCCAGGCTTCGCGGTGATGGGAATGCCACGGTCCCGGATCGTCGGCAGATGCTTGAAACGCATCTGGCCGATGTACAGGCTTCGATCAAGCTGATGCAGCAGTCGGTCAAGGTGCTGCAAGCGAAGATTGAACACTACCGGGTGCTCGAACGTTCCCTTCCGCCAGTTTCCAATCCTGATGAAGGGAAAGTCCATGCTTCCAAGCCGCTACGAACAAGGTCTCGCCAAGCTGCGAGAGATCGACGGTGACGCCGGGGTGCGCGTCATCGACAGCCTGCGCGACATCGCGCCGGACTTCGCGCGCTATCTGATCGAGTTCCCGTTCGGCGACATCTACTCGCGCCCCGGCCTTGATCTGAAGAGCCGCGAGATCGCGGTGGTGGCCGCACTTACCGCGCTGGGCAATGCAGCACCGCAGCTCAAGGTGCATATTCAGGGCGCGCTGAACGTGGGGGTGACACGCGACGAGGTGGTCGAGGTCATCATGCAGATGGCGGTCTACGCCGGTTTTCCTGCTGCGTTGAATGGCCTGACTGCGGCCAAGGAAGTCTTTGCGGCCGGTGAAGATCATCGTTGACTCACATACAGGCGGCGCAGTGTGGGCATGCCAGCAGACGATCTCCCAGGCTGCGTTTGACCGGATTTGCGAATGCACGGAGTCTCGTAGAGCCGTACATCCGTATCCGCGTATGGGCGCAATGCCGCTTTTGCGGATTTCGGCTCTGTGGTTTTATGGGGAGGCGTGAGGGCGGTTCTGCGAATCTGAGTTTTTCGTTCCAGCATTGACTGCATCCGTTCGTCCCCCGGCGATGCCGGGTCGCGCTGTCGTGCTGCGCATCGAGCCACCGATTGCGTCTCGCCCTTTCGGCTTCCATCGCTGACGCCTGCGCGCTTCGCTTGCCCTCCAGGGAATCGGCTCGAAGCCCATCCCCGCCGCGCCGTACTTGGCACCCCTCGCAATTCGCTGCGTATTCCACACCAATATCGCCACCCATTCCAGTTCAAACCCGCCACTGATTCCAATTGAAACCCACCACAGTAAGCCGCTTTGTACCAGCAACAGACTGTCACTGGTATCGTCCTGGGTGACTGGTGTTCGGCCAAAGCCGCCGGTGGAGTCCTGAGCAACCAGGTCTGCTATGCGCTGCACACCAGTCGTTGAATAGAAACTCAAGCTGAATGGTCGCTTATAGGATTGGGGTCGTGCTATCGGCTTCCAATTCCCGTTCGGCAATCGACCGTGCAATTTCCTGTCCATCACCTTTAATGTGAATGACGGAGACCACTTACCATAAAACAACGAACGGGAGGAACGATGCCGACATGGCGCGTGACATTCGTGGTTTCCCTTGTGTGGCTTTTGCCCTCCACTGCTTTGGCCACCAATGGCTTGAATATGATCGGCTTTGGCGCGGAATCTGTAGCCATGGGTGGCGCGGACGTGGCTGTGGCGCGGGATACCTCCGCACTCAATACCAATCCGGCCGGCCTTTCCAATATCGGAAACCAAGCGTTGGATTTGTTTTCCGCCGTGGCCTATGCTCTGGACGTTAGTCACGCTGACAGCTTCGGCAATGACGCGCCTGTCGATAACAAGTTCATCGGCTTGGGCGGTATGGGCTACGCGCGCCGGTTCGAGGGAATACCCCTGGTGGTCGGAATCGGGTTATTCGCCCAAGGTGGCGCAGGGAGTGTGTACAAGGACCTGGCAACCCCATTCGGCGGTCGTGACGAGCTGTCCTCCCTGTTCCGGGTCGCCAAGTTGTCCTTCGGCGGCGCATGGCAGCCGGACGAGCGCCTATCGCTCGGGGCATCGCTGGCACTGGTCTATGGGGATATTCAACAGAAGGTGTTTCCGCAGACCTCCGTGGCCGGTTTCTCCGGCTATAAAATAGAGGGTCCACATGCGCTCAAGCCGGGCTTGAAGATTGGTGCGCAGTATCAGCCCCGCCCGGATCTCACCCTGGGAGCTACCTACACCACGGCCACCGATCTGCCGCTGGCAGGCGGAAGTCTGACCGCGAATCTCTCCGCTCAGGGTCTGGGCAAGGTGACTTACAGTGATGTGCGTCTGATCGGACTGTCCCTTCCTCAGGAAGTCGCATTGGGCTTGGCGTGGCAGGTTAACGAACCGCTCCTGCTTGCATTCAAGTTGGACTGGTTGGACTGGTCGGACGCGCTGAAGAGTTCGCGTCTCGCTGCGAGCAATCCTGACAACCGGGCCGCGCCAGCCGAAATTGTTGGCGTTTCCACCCTAAATTGGCGCGACCAATACGTCCTCGCACTGGGAATGGACTACGCCCTTGATGCCCGGACGCACCTGCTCGGCGGATACAACTTTGGTCGCAACCCGATTCCTGCGGAACATACTCAACCCCTTCTAGCCGCGACTGCCGAACATCATCTGACGTTCGGCGTGGAGCGCTTGGGTGAGGGTGACTGGCGCGAGACCTTCGCCGTCGAATATCAGCTGGGGAACACAGTTCGTTACGTGAATCCGGAATTGCCTTTCGGGGCGAGCGAGGAGCGCAACCGCCACGTGGCCCTGTACTTCATGCTGAGCCGACGCTAGTGATCCGTCAGGATCGATACGAACCAATTGCAAGGGTGAGGCTATGGACAGGAAAAAAGCGTTGGGTAAACTCGCGCCGCCCGACACTTCGGGGCTGTTGCCGCGGGAGCGGCTGTTCCGGCGCCTGGACGAAGCACGCAAAGGCAACCTGGCGTGGGTGACCGCTCCGGCCGGATCGGGCAAGACGTCCCTGCTGGCGAGTTGGGCGCGGGCGCGGGATTTGCCCGTGCTGTGGTATCAGCTTGACGAAGGCGACAACGACCTCGCCACCTTCTTCCATTACCTCAACCTGGCCGCCGGGGCGCGCCGACGGCTGCCGAGTCTGTCGCCGGAACACCTGATGGCGCCCGAGGTTTTCGCCCGCCGCTATTTCACGCAACTGTTTCAGGGCTGGACGACACCAATGGTCCTGGTGTTCGACAACTACCAGAAAATGGCCAACTCCGCGCCGCTGCATCGGCTGCTGAATCTCGCGTTAGATCTGCTGCCGCGCGACAGTCTGGTGGCGGTCGCCAGCCGCCGCGATGCCCCCGATCCGCTGTCCGGACGCTACGCCTATGCCGCCACCCTGCGCATCGGCTGGGACGACCTGCGCTTCACTGAGTCCGAGAGTGAGGAACTGGCGCGGCTGTGGGAGGTGCCGCGCGAAACCGCAGCGGGCTTGCACGCCGCCTGTGACGGTTGGGCCGCAATACAGGTATTGCTGATGCGCCTGGGCGCCAAGACGGGACCGGCATTGAACCCGGCTCACGCCGAACCCGTGGCCGAATTTATCGACCGCGAGTTCTTCGACAAGCTCCCGGCCACGGAGCGCGCTTTCCTGCTCCAGGCCGCGCTGCCGCCTTTCGTGTCCGGCACGCTCGCCCGTGACCTGACAGGTACCGAACAAGCCGCGGCCATCCTCGCCCGGCTCAGCCGGGAACACCTCCTGATCAGCCAGCACGGGCAGGATCAAGGCGCGGGGTCGGGCAATTACCAATTCCACCCCATCCTGCGCGAGTTCCTGCTGTTGCGCCTGCAACGCGACTATCCGGCTGACGCAGTAAAGGCGATGAAAATCCGCGCCGCCCGCTTGCTGGAGGCGCAGAGCGAAGTCGAGTCGGCCGCCGACCTCCTGATACAAGCGGGGGCGTGGGATGAACTGGGCCGCCTGATCTGCGCCCATGCAGGGGACTGGATGGGATCGAGCCGTATGGGCCCGCTGCGGCAATGGCTGGAGGCGCTGCCCGAGACGGTGCGTACTGCCGATCCCTGGTTACTGTTCTGGCACGGCTCCGTGCTGCGCCTGTTTGATCCGCCGGCGGCACGGCAGCCGCTGGAACAGGCCTATCAACAGTTCATGGCGCTGGAGGATGCCGCCGGCGCCTACCTGGTCTGGGCCGCCATCGTCGATTCGTTTTCCGCGCCCTGGCATACCTTCACGGAAATCGGCCCCTGGCTCGCCGAGCTGGAACGATTGCTGCAACGCTTTCCGCAATTCCCGGGCCCGGAGATCGAGGCCCTTGTACTGAGCACGGGGATGACCCTGCTTGCGGCCGCTCCCTACACACCCCAGATCCCACACTGGATAGCCAGGGCCGAAGCCCTGCTCCTCGATCCACCTTCCCTGCAATGTATTGGCCCCTTGGCATGGATGGTGGTGATGAACACCGTCTGGCGGGGAGATGGCATCGAACAAACCCGAACCCTGCTCTCCCAGGTGAGTTTTCCCGCCGCCCAGGCCGAGGCGTTCCCCTTGTCATACATGCTCTTTGCCAGCGCCCGGGCGCAAATCGAGGGCGCCGCTCTCAATGTACCGGGCGCGCGTGACTGGGTGGCAAGCGGGCTGGATGTGGCTGCACAAACCGGCATCCATCTGGTGGATTCCATGGTGCAGGCCAGCGCATGCTTTTCCGGCACCATCGCGAGCGACCTGACCATGGCCGAAGCGTCTTTGGTCAAGATGGAGCAATTGCTCGACCCCGCCTGGACGCTGCATGTGTTGCAGGTCCAGTACTTGCGTGCCGGCATCCTCCTCATGTCGGGCGACCCCGCCGCAGCGGTAAAGTCACTGGAAGGTTTTCAGAAAAGGGTCGTGGCGACCGGTGCCGTCACTCCGATGGCGTTAGGGGATCTTCTACAGGCCCAGGCCTTGGCGCTCAATGGACAAGCGAAGGCGGCCCGCGATCACCTGACCCGGCCGGGGGAATTCGCGCAACGCTTTCCCAGCCCCATGACGGCATTCCAGGCGGATTTGGTCGAGGCCTATTCCTGGTTTAGCCAGGACGAGGCGGCGCAGGGGCTGGCCGCACTGCGCCGGGCGCTGGTGGTCGGCAGACGTTTGAACGCCATGGCCATCTTCCCTTTCTGGCTGCCGCAGATGTTGACGCCGTTGTGCGTGCGCGCCCTGAAGGCGGGCATCGAGGTGGAATACGTGCGCCGCCTCATCCGCAGACGCGGCCTGCTGCCCGACTCGCCCGCCATTGAGAACTGGCCCTGGCCCATTCGCGTCTACACCCTGGGCCGCTTCGCGGTGCTAAAGGACGATGCCTCGATCAGCGTTTCCGGCAAGACGCAGAAAAAACCGCTCGAATTGCTCAAGGCACTCATCGCCTTGGGTGGCCGCAGCGTGGCGGCGAGCACCCTGTCCGAAGCCTTGTGGGAGGTCAGTGCCGAAGGCACCGCCCGGCACGCACTGGACATGGCGGTTTCCCGATTGCGCAAGCTGCTGGGCGACGATGGGGCCATCCTGGTTCAGGAAGGCAAGCTTTCTCTCAACGACAAACTGGTCTGGGTAGATGCCTGGGCGTTCGAGCGCCTGGCTGGCGACTTTGAAAAACACCCGGGGGATGCGGGTCTAAATCTGGCGCAACAGGCCGTGGAGCGCTACACGGGCGCCTTTCTCGCCGGCGACGAGGAGGCGGCGTGGCTGCTGGGGCGCAGGGACAGGCTGCGCAGCCACTATCTGCGCCTCGTTAACGCGCATGGCTCCGCCCTGGAACGGCTCGGTCAATGGAATCAGGCCATTGACGGCTATCGCCGCGCTCTCGAACTGGAGCCGCTGGCCGAGGCAATCTATCAGGGTCTGATGCGTTGTCACCTGGAACTGGACGAGCCTGCCCAAGCCCTGGAGACCTATCGCCGTTGCCGACAGATACTGTCAGTCGTCCTGAGCGTCTCCCCCAGCCCACAGACCGAAAAATTGGCCGAACGCGCGCGTTGCCGATAAGCGCACTCCCTTACACGCGCGGATTTTTCATCCGTGAGCTATCCGTGAGCGCGCGGGCCTTAGGATGAGGCTGTCGGGCTTGACCGGCGGAGCCAATTTAAAGGAGACCCATATCATGATTAACGCCATTTCAGATTTCATGATCCACGTAGATGAAAGCCTGGACAAGCAGGCGCGCGAGACCATGGAGAGTCACGTACGTTCCCATGCCTGTGTCATCAGTGCCGCCATCCCGCCCCGAACCCCCCACCTGATGCTGGTTGTTTACGACAGCGATTGTGCCCGCGCCGGCCAGATTCTTGGCCACGTCCGCGACCGAGGGCTGCACGCTGTAATGCTGTAAGCCTGGGTTCGCCGGAGCTTGATCCAAGTTTGGGCAGACACTGAAAAAAGGATGTGGAGCCGCTCGGGGAACTGCGCGATGCCTGCGTCGACGCTGGTGGCATACTAGATTAAGGCTCTCTTGGCTGCCTTTGAGCGCAGCATCTTGAACAAGATGCTGCGATACATCCGCAAGCCGTACTCACCCCCCAACCTGACTTTACTGGCCCTGATCGCGGCCCTCGCCCTCTCACCCACCGCAGTGCCATTATCGACACCCAACAAAGCGGCCTGACCTTGTCGGGCAATGCGACCTTCACAGCGGGTTGCAACGATTCCGCTGCCGTCGCAGCACCGCCCACGCCCATCAAGGCTAATTCCGTCGGTTTTTCGATCCGTGAGTCATCCGTGAGCACATATCCCATAGGCTGAACTTGCCGGATCTGCAGAAAAAAAGCAGATTCCAGCATGTTTACAACGTGCGGGGCGGTTACCTGGAACTTGGGGCTTCGTGAGTATCGGTGCTACGGATAACGTGGCGGATCGCTCCAAGGCGCCTCTTCACCATCAGGAGGGCATGGAAAATGGACCAGACTGAACTTGGCATACCCATGGTTAGCGTGCGTTGCATGGCCGTAAGCCTGCTTGTGGCAATCGCGCTGGCGGGCAGCCTGCCCGCCAGCGCGGCGGATACATCGGCGGATGCGAATTTGGCACAGTGGCAACTGCGCCGTCTAAACGCACCCTCGGTGCTCGAACGCTTGCATGAGCGCGAAGGTAATGTCTACATCTACGACGGACTTACCGATCGCGAGGTCAATCAAGCCTTGAACACACATTTCGACCGCATCGAATACATGATGTTTGTAGGAACGCGGAAAACCGGTTCGACTGATTCGACTGACTCGGCGAACAGCTCAGTGCAGAAGAACGGCGCAGTGCAGGATACGGTGCCGGGCAATGCCGAAACGGAATCGCCTGGATGCCTGTGAGCAAGCCAACTTGAACTTGGGTTGCGGCAACGGAAGGCTTTTTAGTGGTCGTCGTCATCAAGGCCGGGCCAGGCTGTTGATCAGGAGCCCATCATGGAAATACGCGATGGATTGATTAGTCACGTGAAGGCGAACGGCTTGCCCCTGACACTGACGCTGCGGCACGGGCTTGTCCCAAGCTTGCTGCTTGCGGCCGCTGTTGCCGTAGTTTCAACGATTCTTGCGACGGCGCTTGTCGGGCTCGTTCCTTTCCCTTCAATGGTCATCGCTTTGTTCATCGGCATGGCGCTCAACCCGATCGCCCAGAGACCCGAGTTCAACCCCGGCATTGTTTTCTGCGTTAAGACAGTGCTGCGGTGTGCGGTCGCCCTGCTGGGGCTACGCATCGCTATGGGCGAAATTGTTGCGCTCGGTTTTTCCACGGGCATCATCGTTATCCTGGCGATGTCGATTACCGTTGTCGGCGGCTGCCTACTGGCGAGATCCTTGGGTCAGAGCTGCTATTTCGGTGCGCTTGCAGGGGTAGCCAGTGCTGTGTGCGGGGCGTCGGCGACACTTGCGACTGCGACTTCTTTGCCAGGCTACCAGGGCAAGGAAGCCGATGTCGCTTTTGTCGTAATCGCAGTGAATGCACTGTCGACACTTGCGATGGTGCTCTATCCGTTGATGTGCGCTGCACTCGGTCTGTCCGAGCAGGCCACTGGCATTATGCTCGGCGCCACGATCCACGATGTAGCGCAAGTAGTTGGAGCCGGCTATGCAGTATCGAGCGAGGTCGGCAATACCGCCGTGATCGTCAAGCTGTTTCGCGTGTTTCTGCTGCTTCCTGTCGTACTCGTCATCGGGTACTGGTTCGCGCGCAAAGGGGCGGCCAACCACACAGCCAAGGTTCCCATGCCCACGTTCGCCTTCGTGTTCCTGGCGCTTTGTCTCGTCAACAGTGTCGCTCCATCGGTACCGGCATTGGCGCCAAGCTATGCCTGGGCCAAGGGCTGGCTGGCAGACTTCTCGACGTGGGGGCTTCTAATCGCGATCGCGGCGCTCGGACTTGGCACGTCGCTCGGCGCATTGAAACGCCTCGGCTGGCGCCACGCCGCCACGGTCACGGGCGCCACGCTGGTGATGGCTGGTGTCGTGACGACAGCCCTGCTCATCGTTGAGACATAAGGCATGCAGAGCAATACGGACATTAATATCGAAAATGAGTCGCTTGGCTGGATGCTTGTGAGCGCTCCCTATGAAATGAGAAAAATTGCGTAACGTTGCAGATAATCTACATTGAATGAGCGGATAGCTTACGGATAACCATAACCGACTTCAACTGACACTCTCATAGGGGGCTGGAATGAGCGGCTATCCTTTAGTTGCACTACTGGCGTCGG
>Ga0208375_1003545_pt1 | contig 13149 bp, 10 predicted proteins | sample RifOxyD1_FD_184038 | JGI IMG/M metagenome (GOLD analysis project Ga0208375, IMG submission 184038) | Soil microbial communities from Rifle, Colorado - Rifle Oxygen_injection D1 (SPAdes) | ecosystem: Environmental > Terrestrial > Deep subsurface > Rock core/Sediment | place: Rifle, Colorado... | reverse complement strand
ACGATGGTGTTACAAGTGGGGACATTGGAACCAGTATAGGACTTGGTGGCGTCGCAGGACTTTCGACTTATGCACCTGAAAGCAATTTTACAACTTTGTTGGTTGGTGGTTCGGGAGGTGGCGCAGGCGGACCCAGTGCAGATTCATCTGATTTTTATGATATGGGTGGATCTGGTGGTGGTGCTGGGGGCGCTATTCACATTACTGCGGGTGGGGATATTACCATTAATAGCTCCATCCGTGCCAATGGTGGAAACGGGGGTAGTGGTTTTGAATATAGTGGCGGTGGTGGCGGTGGGGCCGGTGGAGCAATTTTTTTAGAGGCTATGGGTGAAGTGATTGTAAACGGTAGCATTGTGGCTATTGGTGGAACCGGTGGAGCCGGGGCTCCCAGCGTAGGAACCACGGCCAGTGATGGTGGAGATGGCAGTGTCGGGCGGATCAGAATTGATGATCACGATGGAAATTGGTCAGGGGCAGGAACAGTGAACCCGGCTGCTTACGAAGCTGTGGTGGATTCCGATTCTTCATCTGTATCGGTTATGCAGATTGATTCAGGCATATCATGTGGTTCAATGACTCTCATTGATGAAAAACAAAATAATATTTTTACATTACTGCTTGGAATTATCTCGTTTTCTTTTATTATGGGTTTTTTGAAAAGGCTAAAATGCAAACCCCAAACCAATTAGTGCCCTTAATTCACTAAAATCAATTTCCTGAGTTTCATAATCAAATGACTTTTTAGAATAGTTTAGTCCAATGGACACAAGTGATTGTTTGGTGTAATTCCAAAGAAGGGAGGCATCAAGCAGGAAAAACGAGGTACCTCCAAATCCTTTTTTTGACTCTAAAATTAATTTGGCATTTTCAGTCAGGGTCAACGGATATTTTACTGAGATAAATGGGGACAGATAAGTTTTACTTGCATGCGCAGGTTTAACGTTGCCTGGTGTGTATGTATAGACACCGGTTTGATTTATAGCAACTCCTGCTCCCAACCATAAAGAGTTTGGAGCAAGGTCTAGTAGTAAGTATTCCATGCTCGGGAGGAAATCTAAAAATTGCCAGTTCTGATCATTATAAACTTTTCCTTTTTTAAAAAACAATGAGTAATCCAGGTTGAGTTTATGATTTAACTTAAAAACTCCCTTGGAAAAAAATGACATCAGGGTTGAATCGTCGATATTTGAGTTCAGCAAAGTACTTTTAATTTCATAGTTGTCTTTGGACGGGGCATAGCCAGCAATTATAGAATTTTCCAGTTTCGAAGAGGTAGTGGTAGTCGCCTTGTTGGTCTTACTATTGGTGGATACTATAGGGGAAGGAGCCAGTAACCGAAAAGATCTTCTTTTGCTGGTGGCATTGGTGTTGTAAGGACCAAGGCTGGTCACTTTCCAAAAAAATTGTCCTTTTTTCAGTTTGGAGTGATCAAGTTTAATAGAATTGGTTTTGGTTTTTAGGGTTAAAAACGTGTGGGTGAAATCCAGGTTATCGGAGAAAAGTACTTCATATTCAGTAGCATTTTTCTGCATGTCCCAGGAAAATAAAACTTTTTGATTTTTTGCAAATAACTCCTCTTCCAAGTGTTTGGGAGTGATAAGGTTTATTTCATTGGAAATTTTAAGATTGCTATCTATATCGATTTGAATGGTGGATAGATCGGAGAATTCACTTATTCTATCCCAGAAATCAATGTAGGCCATTCTCCAATAAAAGGTGCCCATGGGGGGATTGTCCCAGTCAAAATATGGGGTGGCAACTGTTTTAGCTATTAAGAGATTTGAGGCAGTTTCATCTTGGTAAACTTCCAACTTGTAGCTTTTGATATTTTCCTTCGCTGACCACTCAATCCTAGTGTAGTAATCGTTAGCATATGCGCTGGCAATAAAAAAATTAAATAATGATTCAATAAAAGAAGTCTCTTTTTTTTGAATTTTTAATTCCTGGAATTTAGGCAGGATTGGTTTTTCCGGAGGTGCTATCGGTTCTATGATAACCCTGATTGGTTCAGCGTAATGTGATGTGTTTGTATTATTTTCCTGATTTTTAATTCTCCAATAATAGGTACCAATTTCCTTGAAAACCACATTGATTTTGTTTTTATTAGTTTTCTCCTCATGGATGATATTATTAAAATCCTGCTCTTTGGAAACTTCAAAAATAGAGAGATCTTCTATGCTCTTTTTTTCCCATTCAAAATTAACTTTCTGGTCCGGTCTTGCCAGTTTTAAGACGACACCATCCTGGGGTAGCGTGTTTTTAATTTCCATCAAGGTCACTCTAAAGCGGGCGTCGTTGCTGTATGGGCCAACCCGTAACCATTTATCGATCATTTTGACTTTCCAGCTATATTCGCCAGGAGCCTTTATTTTTTTTCTGAAAAAGTTTTGTGTAAGAACACTGTTTTCCACTTCTTGGTGATTTTTTAAATTTTGGATTACTAGATTATAGGAAGTAGGAATTGCATCAGGGGAAATCCATTTCAGATCGATTAGCATTTTTTCCTGGTTATAAAAAATGAATTCATGATCATGATTTGGAATTATAGTTTCGGGTGCAAAAGGAAGAAAGGCCTGGGTTACTTTAAATTTATGGAGACTGCTCCACGGAGATTTTTGTCCGTCGATCAAAATATTTCGAATCCTAAAGGAGTATTCCCCCATGGTTTCTACAGGTAGCTCAAGCATGTTGTCCGTTAAAGAAAGTAATTGCTTTTTATTATCAGGTAAAAAGAGTTCCATTTCGGCATTTTTTTGAATATTTTCAAACATGATTTGGATTTTGTTAGTGATGTTCCTGGCAACTTTTTCAAAAACAAATTCTTCGCTTGTTTCCGGGGCAAAGATTTGGGGTGGTTGGATTTTGATCAGCTTAAATTGTCCGACGGGGTAATCTTTAGCATCATTGATCTTAACCCTCCAGTAATAATTGCCTTCTTTGGTCATTTGGATCTTGATGGAGTTTTGGCGGGTCTTTCGGGACTTAAGAATATCCTTAAATTCAGGATCCTTGGCTATTTCTATGACAAAATTGGTGTTTTGTATGTTAATGGATTTGAATGAGAATAAAATATCCCTGGAGTTGTTAATAAATTCAGTCTGATTAAAGGAAGGACTGAGAAGATTGATGGTATCTTTTCCCATTTCGAGGCTGTTGCTCGCTTTGTTCAATTTCACGAACTGATTATTATTTATTGTGGTAACCACCCCCTTTTCATGAAGTTGGGCCGTCCCTTGTAGCACACTGATTTTGGTCTGTTCCTTGTTTTGAATAATTGAAACCACTGCATTTTTAGAATTGAGTTCAATAGTTTGCTTGTTGAGGTGCACTTTGACGTTGCTCTTGGTTTGGGCATTAAATCTGGCTTGGATGATTCCTTGTTCCAGGAAAAACTCAGTATTTTTATCAGATTTTCCGATTTTAAATAAAGTTTTTTCTGAAATATCCACCACCGAATGATCAATCAGGGATAGTTGAGTGAATGATCCTTCATGAGTATAGATTTGGTCATTGTAAGTTAGCCGGTCGTGAAGTGAGGCATCCACCCAGGCCATATTTCCAAATCTTTTGAGTTTAACGGTATTAAGATGCTCGGTTATGGTGGCGATTAAAATATCATTTTTTAATAAGTTGGTTTGAAAGTTATCAAAAAACAATTTATACGAGCTAAACATGGCCACTAAAAGTAGCAATATGGTAAAATACTGATCAAATCTTTTAATGATCATGATGCAAATTTCCTACAGTCATGATTGAAAAAAACAAGTCTTAGACATAATTCATATGATACAATAAATTGGTTGTTTTTGACAGTTCCATGGATGAGGTATTTAAGTTTGGTAGCCAGAAAGATATTTTTCCCATTTAAGTTAAAAGTCCTGTTGATGCTGGTAACGATACTTGGTGTTTCCATTTCGTTTTACGTCTGGTTTGCCATTGATATCTTCAAAAAGGACAAGGCAGCCTATATTTATGAAAACGGGCTTTTGCATACGGAAAATCTTTCTTCGCAAGCCTCTCTGTATTTAAAGGATGTTGGTAATCGCTTGAATTTGCTTCTTGCCGCTTATGCCAGAATGGAAAAGTCCAATACTCTTGAAAGATTGATTGAGAAAAACGACGATTTTATTGACCTGCAAATATTTAAAAATGGCAAGAACATGTTTTCCACTTGTAATCCCCGAGCTAGAGAGACGGAGGAGATTTGTCATCAGTCACTTATCCCGTATTTGAACGAAATATCCGCTGGCAAAAGCCAGGTGTTTTTAAAAAATATTGGTACCATGGGAGAAATCCCCCACTTTATTTTTTCCATTAAAGCACTCGATGAAATATTTATTTTAAGGGTTAACACAAGTCAATTTGGAAAAATACTTGACCAAAACAATCTTTATATCTCCTATGTGCTCAACCAATCGGGTTCGTTTTTTTATGGGCAAAATCATGAAACTGCCATTGAAAAGAGACAGTGGGCCAGTTTGATAGCTTCTAAAGTTGAGAAGGGAACTTTCGAGGGAAAGAACCAAAATAATGAATTAATGCTCATATCTTACAGCAAGATCCCCGGTTTTAACCAATATATAATTAGCGAGATTTCCCAGGCGTCAGCTTTTAGTGCTGCCCGATACCTGATTGATAAATCTCTTTATTTCGCCTTGCTGGTTTTATCCGTATCCCTGATCACAGGAGTCTTTTTTTCCCGGAATGTAACCGGAAATATTAATCAATTATATTTAGCTACGAAAAGACTTTCTCAGAGGGATTTTACATCAAAAGTTGTGATCAGCTCTTATGATGAAGTCGGGGTTTTAGCTGATTCATTTAATTTAATGAGTGAAGAAATTGTCATGTACATGAGTGAGATGAAAGAGAAGTCCCGGTTGGAAAACGAAATGAAAGTTGCCAGTTTGGTACAAACTGCTTTTTTCCCTAAATCAGAAATTGAATCGAAGCATGTTTCCATTGCTGCCTACTACACACCGGCAACGGAATGTGGTGGAGATTGGTGGGGTCACATTGAGCATCAAGATAAAACGATTTTAATTCTAGCTGATGCTACAGGGCACGGGGTTCCGGCAGCATTACTGACCGCCACTATTAATTCGGCAGCATCAATCTTAGAAAAATTGTCCAAGCAGGATGCTTCAATTTTGAGCAGACCTGAAAATATTTTAAGTTTAATGAACCATGCGGTGTGCAGTGTAGGCGCTAATATCATGCTTACCTGTTTCGTGGGAATAATTGATGTAAAAGCCAGGACTTTGTCGTATTCAAATGCTTCTCATAATCCTCCATTGCTTTTAAAAAATACAGGTGGTGTGCAAGCAGTTGATAAAGACGATTTTATTCCTCTGACCAAAGCTCTGGGACCCCGGCTAGGCCATGACCTCATGGCTGCTTTTAATAGCGATCTGGTATATTTGGACAATAATGATCTGTTAATCCTTTACACGGATGGTTTGATTGAATGTGCCAATCAGGAGGGGAAACAATGGGGTAAAAGAAGGTTTTTACAATCCTTGATTAAAAACCATGGTGAAACAACCGTTAAAATGAGAGATAATGTTATAATGGATCTAAACGATTATAAAAAGCATGTCCCAAATGGTGATGATATAACATTAATTGTTACTAAAATGAATATATGAAAGATAATATGATTGTTTCCAATTTACTTGGTGATGAAAATAAAAAAAGACTATCTTTAAATATTGAAGGTCCTGCTTTGCTTAAAGATGAATACACAGAAGAGTCAGACATCATCTTGCTGGATACAAGTTATTTGGGAAAAGATTTCGAGCAGATCATGAATAAGTCGGGGCCCAAGGTTGTGCTGATTTCCCATCATGAATTTGAAAAAGTTTTGTTTGATTACTTATGTAAATATCACTTAAATCATGTTATAGGCCAAGAGAGTCTGGTACTTGATCGTGAATTTCAATTGCATCTTAACTATAAATTGACCAACACTAAACCTACAGTGCAATCAATTCTACACCCGGATAGCGAAATAGCGGAGATGACCATCAGGGATTCCAAGCACATTGATGAAACCCTGGATTGTCTACTAAATAGGATTATTATCGGTCCATTTTTTGATTCTCCTCTAGGTTATGTAAGAGTGCTCGGGAACGAGCTTTTAATGAACGCCTTTTTTAGTTCCCAGTATAACAATAAATCGAGATGTGAAAAAATAGAGCTGGATAGTGATATTGAACTTAGACTGGGCGTTGATGAGAATTTTCTAGTTTTCTCCGTCAAAGATCCCTTTGGCACCTTATCAAGAAATCAGTTGATCAAATCCTTGGAGCGTGGTTTTCGGGAAAAAACGCCGGTTCATAAAAGCGGTGGAGCAGGGCTTGGTTTATATATGACCCTACTTAGCACCAACCAAATAATAATAAATATAAAGGAAAACCAGTATACAGAAATTATCTGTGTTATTGATCGAAGTAAAAGAATAAAAACCTTTAAAGGACGGATCACGTCATTTAATTTATATGAAGGAGTTTAGAAGTGGGCACAAAACTTAGATTGGAAACTCAGATAGTGAATGACAAAGCAACCATTCTCCTAAAAGGGAGCATTGATGAAGATGCCGACTTTAAAGATCTGAATGATTTGGAAGCAAAAGTCTATGAATTTGATTTTGAAAATGTAGACACCCTCAATTCCTGTGGCATAAGGGGATGGATCTCTTTTGTGGAAAAAATCCCTGTTGCAAAAAAAGTGGTGTATAAAAATTGCCCGCAAATCGTCATTGAACAAATCAGCATGGTTTTTGGATTTATAAGGGAAGGGGCGATCATTGAGTCCTTCTATGCTCCCTATTTTTGCCCAACCTGTGACGAAGAGAAAAAAGTCAGGTTACATGCTAAAGATATACAAAACCAGAAAGCTCCTAAAATGTCTTGTGAAAAATGTAATAATGAAATGGAATTTGATGATATTGAGGCCCAGTATTTTTCGTTTTTAAATAGATAAAAGGGATAATATTTAATGAGAACATTTGAAACAAAAGAGAAGTTGTCAGTATTTGATGCGGTTTTTGAGCCGGTGACCATAATACAAGATGATGGCAGTTTTGTTTATTTTAACCATAGTTTCAGAATCTTTACGCAAATGGCTCCCCGGCTACTTAAGGAAACAACCGTCTTTGCAGTCGTTAATGCCACCCGTTTTGATTTTAAAAATTTTGTTTTGGAAGCGTTTAAAAATGATCGCGAAATGCTAAGTGAAGAGATTGACTTTATTGTAGGCAAGGATAAAAAATTTGCGGTGTTAAAGGCCATGCCGGTTTTGATCGGCAAGGAGCTGGCAGTGCAACTTCTTTTTAATGATTTGAGTGTGGAAAGACGACTCTACGATAAATATAAGATCAATATGGAGGAATTAAAGATTGCTTATAAGCAAATCCTTAATTCTGACAAACTGTCGACTCTCGGGGAGTTGACCGCTAGCATTTCTCACGAAATCACCAACCCGCTGACGGTGGCAAAAGGTAATTTGGAGGTTTTGGAGTATTGCCTGAAGGATAAAACTACTGACCCGGAATTAAAAAAACAATCCTTGCAAAGTTCAGTTAGAAATCTTTGGTCATCCCTCAAGCGTATTCATTCGATAATTTATAACATGCGAAGTTTTCTACATTCAGCGGAAGATAAAAGGGAGTATATCCGGCTGGAAGAAGTGATAGATAGCTCTATCGAGCTGGTGCGAGCCTTATATTTGGAATCTGGAATCAAGCTTGTGAAAAATATAGCTGATATAAATTCAGTGGGTCTTATCAATAGAATCAAGGTTGAGCAAGTGCTGGTTAATCTTTTGAAAAACGCCTACGACGCCATCAAGGGGTCATCTGAAAAAAATAAACTGGTGTCCATCAATTTATCACGACATCAAGAGGACGAAAATACTATCATTGACGTCATCGATAATGGTGATGGCATTAGTGAAGAAAACCAAAAAAATATTTTCAATATGTTTTTTACTACTAAGAAAGTGGGAGAGGGAACTGGATTGGGTTTGTCCATCTGCACTCGCATCCTGGATTCACATAATGGCAAATTAACCCTGCTTTCCTCAAAAAAAGGTGAAACGATCTTTAGAATTGAATTACCTGCCATAGAGGCTTCCAGTTACAGCTATAGCGAGTCGAATTTGAATCGTTTGGTTAACAAAGATGGTTTTAAAATTTTGGTGGTGGACAACGAGGTTGAAGTTTTAAATGTTTTTAATACGATTTTTAAAGATACGGAGTATATTTTTATCGGATCAACCGATCCCAAAGAAGCTTTGAAATTTGTTGATGGAATGAATGTGGATTTGATTATCACAGATTACGAAATGCCGGGATTAAATGGTGCTGAGTTTGTACAAAAACTCCGGGATAAGGGAATTACCACTCCGGTGTTTTATCTTTCCTCCGGTTCAAATTTGGCCAAATACAAATATGACAAGGACAGTTTGAATATTTCCGGATTCATCGTCAAACCATTCGGCAAAGATCAGATAATTGATACCATTGAAAAAGTTCTGGAGGAAAAGCGTGGTGCCAAGTAGTGGTGATAATCCTCCCAAAATGACCATATTGGTGGTGGATGATGAAAAAGATATTTGTGATATCATCAGGAATTTTTTACTGGCTTCCAAATATGTGGCGAAGATAATCACTGCAGATAGTGCTTTGCAGGGGCATCAAAAAATGCAAAATCAAGAATTTGATTTAGTTATTGCCGATTATATGATGCAAGGAAAAGATGGCATTCATTTTATTCAAGATTTGAAAAAAACTATGAAATATCAAAATACCAAGTACCTACTCATCTCGGGTGCCCTTAGGCAAGAGCATATACTGATGGCCATTCGGGCCAAAATATCCGATATACTGGTCAAACCTTTTGGAAGAAAGGAACTGCTTAATAAAATTTATCAAATGTTCAGGCTTAGTCCGGAAAAAGCCTTGTTAGAGGGAAATCTGGGGGATAGGGTGGAGGATGACTGGAACTATGATTCATCCTGGGATGTGGATCTGGATATCGATTAGCCTGTAATACTATTTAGGAGCAATATTTATGAGTCTTCTTAAATTCCCGGTCAAATTGCTGGGATTTTTACCGCTTTTTATTATCAAACTTGTGGCTTTCAAGTATGTGGCAGGAGAAACCCTGGCTGCGGCTAGGGACAAAATCAAGATGCTCAACGAACAGGGGTTTGTCGGGACTTTGGATATTCTGGGTGAAGCCTCTGATAGTGAAGAAAAGGTTGAAGCTTTTGTATATGAATATAAAGAATTAATAAAAACCATTGCCAATCAAAAAATCAAAGCTGGCATTTCTGTCAAACCAACAGCCGTAGGGCTTTTGATTTCTTATGAATATGCTTTAAGACAATTTCGAGAAATTGTAAAAGCACTTAAGGATGACCAGATATTTTTAAGAATAGACATGGAAGATTCCCCTTATACTGATCAGACGATAAAACTTTATAACGAATTAAAGCAGGAATATGAACGAGTCGGAATAGTCTTTCAGGCCTATTTAAAAAGAACCTGGACTGATCTGGAAAATATTAAACCGGATGGTGATGTTCGTCTGTGCAAAGGAATTTACCTGGAATCTTTTGAGATTTCATTTAAAGGCAAGGATCTAGTCAGACAAAATTATTTAAAGTGTTTGGAATATATGCTGACAAATAATTTTAAAATTGGGGTAGCTACCCACGATGATGGTTTATTAGAGGGAGCTATCGACTTGTTAAAAAAATACCATTTGGATAAGCAACGATTTGAATTCCAAATGCTTTACGGGGTCAGGACCCAGGTGGCCAAAAAACTTGTGGGTGATGGCTATAAAGTGAGATTGTATATTCCCTACGGAAAAGACTGGTATGCCTATTCCATGAGAAGAATGTATGAAAACCCCAACATTGCCTTGCATGTGACTAAAGCTTTATTTTGGGATCCTGTCTTGGCGTTATTTACACGATTGAAGGAATAGTTTTTAGCTCCTGCTTGGAGGCATCCTTCCCGGCTGAAATCTGGGTGATGCTTTTGGCAATTTCCCCGGTATAGACATTTATTTGTTTGAGTAAATCCATAAGGTCCATATGAATTTCGTGAGTGTCGAGGGTGTCTTCCTTCATTTGCTGATACCGCTTGAGATGTTTGAGTTTAAAGTTTGCTTCAAGAGTTAAATACTCTTGCATTTTATCAATGGTGTGCATGCCTTTTTGGGCATCCAGATCCTTAAATGCCAGCTTTACCCGGCTGATTTGTTTGCAGATTTTTTGGTGGTATTCCTCAAGCTCTTGTTGTCCTTCATGAGAAAAGTGGTGATTGATAGCTGACTTCTTGGCAATAAGCGGGATGAGTTTTTTCTCAATAAGATCCGCAATGTTTTCGGTATCTTTCATAATGGATATTAGATTAAAAACCTGATTGGTTTCTTCGTGTGTGATTTCCTGTTGACTGACCCGCAAGAGATAATTGGAAACCTGAGTTTCTATGTAATCAATTTTTTCTTCTCTTACCTTGAATCCTTTAATGATATCAATGTGAGGGTATTTGTTATCCATGGGTATGGTTTTATTCATAAATGGAATTAAGGCATAGTTTACCATCTTTTCCATAAGCTTGATCATTTGAAAAATCTCAGCACGTGCAAGGTCTATGGCAACCGAGGGAACCGTAATAAGGTTTTCATCAAGATTTTTAATAAATGGAAGAAGTTTCTTTTCCTCGTCTGAGATAATCTCGATTTTTTCAGGCATTATTTTCATGATCACTTGATAAAATTGCTTTAAAAAGGGAAGCGCAATAAATGCGAGCGCTACGTTGAAGATGGTGTGAGCATGAGCTATTTTTCGGGGAGAGTCTGCATTAAAAAGTTGGCCTAACTCACGAATAAGTTCGGTAAAATATCCGAGGAAAGGAAATACCAGGAGCACTCCGAAAATTTTAAACGAGATATGCGCAAGAGCAACTCTTTGGGCAGCCCTCCCTGTTCCAATGCATGCCAAGGAAGCAGTAACACAAGTTCCAATATTTGAACCCATGATCAGAGGGATACCAATCTCAATATTGATTAGACCTTGTTGAGCTAATACCATTACAATTCCGATAAAGGCTGCAGAACTTTGAATAATGCCAGTAAAAATAGTTCCAACTAAAACCCCTAGCAAAGGATTTTTAAGAGTTTTTAATATTTCAATAAAAGGAGTGTAGTATTTAAAGGGGAGCATTGAATCTCCCATTATTTTCATTCCAAAAAATAACAAACCAAAACCTAATATACCGCTTGCTAGATTTCTGGTTTGATCATTTTTAGTGAGTAGTCCAGTGGCGAATCCGATGACGACTATTAGTAGCGCATGTTCGGTTACATTAAAGGCAATCAATTGGGTAGTCACAGTGGTTCCAATGTCAGACCCCAGAATAACCCCAAGTGTTTGTTTAAAAGTTAAAAGTTGGGCCTGAACAAAACCAACTAACATGACAGTCGTAGCAGAGGATGATTGAACAATCACGGTGACAAACGCACCCGTAATAAGCCCCACCAATCTATTTTTAGTGATGAGTGCTAAAATCGAACGCATTTTGTTTCCAGCAAATTTTTTCATCCCTAGGCTCATTAGATCCATGCCGTAGAGAAATAATGCCAACCCACCAAAAAGTTCGAGAATTGATTTAAACCAATTAATTTCTTGCATAACTAATATTTTAAGTGAGATAGGACTGCTTTGCCAAGCAGCACGAGAGCTTTGTCGAAAAAGATTTTAAGAGATGTGAGTTTATATTTCTTTGCCCTATTTGACATTTATAATATAATCACTCTCGCATGAAGAAAAAAAACTTGTCCATTCTCTTATTTTTGTCATTATTACTTGTATCCTGTATTCCAGAAAAAAAGATTTTTGAACAAACTGAGCCGGCTGATTATGAACCTGAATCGGATATTAGGGTGAAGCCTTATGGCGACAATATGCCTAAGGAAAGTTTGGATATCTATCTTAAATTTATTGAAACCCTGGGAGGACAATACGTTGAAACTTCACAATATTTAAATAGTTTTGAAGGATTGGATGCATATTTAAAGGATTCAAACATTGCTCATTTTACAGCGTGGGAGATTGGTATTGCCCGCACACCCGAAGCTGCCGAAGAATGTGGCCTGGAAAACCTGATTCCTGCCCGGGGTAACTGGATGAAAGCAGTTTCCATTCTTTTAATCTTTGAAGATGTCCGGCGATTTATCAATGCACCAATTTGGGTAACGAGTTGGTTTAGACCGGCTTGCTATAATCGCTTGGTAGGTGGTGCCACCAATAGTGATCATATAAGTGCTGATGCCATTGATGTGGTTTTTAAATCTGAGCTGGATTTTAAAATTGCTCAAAAATACCTTTGTGAAACTTATTGGTATCCGCAAGATGGAAGTTTGATTTATGATTGGAACCCGCTAAATATGGCCATTGGATTGGGTGCGACAGCTATGCATATCAGTCTCTTCTCCAAGAGCGGCAGGCGATATTGGTACTATCCCACTTACCATGATGATTATTGGGCCGGGGTTTGCTGGTAGCCTCTTAGGCTCCTACTAGCGCACAGATCTCCCTTATGACTTCCCTAATATCTGTTGATTTATCAATAACTTTGTCAACATGTTGGAAAGTAGGCTCAGAAGCCAACACGTCTTTATAGCCAGTATAAATAACAATTTTGGGACGATTTTCCTCTTCAAGGGTAAGACATACGAGTTTGATGAAGTCAAAACCATTCATTCCTGGCATGGCCAGATCGCTAATCAAGAGATCCACTTTTAATTCTTGCAGCAATCGCAGCGAGATCGCAGGTGATTCGGCGGAAATAACATAAAAGTCTTTTTCTTTAAGAAAAATAGAAAGCACATCGCGAACTTCCTTACTGTCGTCTACGATGAGAACCGTTTTTTTCTTGCTCATTTTTAACCTTCAATTATTTATATTTAATATATTGTATGTCGGTTTTCTTAATAAAACAAACAAGTTACAACATCCTATAACTGGACTAAAACAATGGGGGTGATTTTGGGCCAGTATTGTGGAATTATTATCGTTAATTTGAGAATAGATTAACTGCCATGTATGATGATTCTAATCTATTAAAAA
>Ga0208375_1003538_pt1 | contig 13178 bp, 8 predicted proteins | sample RifOxyD1_FD_184038 | JGI IMG/M metagenome (GOLD analysis project Ga0208375, IMG submission 184038) | Soil microbial communities from Rifle, Colorado - Rifle Oxygen_injection D1 (SPAdes) | ecosystem: Environmental > Terrestrial > Deep subsurface > Rock core/Sediment | place: Rifle, Colorado... | reverse complement strand
ATAAAATGGTAGGAAGAGATGCCATGGCATTTACCCTGGGCTACTACTATGGTGACTACCGTATGGTAAGCACTACTTCTGGGGATACATTTGAGATGAAATACGCCAACAATGCAGACTTTCACCTTGCTTCCTCTAGTTTGTACAATGGTAATATACGTCATGCAGTTTATACCATTGCCCAATTAAATGTCATATCCTATGCAAGGCCAGAAGGATATACCTATAAATACGACCAATTAAATCGGTTGATTGGACAGCGCACCAGAGTGAATTATGATTTGAGCGATTACGAATGGAGCACTACGGCCGCTGAGTTAGAAAGATTCAGGGAGGATGTGTCGTATGATCCTAATGGAAATATCCTGAAATATCTGCGCAATGGCCACAGGTCATCTCAGTATCTGATGGACAGCCTGACGTATCATTATGAGACAAATACCAATAAGCTTAACTACATTGACGACAAACAAACTGGCGCCTTGAGTGTGTACAAGGGGGACATGAAAGACCAAGCGCCTAACAACTATGCATATGATGCTATTGGCAATCTGGTGCAGGATACCCGTGACAGTGTAACCAGTATAACATGGACAAATGCACATAAGATTGATTCCATTGCGAAAACAGACCGAAGTATCTGGTTTGGTTATGATGCCATGCAAAACCGGGTGGTGAAACATAGTAAAGCCAATAGCAGTGATCAGGAACGACGAACCTATTACATCCGTGACGCTCAGGGTAATATCATTGCGACCTATCAAGCATATGTGACCAATGAAGAGGGGGTTATTACCTGGGATTCCATGCGCCTGGGTGAACAACATATCTACGGGTCTACTCGGGTAGGGATGGCTCTGCCCAATTTGCAGTTGTATCCGCTCTTGCAGGATACCAATATTATCCCTATATTTGTAGGAGCCAAGCGATATGAACTGGCTAACCATCTGGGGAATGTGCTGGTTGTGTTGAGCGACCGCAAGCACGGTAAAGCAGCAGGTGGCTCAGATATTCAGTGGTTTGATGCGGATGTGTTGGCCTCTCAGCAATATTTTCCTTTTGGGATGCTGATGCCCGATACAAGCAGTGTCACCTTGCGGAGGCAATACCAAGTTGGAGGATACGATCATCGGTTTGGATTCAATGGCATGGAGGGTGATGATGAAGTGAAGGGGGATGATAATCAGTTGGATTATGGTATGAGGATTTATGATCCCAGGTTGGGAAGGTTTTTGAGTTTGGATCCGATTATCAAGTCTTATGAATCACCATATGTTGGTTATGCCAACAATCCAATTTTATTAATTGACCCGAGTGGCATGGATACTATTTTATACGGGATGTATGATGGGGTTGAATATGCTCGCAAAAAAGGAGAAGGCAAAAGCCCAATTTTTATTGTGGATGAAACCAATAGCGAGTTTAGTAAAAATGATCCTTGGCTGAGGTCAACGCCATTGCTATACAATGTTGGAAAGGGGACGAAAAATAAAGGTTTGACGGGTTTAACTTTTAGGCATAACCACCCATTAAAAAATGTTGGTACGAAAGTTGGAGAACAGGTATATTATGAAGATTTAATTGATTTAACAGATGAATTCGATGCATTAGTGCAAGATGGCATTAAAGACTTCTTGCATGTAAAAGCACTGTATGATACAAGAACAAATTTTAGGTTGACTTCACCAAAAGAAAGAGCATTCGAATCAATGGTAACTGATGGTGCGAAATGGGACCTTAAATCAGACATTGTAAATGACGGTACTCCGAGCTATGCGGCTAAAGTAATAGGGGAGTGGAGTATCCTAAATGGAACCTTAAGGAGGTATGATGATTATGGCAACATTTCCTATGGGATTTTTGGAATTGTTGCAGGGTTTACTGAGCAAAGAATGCTAGATGCAGCTGACCTTAATCAAAGGATGAAAGATGCGACTGGGAAAACAAACGGTAAAGGAGATGAGGATCGAGATAAATACATGATTTCTACGGGTGTTTATAATGCTAATTCATTCATAAATGCGGCGAACAAAAAATGAAAACTAATAAAAATCATTAGATCGTGTCTTAAAAATACAATCGAGCCCGTTGCGGGTTTTTGACATGACATAAATAAATGGTTTTCAGCCATTTGACTAATTTTGAGTTCTCAACATTCAAGATTAAATCAAACAGACTGAAAACCGATGACAAATTTACAACAAACTGTCAATCAGTCAATTCCAGTTTACTTCAATGAAAATGATTTTAACGAATTTATCTTGCCCCACCTTTGGGTTGGGTCTCTTGGACCGAAGTCAAAGGTGCCTCTTTGGAAAGTATTTCACCATATTCTGCACATACTTTATACTGGGGAGCAGTGGAAGATGTTGCCAATTGAGAAAGGGCCTGACGGCAAGCCAGAAATCCACTATTGTCGCATTTGGATGAAGTGGAAGCAGTGGGTTGAGCACGGCTCTATTGCAGCCTTGTTCTATCAAAGTGTCAACTTGCTCAAGGAACGTGGCCATTTGGACCTGAGTATTCTTCACGGCGATGGGAGCAATACCATAAGTGTCAAAGGAGGTGATTTGAAAGGCTATTGTGGTCACAAACATCAAAAAGGGAACAAAATAGTTTCCTTGCAGGACAATGTCGGGAACGTGCTCGCCCCAATGACCATAGCGACTGTAAATCAATCAGATATGGTGCAATTGCCGGATTCTTTGAGCGATTTGAAAACAACCTGTGAGGGCAGCAACCTGTTAATCCCCAAGGGAACACCCTTGAATCTTGATCCCGGGTTTGACAGCCGCAAAAACCGGAAAATCATTTGGAATGCAGGCTTGAAGCCGAATATCAAGGAAAACCCGAGAAACCGCAAGTACCCAAAACGAGGGCGAAAGCGATTCTTTGACAAAGAACTTTATGGTCAACGATATAAATGTGAAAGAACTTTTACTTGGCAGGACAAATTCAGGCGCGTATTGGTTCAATATGAATGGTATCAGCACCTCTTTCTAGGATTTAACCTCCTAGCATTCACCCTGATTAACCTACTACATGTTCACTGAGAAAACCCGCAACTGGCTCATCCTCATTGAAAATAAACCTTTGAGAATCTGTACTGAATGTTTTTCGGGAATTATCGTTTAGTATTACAATAAAGCACAATGTTCATGTGCCTAAAATTTACTATTGTTATCTCTGAGGTATTTTCAGTCAATTGCACTAATTTCAGTGGTTTTCAAAAGGATTAATGTTGAAATTTACAATTTCTTTAATGCAAAAATGAAACAAAAATCAAAGAACAAACTAATCTTAGATGAACAAAAATCATCAACAATCATTGAAATTTAATCAAAATTGTGATCGAAAATTCTATTAACTGTCGAGATATTCAGTTGTAATTATCGGTGCAGGCGGTTATGTAGAATTTTGGAATCTTCACTTGAGAAAAAATTGTCATTTCTTAAAAATGCTATCAAATTAACAAAAATGAAATTTTATTTTTTTCCCAATGTAACACTTCTTTATTGCTGCTTGTTAGGTGGGCTTTTACTAATTAGTTGCAATCCCTCTTCATTGAATTTGTCTGATTTGAAAAATCAAAATTCTATATATTATTATCGTAGTGTACCATATTCTGGCAAAATATATAGCACTTATGATGGAGGCCGGATTTCGTTTAAGGCAAAACTCAAAGATGGTATTCCTATTGGTGAATGGCAATCTATAGGGTATCAAGGAGAAATAATTCAGCATGGATATTACAATCCTATAATTGTTGATGGCTTAAAAATTAGAATTTCTGATAACTATTTGATCGTCAATAGGATTGTATTTAATGAATTTTACGAAGGTGATCATTCTATACTTTTTATTGATTTCATTAGCAGTGGTGTTATTGAAGAAATTCCAATTGTTGATTCTATTCTGCAAATTCAAGCAAATAAATTTATGCCCAAGGATATAATTTCAAAAAAATATAATAAATTTTTATATTCTTGTTCTCCAAAAGAAATATAAACAAAAATGGTGTGATTAGGCGAAAAATCATATTTGGTAATTTTAAATTACTTTTAGTGGATATTTTTTAAATATTAATAAATTTATATTTTTTACAATGGTTCATAAAGAGTTAGGCGGCGATTTTGCCAAGATTGTATAGGTTTTGGAGTGCCGGATGATTTTTTGTGACGTTCGGGATATTTGCGAACACGTCAAAACTCTGTCGACGACCAGTTCATTGAAATATTGCGTTTTATTGTCGGCCATCGAGAAGGGTCCTCTTAGGCTTTTGTCGATGGACAGATGGTGAGCAACTTTAGCAACCGAGACGGAGGTTAGCGACATGTTGAAGTGGTATTCTAGTGCTTTTGTATGTCGGTTTTGGGTGTCTTCCAGGCCAGTGTGCTGCTTTGCGTCGTGGTATAAAAACTCGACCTGGAAGTGGCACTTGTACCAGGGCCAAATGTCTTGGGCGAGGAATTCCAGGTTTATACAGATGAATATCTTGACCGATTTGACAGTGCCGTCTTCCTTCAGTTCATGAACAAGGGCGACCTTGACCAGACGTTTTAGCGACTTGACATAGACCACTCCTCCGTAAATGCACTGACCTTCAGGTTGGGCGATGCAGGGCAGTTGAGCGGCGTCTGGTTTTTTGGCCAAAAAGCGGTCGTCCTATTTTTTGGGCTGCCCCTTTTGTCCTTCTTTTTTGGGTGGTGGGGCGTAGTATAGCACAGCATCGTCGCGCAAGCGGGTTATGACGTCGAAGCCATTTTCGATGGCCGTGTCCACAAATGATTTTTTTGAAAAGAAGGCATCTACACCCAGATATTTTCTCATTTTGAGCAGTTCAGGGGCCTGTTGCCTCAACAAGTCGCAATAAAAACCCATCAGGCCCGGGCCTTCTTTCAGCAAGGTTTGGGCAGCGAAATAGTATAATGCCGTGTTTGCTTCTATGTCCACTTCTGCAAAACCGCACAGTTCCAGCCCCCATTTTGCAATGCTGGCACAACCAGACCAAAAGTAGCCCACACCGGGTGTGCGCTTTCCGCTCCTTGGAATGTAGGAGGGGTCAAATGCGACCATACGGCGGCTGCCAGTATATTTTTCGATCAAACGTCGGTTTAAAGCTCGAAAACTAAAACCTGATTCATGGTGGTTGCGATAGGTCAGTTCGTTCTTCTGACCGTAACGCTCAAAGTTCAAATAGGTGTACCGGCCACGAAGGGTCAAGAACAAACCCAAGTGGTGGTGAAAAAATCGCGTTGCCATTTGTTTATGTCCGGCATTTCCCGCAGTATTGCGCTTGTGAGCGTTTCGACGTTCATGGGCAGAAATTGGTTTATGTTTCAGACCTCAAACCTAAACTTTTGCCCTTTTTTATTAATATGTTTTTGAATTGGCGGAGCCGATTTCTTTACGAACCATTGTTACAATAAAACACAAAAATTCTCTTTTTTATCTTTCTGTTTTCGGCTGATTAAGGTAACCCGCTAACAAAATCATCATTTCAAGCCCAATAATCACCACCATGCGACAAATTATCACACTCTCTTTTCTTTTCCTTCTGGCATTTACTGCCTCCGCCCAACAATGGGAGCCATTTTTTTCACCAACTGAACCGTCTTATCAGCAAAAGCTGGTCAATATTCAACAAAACCTTTTCATCTCGTATCAGGATGGCGTTTACAGTAGTTCAGATGGAGGAGATCATTGGCAAAAGGTATTTCACAACATCCCGGCAGATATCCAGGATCCTGTGGTGCTTGATGTAAACCACCAGAAAGGTCGGATATATTTTGCCCGAACTACAGATACCTCCGGATGGTACGGATTGCATACCAGCAGCGATTTGGGAAATACCTGGTCCCATATCGGCAGTACTTCCCTGGGAAGACTGGTTTTTATCGGGGATACCCTTTATTCCGTTTGGCACCACCAAACGGCTAACTGGTTGTTGAGTAAAAAATTGAACACCGGCCCCTGGCAACTTATTCCTTCCTTTCCCAATGATACAGCCGGGATTGTACGTACTTATGCTGCAGAAGGTGAACACTTGTGGGTGCTGGCCGGTAAAGGGTTATATCACTCTTCGGATGCGGGGTATCATTGGGAATTGAGTTTGCCGCTAAACAATCTTCCACCCTTATCCGGGAATCCCGGAAAAACGGTGTTCGTTGAAGCCCTGCATAACGAAGTGGTTGTGCTGAATGAGCATGCTGCCAAATTGTATTATACCAAAGATTTTGGTGCCAACTGGGAGGAAATCCCCTGGGGATACAGAACCCTTTCCAACTCTGGTGAACATCTTTATTGCATAGATCTTGCTGGAAGGGATCTGTTGCGGTTTGAAGGCGGAAATGCCGCCAACTGGAGCAACACCGGTCTTTCTTCCGCCAGAGATATTGTATTAGATGGAACGGGTGGTTATGAAGGAACAGCATGGCTGCTTTCTCAATATTACGGCATCATGCGTAAGCGCCCGGATGATCCTACCTGGCAAATGAGCAATGGCGATTTGAGCCTATATAAAGGGGAAAGTATATATTATTGGGATAATCACCTCCTTACCTCCACCAGAGCACAATCTTTCTCCTCAGATAATGGTGTTTCCTGGAAACAAAATCTATTCAATTATCCGAGTGGCACTGTTTGGCGCAACGGGAACTATAGTTATTTTTCCAGCAGAACAGGAGTCCTGCGCTGCCCTGATAACCAACGGTTTGAATGGCGAAATCATGCTTCCTATCCGAGTCGAATTTCCTCGGTAGCCGTCATGGGCGACACGATTCTGGCACTCAGTGACCCACCTCCGGGCTCTCTGAGCTATTTCAGATCGCTTGACAATGGCAGCACCTGGGAAACATTTCCTGCCCAATATGATGTTCCAATTGTTGGGAATAAGGGCAAATTCTACTTTGTCAGACAGAAATCCCTTCACAGATCAGATGATCTGGGGTCTTCCTGGCCAGTAGTACACACCTTGCCCATTTCTGGAACAGTTACCAGATTACTCATCGTACACGACACCCTGTTTATTCCTTACCTGACAGATGATCTGATCTTTTATTCAACAGACGAAGGTCAGACTTTCGACACCCTGGCAGCGCCTCAAAACCCCAATACTTCGGTTTTCCGATTGCGTGTTTTTGGTGATCTTATGATGCTTAACATGGATGATGGATTGGCGCATCTTTCCCTGAATACTGGCAAAACCTGGACCAGTATTCCCTGTGAAAGTGGAAGCGCCTTCTTGTACGGACTGATCAATAGTACGTTTGCTTTTGGGAATAATACGTTGTTTCTAACGTCTGCACGCCTTCGGCTGGATAATCAGCGATTGGCCTCCGGCAAGGTGTTTCTGGACTTGAATGGCAATGATCAGCAAGACTACAATGAAAAAAGTCTGAACGACCTGATGATCAGGAATGCACAACAAAAAACAATAGCCGTTTCGCATGGCAATGGAAATTTCAGCACCCTGATCGGACAGGGATCGGATGCATTTTCAGTGGCGAACGTTCCTGCAAATTTCCAGGCATTTCCGGCTTCTTTAAGCATACCTGGCGGTAGCGACCCGGTAGCACCCATGTTATTTACCATTCGGCCACAGGGGAACGTGGAGGATATGTCCATCTATTTGACGGCTGCGGGCGCCTTCCGTGCCGGATATTCAAATGAGTTGTATGTACAAGCAAAAAATGCAGGCACGGTGTCCAAATCCGGTCAGATTAAATTGGTGCTGGATCCACTGTTGTCGGCAACCGTTTTGTCGCCGGCAGCGGATCTGATTTCAGGAGATACCATGATCTGGCAATATACCAACCTGGGGCCATTGAGTGATTTCAAAGTCAAGGTAACGGTAGCTATAACCATTGTTCCGCCAGGAACGCCACTGGAAGTAGTCGCTGGTGTATCGGGAGGGCAGGATGTTAATTTGTCGGATAACACAACGTCCATATTCAGCCAGATTGTTGCTTCCTATGATCCCAATAACAAATCGGTATCTGAAACAAATGTGCCGGTAATTGAAGCGGATTCGGAGGCATTGCGTTACACGGTGCGGTTTCAAAATCTGGGCAATATTGCCACTGACTTTATCACGGTACGCGACACCTTGTCGGACGCCATTGATCCGGGCAGTGTACGGGTGTTGGCGAGCAGCCATCGATATGAACTGGGCTTGGAAGAGGGGCATATTCTGGTGTTCCGCTTCAATCCAATTTACCTGACTCCAGCAGCGAAGGATTCCGTTGGCAGTCAGGGGTTTGTGCAATTTGCTGCCCGGTTAAAGCCGGGATTGGAGGTAGGCGACCTCATTGCCAATACTGCCCATATTTACTTTGATTTCAATCCGGCAGTAGTGACCAATACGGTTACAACACATATATCGGTGGTATCTTCTTTTGAGCCAACGAGTCAAGTAAATGATATGGAAATTTTCCCTAACCCAAGTTCAGGGCAGGTTACGCTGCAATTGAAGGAAACAGAAGGAAGTGCTGGACGAATAGAACTGTTTAATACTTCAGGAATGTTGATTCTGAGTGAAAATACGTTTGATTCCGTTCATGTCCTGTATCTGACTAACCTGCCGGATGGCGCGTACTGGTGTCGGTGGACTACTAATGGCAAAATGTATTGGGGTAAGCTGGTGTTGGGCCGGTAAGTTCTAACTCAAAAAATAAAACTCTTTTCAACATGAAATACGCTTCATTTCTTTTCTTCTTTTTGGGTGCAATAGGTGTAAAGGCACAAACCACCTATTCCAAACATATTTACTTTAATACATCAACTTTACAGGAAGCTCGAAGGATTCTGCGTACCCCTGATAATCATTTTTTGGTTGCTGGATATGTAGGGATTGGCACGGACAGGGATGGTTTAGTGTTTAAAATGGATGGGGATGGCGCAGTAATATGGGCGAAAAGTTATGGTGGTAATAACTGGGAGGAATTTTATGATATGATTCAGGTTGGCAACTACTGCTACTGTCTGGGGTACTCTAGGACATTTGTCCATGCTACCAACAAGAACGGAGGCTCTTTAAATGTAATTTCGGATGTCTTTTTAGTGAAAATCAAATTAGATGGAACACTTGTTTGGGCAAAAAACATGGGCAAAACCACAGGGATTGCGGGTAACACAGCTACTGATGGGAATGAAATTGGGTATCGGCTGGCGCCTTCCGGCCAGGGGGGAGTTGTGCTGATGGCACGTATAAATGCAGGTCAGAACACCAAACAGGAAAGTGGCATAATTTGGGTGGATGCAGATGGGAAGACACGTTGGGCCAACCAATATAATCTTAGCTCCCACGCAAACAACAACGAACTTACATTTTCTATCTGGAAGGATGGCCCAGAAGGGTACATAACAGGAGGATATGCATCTATTTTTTCAACACCGACTTCAACAAGGGGAATGATGTATAAAGTTGATCAAGATGGTGACATTAAATGGTGTAAAAGTCTGCGGTGTACCGGTGGAATATTTGAATCCCATTTTTACGGCTACTACAATCACAAAACCGGTAAAAATTACACTACAGATTATTTTTCACAAACAACTGGCACAATTAGGGAAATGCAGGTCTGTACTAATAAGGCAATAGATGGTTCCGTATCTACTGGAAGTGTGCCCAAGGCTAAACGATATTATTATGGGACCGCAAATTCTTCAACAAACACATTTCGGAGTTTGATTTTTCCAGTGGGTGATGGTTATGAAAATTTTATCATAGCGGGGAATAACATAAATGCTGCTGCAGTAAATACGACTAAATATACAAACATCTTGTATATTGATGAAGAACTACAGCTTCAGTGGGCGAAAAAGGTAGGTGTGGAACATGATCCTGGTGGATTAAGCCCGGGATTTCTAAACCTAGTTTATGACGCGGTTCCTTGTGATGATTCTGGTTCCTTTATTGCCATTGGTACACTTTCAAAATCAAACGGCCATAAGCATGTTTTAGTAGTCAAAATTGGTGAAAGCAGTGAACTTGAAGATTGTGAAGTTACGGCATCTGTAAACCAAGACTCATTAATAGAATCAGCTACTGATTTGACACTGACAAAGATTAATTTAAACTCTGGCGACTGTGTTGCTGATACATGTTGGGCAGACAACAGGCTTATTCCAAATGACTCTGTTGTGGTATCGACACTTACAGATAGCGTAATTGTACAATGTTCAATTGTAGAGCGTGGCCAAGGATCTGGCGGAAATCCTGAAAATGATGAATTAAATAACATCGTTCCAAAATTTGAATATGGCCCTATTGGATTGAGCAATTTGTCTTTCGAGTTTTTAAAAGAACCTACTGAGGTATATTTTGAACTTACAGACATTACAGGAGATTATGTCTATGAAAGATTTTGGGGGAATCTTGATATCCTTAAGCAAGGCATTAAGATAGAATCAATAGGATTGCTAAAAGGTGAATATTCATGGGAGATTATTGCAAAATATGAAGATGTTAAAGAAATAGAGCGGAAGGTGGAGCAGTTTAAAATGCAGTAGATTAAAAATGGATTGAAAAAGAGGACGTTCAGTTGCTTTTTTAAGGTCAAAAGGGAACCAAAAGAAAGGGAGTAATGTTCTTCCTATGTTATTTGCGTTGGATAAAAGAGGTCTTCATTTATCGATAATATTTTATCCATAAATGAATACCTCTTTTTTTACAGACACACTTTTTGGGACAATCTTCTTGGATCAGGAAAGGTGAGTGAGTTAGTTTTTCGCGCAGATTTCTTTACTTGGGTTTTTCCGACGAGGGGGCTTCGTCTTAAGGCAAATCTGCCAAATCGCTGAAACCGATTCAAAGTTCACTTTATTTAATATGTTTTAGAAAACGTTGATATGTTTCACTAAGCCGATCCAAAATGCTCTGAATAAAGAAAAATTTTCGTTCTTTTTGATTAATTTTCTCATAATATTCAACCCTTTGCTTTTCTTCTATCTGGCGTCCAGTTAAAATTTGCTCCTCTGTCCATTGGTAAGACCATATGATGTGCCCTCCTTCGATCCAATAATGAGAACGACACGGGAATTGCCAATTCCCGATTGATGGGTATAAGGAGGGTTCGCCCTTTTTTTCTTTAAATGACCAATCTGTTGGGCCAATGGGAGTAACTACTTTGTTGCCACATCCGCATGGGCATAAATGACACGCAGTACCGTATTCCAATGAAACATACAGTATGCCTTGTTCAAGGTCTTTCGGTATGAATTTAGTTTTAACGAGTTTAATTCTCTCCATCTTTTTTAACTTCCAGCAACACTAAGATCATGCACCGAAAGTAGCATATGTTGGTACTGCTCGCTATCAGCATAAAAACCCCTGATCTGCTTGTATTTTATTACTGCAAGGCATGCATTCAAAGCATTGAGCTCTGCAATTTGGATGTTGGTTCGATAAACATCATCAGTTGCATCATGCAGTTGAAGCATTCCGTTATTAATGTCTTCATGTGTCGATCCTGCAGGAAAGTATGTCGCTCTGAGCATCCCGTCAATGGTTCCTTTTTCACGATTAAGGCCCATACCTACATCAATAAAAGGTATACCTAAACTGATTAATAGGTTGCTGATTTCGATTCGAGGAGTGGCTTTGTCTACACATACAAAGGCAAAGGTTACTCCTTCCAATTCTTCTGTTGAATCAGATTGAATGTATTTCGCATGGACGTGCAATCCATGCCGAAAGTTCTCATATCTGCTCATATACACTTCAGCCTTAGGTTTCATAAACTCTTCAATATCCAATTTTCCCGGAGATCTGAAAGCATTATGGATATGAAATGCGTCCAAATCAAAAGCCCGAATTTCACTTATTGGCGTCTTAGCTAGGAAGTCAAGAAGGTAGGAGCCGGAGCCGCCAAGGCCAATAATAGCAACTACTTCGTCTTTGAATTTAACAGCCAAATCTCCGATTTCTGCTCGACTGGTTAATGTATCGCTTACCTTAAAAACGGAATCAGGAATTTGATTAGTGGTACGATAGGTATATGGGCTTGCTCCGTGTAATTCCATAGCCGGTCCAGAAATTATTGTAACATAGCTGTCTATTTTATCATATAAATCTTTAAAGTTGCCAGATAATGGCTTGTTTGAGAATGACCGCTCTACCACTAAGTCGAGTGAAGACAGGGTTAGTTTGGTATTCCCACCTCCAAGATTTGGAATGAGTGTGCCGTCCATCTGATAAGGAGCAGATCCGCAGAAGAAGATCTGATGATCTTCTTGCTGTACTTGAAACTGATTCTTAAAAATTAGTGCATAATCCGGAGCAAACTGGACAGTAAAATCCGGTGAAAGTGAACAGTCAAATCAGGGCTCAAACGTGCATTTTTCCGGCGCAAACTGAACGCTTATTTTCAAGTTGAAATTAGTTTCAAAATCCGGAGCAAAGTGGACGTTATTCCGGCGCAAAGTGAACACTTTTTTTGTCAGATGTTAGCTTTATTCCGGCGCAAAGTGAACACCCTGATATGGTAGATTGGTGTCAGTATAGTGTTTGATTTTCATTGTTCATGTAGGTTCGTAAAAATCGAACTATATGGCAAATCAAGCGCTCAGCAGTATGAAACTCAGGACACTTATCCGCTTTAAACAAGAAGGTCGAACCCACCAGTTTATTGGCAAGACACTTGGACTTTCCCGTACTACCGTAATCAAATACAGCCAGTTTTTGGAGCACAGCGGCTTGGACTGGGCAGCGCTTTCCTTGCTCGACGATCAGGCATTATTGATGCTTTGCCGGAGCGGCCATAGCGATAAACCGGATGATCGCTGGACAGCCTTAAGCCAGTTATTGCCGTATTATGTGCAGGAATTGAAGCGCCCGCACGTAACACGCCAGACCTTGCTGGAAGAATATCGAAAAACCTACCCTGAGGGGTATGGCAAGACCCAGTTCTTCCAATACCTGCGCGAACATTTGCGTATTGGGCAGGCCTATCAACCCATCGAGCACAAGGCCGGAGAGAAGTTGTTTGTGGACTATGCCGGCGACCACATGCACCTGACGGATCTGGACACAGGCGAACAGACCCCGGTCGAAGTATTTATTGCCGCCCTGGGCTGTTCGGGTTTGATATACGCCGAGGCCAGCATGAGCCAAACCTTGCCGGAATTCAGTCAGAGCATACAGCATACATTTGAGTACTTCGGCGGCGTAACAGCCT
>Ga0208375_1003537_pt1 | contig 13181 bp, 22 predicted proteins | sample RifOxyD1_FD_184038 | JGI IMG/M metagenome (GOLD analysis project Ga0208375, IMG submission 184038) | Soil microbial communities from Rifle, Colorado - Rifle Oxygen_injection D1 (SPAdes) | ecosystem: Environmental > Terrestrial > Deep subsurface > Rock core/Sediment | place: Rifle, Colorado... | reverse complement strand
TGATCTCTTTTTTCTTCCACCATATTCACCAAATCTCAATTTAATTGAGAGATTATGGAAATTTACCAAGAAAAAAATAGTACATAACGAGTACTATGAACAATTTGATTTATTTGTTAATAAAGTTGATAACTACTTTGAAAATATGGCACAATATAAGCCTGAATTAACAAATATTATGACTCAGAAGTTCGAAATTATAAAACTGGACTAGTATATTATTTTTTCTTAATTTTGTTCTATGAGAATTTTACTTGGAAAAGGGATGCAGAAAAAATTAGTAGAAGATTATAAAAGATTTTATTTTGATACTTGGAAAGAGTTTTCAGATTCTTGTAATGTTTCTTTAGATTGTTTAAATAACTGGAGGTTTGAGAAATCTTTAATTCCATATAATCTTTTTATGAATCTCAATCTTAATTTTAAATATGATTCTTATGAAATAAAAGATGAATGTTGGGCTTTTAAGAAAAAAGTTTCTTTACCGGATTATAATGAAAAATTAGCTGAGTTTGTAGTTATTCTTTTAGGGGATGGAAATATTTTTTCTCAAGGAATAAGGGTTTGTGGTGATTCAAGATTTGATAGAGATTATTTAATTTATTATGTGTCTCTCTTAATTAAAGAATTATTTGGTGTTGAACCATGTTATTATTTGAGTAAAAGAGAAAATTGTTTGTATTTAATTGTTAATCGTGTTGATTTAGTTAAGTTTTTTGGAGATATGGGTTTAAAAACTGGAAAGAAAATTCTGAATAAGAGTACTATCCCTGATTTGGGGTAAGGATAATTTTTTGAAAGCTTGTTTACGAGGATTATATGATACTGATGGGTCTGTTTATGAATTATTACCTCATTGGCCTGGGTTGTTTCAAATTAAGTTAGATAATCGAAATCTGGTTTTACTTGAAGATTCTAGGAAAGCTTTATTGAAATTAGGTTATAGTGTGTCAAAAATAGCAAATTTACATCTAAATAAACCTAGAACTTATATTACTCGAAAAGTTGATGTGGTTAAATATTATAAGGAAATTGGTTTTAGTAATCCTAAACATAGAAATAAATTAAACCTTTTTGTAAATAGTTACATTTAAAAATAAGTGATAGTTTTTGTATTAGAACCGCAGAGCCCTGTAGTGTAGCGGCCAATTTATCTGGTTTCGGCTAGGTAAGGTTTTTCATTTCGCCCTTTGGAGGCGGAGACCCAGGTTCGAATCCTGGCAGGGCTAGTTTTATTAATCAGAAGTTATTTCTATTATACATGGATGAAGAATTTAATTTTAGTAATTTTAATATTTTGAGAAATATTCCTTCGAAATATTGGAAAAGTGTTTGGAATGAAGTGCATGATAGAATTATTCAAAAATTTAATTATGGATCTAATATTATTGTTATTGAAAGAAAGCGAAAAGGTGATACTCAAACTCAAATGATTATTGAATATAATAAAAGGAGAGTTGTATTAGACATTTCTTTGGAGACATTTGCTTTTGAATATGAATCGAAAAAAAACTTTTTTGGATCAAAATTAGATGTTTTTTTTAATGGAACTTTAATATTGAATTCTCGAAGAGAGATTTATAATAATTTTCCTACAAAAGGAACTATTAATAGATTTCCATTAAGATTTAAATTAAATTCTAAAGGTTTAAATTTGAAGGACTTGGAAAAAAATAAATATCAAGATTTTTTAGTTTATGCTAGTGGTTTAATTTCTACAGAAATTTTAGTTTATTTAGAGGATATTATTCCTAATTCTTTAAAGCTAATATTTGTTGAACTGGATAAATATAAATATTAATCAAATACAAAAGATTTTTTAAGTTGGATAAAAAAATAAGTTTATGAAAAAAGTTTTAGTTGCTGCACCTTTATGTGAATGGTATGAATACTGTTGGGATGAATTTTCAAATCGTGTTAAAGAATTAACTTATGAAAATTATGATTTATTTTTTACTGAGAATTCTTCCACAAATAATTTTTTTGAAAAAGTTAAGTCTCAAGGATTTGATGTGATTAAAACTGAACACTTGCATAGAATTAGAGATATGGTTACCAGAGATCATAATATTATTAGAGATAAGGTTTTGGAAGGGGGTTATGATTATTTGTTGATATTAGATCAGGATGTTATTCCACCAAAAAATGTTATTGAAAAATTAATGGCTCATGAGAAAAATATTGTTTCTGGGTTATATTTTGGGCATCATGATATTAATGGCGTTGCAACAGTAATGCCGTTTGCGTGGGTATTCTCAAAAGAGGTTAACGATTGGAATAATACTGGATATTTAATTGAGAAGGAAATTTGGGAAGAGCAATTATTGAAGATTGCGTTTGCAGGTATGGGATGTATTTTAATTAAACGGGAAGTTTTGGAGAAGGTTAAGTTTAGGTATTCATTAGAGATGGATGCGTGGGATGACCGGTGGTTGGGTGTTGATGTATGGGCGAATGGGTTTGAGTATTATTTGGATAATTCTGTGAAGTGTAAACATCTGTATTTGAAGAGAGAATTCTCGTATTGGGAGCTGAAGAAGCAAGGTAGAAATTAGCTAGAAACCTTTATAAATTCTCATTTTTATCCCTTTGGTAACAGATGGGTGGTTTTGTTGAAAGACATTGTCACGCCGGAGAAAATCGTTAATTTCTCCTTAATCTTTAAATTAAAATGGCAAGAATGTATTCGAAAAGTAAGGGAAAGGCTTCAAGTCATAAGCCAATAGACAGAACTGTTCCTGAGTGGGTAAAATATTCGCCTACAGAAGTAGAACAGATAGTTGTAAAGCTCGCTAAGCAAGAAAATACTGCAAGTAAGATTGGAATGATCTTGAGAGATTCTTATGGAATTCCTTCAGTAAAAGATTTGCTAGGAAAAAGTATCAATGATGTTTTGAAAGAAAAGAAATTGGTACATAAATTACCTGAAGATTTAATGGCGTTAATTCAAAGACACATTGCTGTAATAAAACATGCTGAAGCAAACAAACATGATATGGTTGCTAAGAGAGGCATTACTCTTGTTGAATCTAAAATTAAAAGATTAGCAAATTATTATAAGGCAAAAAATATTTTACCAAAAGACTGGGCATTCGATAGAACCCAAGCAAAACTCTATCTTGAATAAAAATGGCAAAGAAAGTAATCACACAAAAATCAAGAGTATCTGTTGTTAAGAAAAGATGGTACTCATTGCAAGCACCAAAAGTTTTTAATGATTTTATATTTGGTGAAACTGTGGCACAAGAGCCAGAGTCACTTGTTGGGAGATCCGTAAGGACAAATCTTTCTACCGTTTTGAAAGGTGGAAAAAGACAGAGTATGGAAGGTAGGTTTAGAATTGTTGAAGTTAAAGGTAATATTTGTATAACTGAATTAGTTTCATTGGAAATTTTACCTCCAAACGTAAAAAGAATTGTTAAACGTGCTAAGAAGAGAGTAGATGATTCTTTTATCGTAGAGACTAAGGATAATGTAAAAGTTAGACTGAAGCCAATGTTGTTAGTTAAAGATAATGTACAACATGGAATCTTAACAGCTTTGAGAGCAAAGTGTCATGTCTATTTTGAGAATGTTGCTAAAGATTTGACTTTCAATGAATTGACAAACAAGATTGTTCTCGGAGAATTGTATAGGGACTTGAAAATGGATTTGAAAAAGATCTATCCGGTCTCTTTAGTTGAGATGAGGGCTTTCGTAAAACTTTAGAAAGTTATATTAACCTTTTATTTTTTATTTTGATTATGCCTCTGTGGCTTAGTGGTATAGCAGCAGTTTTGTAAAAATCTTTAGATTTTCGAAAGAACTGCAGGTCGGGGGTTCAAATCCCTCCAGAGGCTTTAAACCTTTATTATAATCTAGTAGGGCTATACTTATAAATTAGCTAGGGCTTTAAACTCTCTATGAATGAGAAGATTATAGCAAGTTTTCTTGAGAATTGTAGTGCTGAGGGATTAGGAAAATCTAGAATTTCTAAATATACTTATATTTTAAAAAATATTTCTAATGGATTGAAAAAGAATTTTGAAGATGTGAAAAAAGAAGATTTGGTAAAATATCTTTCTCAATTAGAAAAAGGGGATTATTCGGATTGGACTAAACACGATTACAAAGTTACTCTTAAAAAATTCTTTAAGTGGCAAAAGAATTCTGAAGTTTATCCTTCTGAGGTTAGTTGGATTAAGACCTCTTTTAATAATGGGAAAACAAAATTACCTGAGGAATTATTGTCTCAAGAAGATGTTGAGAAATTGATTAAAGCTTGTTATAGGAATAGAGATAGAGCTTTTATTTCATTATTATATGAAAGTGGTTGTAGAATTCAAGAAATTTTAACCTTACAAAATAAGCATTTGCAGTTTGATGAACATGGAGTTCAAATTATTGTAAATGGAAAAACTGGAATGAGAAGGATAAGGTTAGTTATGGCTTGTCCTTATTTAATTTCTTATTTGAATTATGAGCATACTGATAAGGATAATCCTAAAGCTTATTTGTTCCATAATGAAGCTGGTAAGGTTTTGAGTTATGTTAGTGCAAATAAGCTTCTTAGAAGAGCTGGAGAAAAGGGTGGAATTAAGAAAGCTTTGAATCCTCATACTTTCAGGCATAGCAGAGCAACTTATTTGGCTAGTTATTTAACAGAGGCTCAGATGAAGCAGTATTTTGGTTGGGTGCAAAGTAGTGAGATGGCTTCTATTTATGTGCATATGAATGGAAGAGATGTTGATAATGCTTTATTGAGTAAAGTTTATGGTTTGGAAGAAATCAAAGAGCAAGTTCAAGAAGAGCAAAAATTAAATCCAAAAAAATGTGCTAGGTGTGGTAAAATCAATGAAGCCACAAATAGCTTTTGTGGGAGTTGTAGTGCTCCTTTGACTATGAAAACTGTGATTAAATTAGAAGAAAAAAGACAGGAATCTGATGATATTATTGGGAAGTTTGTTCAAGAAGTTGTTAATCAATATCCTGAGGAATCTAAGAAAATCCTTGAAAAATTAGAATTGAAAGGTAAGTTGAGGCAACTATGAAATCTCAATTTGAAATTATGACTGAGATTATTGGTTTGATGTTAGCTAATCCTGAGGGAATCTCAGTTGCTCAAATTAAGAAAGAATTGAAGTTGCACAGAACACAAGTTGATAGAACTATTAAAGATTTTAGAGATGAAGGTTTATTGATTATTGAGAAAGAAGGAACTGAAAATTATTTGAGATTAGATTTTGAGAAAACTAAGCAATATAGTGGTGTTGTTTTGAAAAATTTTGCTACAACTTCGGCTGATGTTTTGAGATATTTTTATAGAGATAATTTAGACCAAAAAAAGAGTATTAGAGAGATTATTGAAGAATTAAAAGTTTCACAAATTTTAAATGCTAAATAATTTTTAATAAATTATGGATAGAAAGAATTGGCTTCAGTTTATTTTTGAATGTGTAATTTTTATTTTTTTAATTAAAACTATGTTTAGTTTAAGTATATTAACTGGTTTAGGTTTTATAGCTTCATTTGTAGGTGTGGTTTATTCTGGTTTAATATTGAAACGGAGTTTTCATATTGGTTTTATTATTGGTGGAACTCTTTTGTCTTATATAGCTTCATTGGTAGTTCCTTTATTTATTAATAGTGCTAAAGGTGGAGAATGGCTTAGTGCAATAATTATTTTAGCTCTTGCTGGTTATATCTGGTTAAAAGCTTTCTTTATGAAAAAAGGTAAAGTTTAACACAAAGTTGTGTGATTTGCTTAAATATTTCTTTATTATTACTATGATTATGAAATGTAATGTCTGTGATTATGAATGGAATCCTAGATTTGAAGATAGAATTCCTTCTCAGTGTCCTAGATGTAAATCAAGGTATTGGAAAGATGGAAAGCGAAACTGGAACACAAGAAGAGGAAGAAATTAAGAAATTTTTGCCGAGGGCTATATTTATTCTTAAGGAGTTAGTTGGCGATGAAGAGAAAGTATGCTGAGCCTAGACCAAGGGTTAATTTTACGCTTTCTGAGGAAGCTTTAATTTTACTTGATGAGAATTGTAATGGGAATAGGAGTTGTTTTCTAAATGATTTAATAATTCAGATTCTCGGTGAGAAGAATTCTTTTATTAAGAGGATTATGAAACAATTAAATGAAATTCAGGAAGAATGTAGATTGAGAAATATTGATTTTCAGATTAATTTTAATAAAAATGATGATGGAATTAATTATTTTGGTGTAAAAATTCTTGAAAAAAAGCCTAAGGAAATTGTTGAAGATAATAGGGTAAAAAATATTGTTAATAGTTAGTATAAGTATAAATATGTATAATCAATTAGTATAGTAGTAAGGAATATTTAAGTAAATAAGTAAGTATATACACACTAAATAGAGTTTTTATTATGAGATTATACTTACCTATGTGTATAATATATATTTTTATGTTTTTGTCTAAATTTTGCCTAAAAAAGGCTTCATAAAGCTTTTAAAGTGTCTATAAAGTATTTTTGGAATGGTTCCTGCTTTTTTAAATCTTGTTGGTAGTATTGTTTTAATAATTGGATTATCTGTTGTTGTTGTTATTTTAATTGGTCTTGGTATAGGTAGTTTAATTTATTTCTTGAAAAAGAGTTAATTCTATTCTTTCAAAAACTTTTCAATTAACTCCTTTAAAATTTCTGTTTTGGATTGGTCTTTATCAATACATTTTTTAGAAAATTTTTTCCAAAGCTCTGTATCTATGAAAAAACTTACTTGTCTTTTAGAGCTCCCCATATCTACATATGTAGAAAACTTTAAATATAAGGATTTACTATAATTCTACATTTGTAGTATAATGAAATCTAAATTCCCTTGGTTATCTGTATTCCTTATCATTAGTATTTTAGGAAATGTTTTATTTTTATCTACTCTTTTTTGGTATGATGATGAACTTACTACTTGTTATGATGAGTCTATGGTATTAAATTCTAATTATGATTTATTAGTTAATGATTATAACGAGCTTGTTGAGGAATATAATTTTTGTAATGAACAGATAGTTGAATGCGGGAATTCTTATAGTGATTTAGCTTCTAGGAGCTATGAATTAGCTGTGGCTTGTGAAGAATTAGCTGATAATTCCCAAGAGGTTTATAATGAACTTTTGGCTTGTCAACAGGCTGGTTATATTGAATCTGATAGTGGTTTAAATGACCTTTTGAGTGTGTTATTGGCTTTTATTTAGATATTCTTATTAATTCTAAATTTATTATTCTTTTGATGGTTGATTTAGATGATATAAAAAGAGAATTAAATTCTATAAAAAATGAATTATCTTCAATTGGAAAGAATTTTAATGAACCCTTTAAGTCTCTTGATAAAAGGAAATTAGAAGAGAGGCATAATGAATTATTAAAATTACAAGAAAAACATCATATAGAAAAGTTATCTCAAGACCAAGATTTTTATTTAAAGTCTTTGCAACAAGAACAAAAATTTTATGATAAATCTATCTCAGAACAAAATAAGTTAAGTAACTATACTAAATGGCTAGCTATTTTTACTATTGTTTTAGCTTTTGGTACTTTTTGTATGGTTGGTACTTCATTTTATCAAACTATAGTTAGTAATAAATTATTAAATTTAGAACAGCAATCTTTTGTTTCTCCTTGGCCTTCTTTGTCTGTTGAAAATTTTGAAAATAAGATTTTTTCTTTTAGTGTTAATGATTTAGCTAGGGTTGAAGAAAATGATTCTTCTAGTATTATTGATTTTCATAAAAGTTATATCCCGTTTGATATTACTAATCAAGGTAATAAACCTGCAGAGATGATTTTTATTAAATTAAGAGGAAATTCAAATTTTTCTAGTTCTGACCAAATTCTTAATTTAGATGGTTTAGATACTCAAGAAGTTTTTCAAAGTCTTTTTTATATAGGTTGTACATATAATGGTAATATTTCTGAATGTAATCCTAATCTTTTAGATAAAGGTGATTATCAACTTAATTTAATCGTTGAATGTGAAGATTGTGTTCCTCAGATTGTTACTTCAAATATAACTATTCGTGTAACTTAATACTCGGAGAGCTTTAAACTTTTGTTAAGATTACTCCAGAGGCTTTTACTATTTTAATCTTCCTTGGTTAATATTTGTTTCATAAGTTAAGTTCTCTATATCCCCTAGAAAGAATGAGTCTCTTCTGTAAGTTGTTATTTCTATAATAGCTTTAGGATGTTGAGCTTTTAATGCACTGATTAATTCGAAGAATCTTTCATTATAAGTTAATAATCTTCCATCTTGTTGCCTATATTTATTTGGTTGTGTTGGTTCTGGTTCTTGTTTAGCAATTATTATTTTAGCATAATCATAATCTTTTAGTTTTTGGTTTTTATGTTTAAAATTTGCCCATTGAGAGGTTATATTTATATAATCATTAGGGGAATGATGACCTAATACTAATATTCCTTTTCTCTGTTTTTCAAAATAGCCTAAAATTCCAAAACATCCAATAAAACTTTCAGAATATATTTGACCTTCTTCAATTTGAGTTATATTTTCAGTGCCAATTTTTTTAATCATAGAGGGTTTTGAATAACCCCTTTATTTAGAAAAATAGAACTTTTCTAATTTTTTTTAAGTCATAATCTTTGTATTTTACTCCCTGTATTACTATTTTGCTTCAGATTATCTCTTATTTTCTTAAATTTTCTCTTTTTTTTAGATAGCTCTCGCTAGCTTAATTCTTTCTAAAGTTACAAGTTGGTATAAATTATATCCGAAACATTTGAACATTTCCTTTATGGAAACTCTCTCAATGGTCTTCACATTTGTGTGTTCTCCATTGAACACACATTTTATGACTCCAAATGGTCTTTCTCCAGGTGCTCTTTTTTTTGAAATTCTAAAATTTCTTAGTTTTTGTTTTATTGTTAATTTTCCTCTTTTCATACTTGCATTTCCTTTTGCTTTTGTTTCCTTACCAGTATATCCTCTATCTCTGTATGCTACTTCATCTTTATCTGAAAGATCAATCTCTCCATCATGAAGTGATGCAGTTGTCACTTCATATTCTCTAATCAGCAAAAAATCAGTATCAGATTTGACATGATTTTTATAACCATAATGAACTTGACCTCTTTTAACTGAGAAAGTACCATCTTTATCGATATGCTCTTTTTGTTTCTCAGAGTATATAATCTCTTCACCATTCTTTTTTGCAATTTTTTCTTTTCTATATCTTGTTTTACCAATATTTGCCTCGATAAATGTTGCATCTTGAATTATTCCTTTAATAATTTTGTAACCTTTAGCATCCATTTGTCGTTGCAACTCATTCCAGATTTTTTTATCTGTTCCATTTTCTTTTAAACGATCTCTATGTTTCCACACACTTGAAAAATCAGGAATAGTTTCGGGAAATCCTAAAAAATTACGAAATGATAGACGATCATGGCAAGAAAATTCTAATTCTTCATCACTTAATCCATACCAGGATTGTAAAAGCATAGAACGAACAATCACTAGTTCATCAGTATGCGGTCGCCCACCAATTTTTTTATTATCATAAAAAACACTTGCGATAAGAGGAATAAATGGTTGCCAATCAATTTGTTCTTTCATAAGAACAAGACGATCGCCTAATCCTCTAACTTTTTGATATTGTTCCTTCAAAATAAATTCATTAAAACTCATATTTATTCACCTCAGCTTTATCGACGAGAAACTACTATTTATATCTTGTGAATTAGTTAAGAAAAAACATCTGAAATAGTTAGCAGGGGGTTATTCAAAACTCTCTATAATAAAAAATTCTAAAAAATATAATTAAAAAATAATTTATTTATTAAAAATAGTATATCCGCACTTACCACAAGTTTGTCTATCCTTATGTTTTGCTAAGAATGTTCCAGGTCCACACTTTTGACAATAACCTTCACCACTTCCACTCTTATATCTTTTATACTTCATACTAGGAACTTTATTTTTGATTTTTTTTGCTGCCATTTTTACTCCGCTTTAACCTCAGCTGCTTTTTTAGCCTCTGCTTCTGCTTTTTTATCAGCTTCAATTTGTTTTCTTTCAGCTTTTTTTAATTTTTCTAATTTCATAAGCTCTTCTCTTTTCTTGTAAATATGTGCAATAACTTTTACTTCTGTAAATCCAAATCTTTGATAAACATGTCTTATTGCTATCAAATCTTTATTCACTTTCAATTTTGAAGCCAAAACATCTTTCAATTTCAAAATAGACGGTGTTGCACCACCTTCAAATGTAACAATCCCAGTAATTCTTTGTCTCCCAAATAACGGAGCTTCAATTTGTTTTTTTATTTCTACATCCATTTTATCTCACCTTAACAGCATATTCTCCCTTTGATTTTAATCCCACTTTTTTTGCGATCTCTGATTTCTCAGCATCAAGAATAATCATTCTTCCTTTCCAAGTTTCAGTAAAGTTAGAAGTTCTACACAACGGACATTCAGGTCCCTCAACGAAAAATCTACATTTTTTACAAACTTTTTTCATTCTTTCTTACCTTTCTTATCTTTTTTCAAATCTTCTTCAATCCAACTTAAAGCACCAAGTCTATGTTGTCTCATTGTTAATCCAATCTTTGGACTAGAAACATCTTTGTAACTAACAGCAATTACTCTTGCCCTACAAAGATCACCAACTTTCAAACTTCTTTTTGATTCTTTACCAGATAAAACATTACTTTTTGCAAAACTTACAAAATCATCCATAGTTTGTGAAACGTGAATCATACCATCCATTGGCCCAATATTAATGAAAGCACCAAAATCAGTTATATCAGAAATTTTACCTAATACAACTTCACCAACTTCAGGTTTAAAACTCAAAACCGTAAACTCAGTATCATAATAGGCAGCACCATCACCAGAAATTATAACGCCCTCACCAATTTTATCAACTGAAGCTACACCTAATACAAGACCTAATTCTTTAGAGATATAACCATCAAATCTTTCTTTTAATGAAGCCTTAACTGATTCTTCATTTGAATTTACAAACAACCTTGGATCAACACGAACATGTCCCTTAACTTTGATTTTATAGTACATTTTTCACTCCAACACCACAAGCTTTTTTTGCCTGATGTTCAAAATCTTAACACCAATCATTCTTAATCGTCTTTTTAGCTCAGCATCTTCAGTCGCAACAATATAACCTTTTAATGCAACTAAAGCGTCATCAACATGCTCTTGCTCAGCTTTCAAAACCTTGATATTAAGGCTCTGTATAAGCTTTAAAGCATACTTGGCGGCTTGTTTCCTTGAAAGTGAGGAACTATTTATAAGCCTTTCTAATTCATTTATCGTCCCATCAAGAACAAATAATTCATACTTAAAATCACAAACATTAAAGATACCTTCAATAACATCTACCTTTAATTCATAAGCAGCTACTAAAAAGCTTGTATCTAAAACTATTTTTTCCACAAAATACACTCAATTTATACTTCTTTTTAAACCTTTCCTAAACCTTTTTTCACAAGAATCTAGAATGCCACCAATCCAGCTATAAAGCTCGAATTTTATAGTTTTGAGGAGGGAAAAGGTTATAAAGAATCTAATCAAAAAAAGATTATATTTAACGAAAAAAATGGAAGATTACAAAGCAATAAATATTCAAGTTCTCAAAGGACTAGAAGCGGTTAGAAAAAGGCCCTCAATGTACATTGGTGATACTGGGATTAGGGGTCTACATCACTTAGTTTACGAAGTTATTGACAATTCCATTGATGAAGCTCTTGCAGGCTTTTGTGATGATATTCAAGTAATCATTCATGAAGATAATTCTATCACAGTAAAAGATAACGGGAGAGGTATTCCTGTTGATATTCATCCAGAAGAAAAACGTCCAGCCGTAGAAGTTGTTCTAACAATATTACACGCCGGTGGAAAATTCGATAAATCTTCTTACAAAGTTTCTGGAGGTTTACACGGAGTAGGTGTATCTTGTGTAAACGCATTATCAAAAAAATTAATTATTACAATTCAAAAAGACGGAAAAACATATACCCAAGAATACGCAAAAGGAATCCCAATCACAGAATTAAAATGTTTAGGAGAAACTTCAGGACAAGGAACAGAAATTAGATTTTTCCCTGATGAAGAAATATTTTCAGAAACACAATTATACCAATATGATATTTTAGCAAAAAGAATTAGAGAACTAGCATTCCTAAACAAAGGAATAAAGATTTTATTAAAAGACGAACGTGATAGCAAAGAAGAAATTTTTAAATTTGAAGGTGGGATTCTAGAATTTGTTACATACTTAAACAAAAATAAAGATATTTTACATGAGCCTATATACTTAGAAAAAGAAGAAGACAACATTATCGTAGAAGTTGCATTACAATACAATGATAGTTTCAATGAAAATATTTTTTCTTATGTAAACAACATTAATACAATCGAAGGTGGAACCCACTTAGTTGGTTTCTACACTGGTTTAACAAAAGTAATTAATGATTACATTGAAAAGAATTTTAAGAACGAAGAAAAATTAACTTCTAACGATATCAAAGAAGGATTAACTGCAGTAATTTCAATTAAAGTTCCAAATCCTCAATTTGAAGGTCAAACAAAAACAAAATTAGGTAATAGCGAAGTTAGAACAATCGTTTACAAAATCACATTTGATAGCCTATCAACATATTTAGAAGAAAATCCAAACGTAGCAAAAAAGATTTTAGAAAAAGCAATGCTTGCAGCAAAAGCCAGAGAAGCAGCACGTAAAGCAAAAGATTTAGCAAGAAGAAAAGGTGCATTATCCTCCTCCTCACTTCCAGGAAAATTAGCAGATTGCCAAGAAAGAGATCCTGCAAAGTGTGAATTATTCTTAGTTGAAGGAGATTCCGCAGGAGGCTGTTTTTCAGGAGATACAAAGATAGCATTAGTTGATGGAAGAAATTTATCATTCAAAGAATTAATTAAAGAACATAAACAAAGAAAAAAGAACTATTGTTACACATTAGATAATAAAAATAATATACAAATTGCCTTAATAAAAAATCCCCGATTAACAAAAAGAAATTCAGAAGTAATAAAAATTATCCTTGATAACAATGAAGAAATTATCTGTACACTAAACCATAAATTTAGATTAGTAGATGGTACTTATATTGAAGCAAATAAAATAAAAAAAACAGATAACCTAGCACCATTATATCGTAAAATTTCAAAAAAAGAA
>Ga0208375_1003533_pt1 | contig 13188 bp, 17 predicted proteins | sample RifOxyD1_FD_184038 | JGI IMG/M metagenome (GOLD analysis project Ga0208375, IMG submission 184038) | Soil microbial communities from Rifle, Colorado - Rifle Oxygen_injection D1 (SPAdes) | ecosystem: Environmental > Terrestrial > Deep subsurface > Rock core/Sediment | place: Rifle, Colorado... | reverse complement strand
CATATTGTAAATGTTAAGAATTCATATTAATAAACCTTTTTGTGTAATTTTCGAAAATTTTTCAATGGAATCTTAAAAAATCATTTGCTTCTTTTAATGTGTTTTTTGTTTCTTTGAATGTTGTTAGTTGTATTGCTTGTTCATATGGAAGCCATTTTGCATCTGTGAATTTTGCTGTTAAAGAAATATTTTTGTCATTTGTTTCAGCTAAAACATAATCAACTTCTTTGTGGATTATTTTTCCATCTTTCATGTAGAAATAGGATTCTTTTATTGTGAAATCTTTGGTTATAAATATACCTTTTAGACTTAAATGCTCGAGTGCAATACGGCGAGCAGTATCTTCTTTTGTTTCTTTTGGAAATTGTATGTCTTTTAAAAATCCCCAATGTCCAGGGATATGCCTAAGTAGAAGAAAATCCTTGCTATTATGGATTATAATGCCTATTGTGAATTCTTGAGGCATACTTTAGTTAAGTTTAATAAATATTTAAACTGTTCTTTTGTTTGATATATACTTTTATTCATAAGGTTTTTAAATGTATAATTTTCTTGTTGTTAGAATTAAGAGGATTATTTATTATAAGAGGTGTAGATTAATTTATCAAAAAATTTAATGGTTTAAAATGAAAAAGTTGTTGTCTGGGAATGAAGCAATTGTAGAAGGGGCGTTGGTTGCGGGATTAAAGTTCTTTTCTGCGTATCCGATTACGCCTGCGTCTGATATTATGCAAGGTATTGTTAAAAAACAAGAGCAAGTAAAATTTATTCAAGCTGAAGATGAAATTGCTGCTGTAAATATGTGCGTTGGTGCGTCTTTAGCTGGTGCGAAAGTAATGACTGCAACTTCTGGACCAGGTTTTTCATTAAAGCAAGAAACTATTGGATTGGCTTTCAAGCTTCCTACGCCGTTAGTGATTGTTAATTCTCAAAGAGTTGGGCCGTCAACAGGAATGCCGACATTAGGTTCGCAAGGGGATATTTTGCAATCAAAATCTGGTAGTCATGGGGATTATGTTAATATTGTTCTATATCCTAATTCTGTAGAAGAATGTTTTAGATATACAATTGAAGCTTTGAATGCTGCTGAAGAATCACTCTCGCCTGTAATTTTATTATCTGATGGGATGCTTAGTCACATATATGAAACTGTTGATTTGGATTCAATAAAATATTCTCTAAAAAATAGAAAGAGAAAACCTTTAGGTGAAGAAAAGAGGCATTTTACAGGTTTATTAAGTAAGAATGATCGACCACAAACTAAAGATTCGCAAGTTTATAGAGAATGGTACAATGAAAGAAAGAAAAAGATATTGGATGTAGCTGAAAAGTATAATTTCTATGAATATATTGAAAATAAAAATGCGGATACTTTGTTGGTTGCATTTGGAATTACTTCAAGAATTATATTACCTTTGAAAAAGAAGTATTCGATATTTAGGCCGATAAGAATGTTTCCAGTAATTGAAGAATTAAAAGAGATTGCAAAAAAATATTCTAAAATTATTGTAATTGAAATGAATGATGGACAATATAGGCACGAGTTAGAAGCTTTTTTGAAAAGAGATATTTATTCAGTAACACAATTGGGAGGTAAAATTTCATTAAAAGAAATTGAAAATGAGCTTTCAAAGATTTATTCGGAATGATGTTTTACCATTAGGATGGTGTCCAGGATGTGGGCTGCATGCTTTGTTTTATGCTACTTGTGAAGTCCTTGATGAGTTAGATAAAACTAATACTATTATTGTTTCTGGTATAGGTTGTACTGCAAGAGGTGCAGGTTTTTTTAATCTTGATTCTGTGCATGGAATTCATGGGAGAGCAATTCCTTTAGCCGTTGGAGTGAAAGCTGTTAATCCTGATTTGAATGTAGTTGTTTTTTCAGGTGAAGGAGATATTACTGGTATTGGTGGAAATCATTTGTTGCATGTTGCTAGAAGAGATGATAATATTGTTGTGATTTGTAATAATAATGAAGTATTTGCTATGACTGGTGGTCAATCATCACCGACTACAAGGATTGGTGGGAAAACTTTGACTGCGCCTGAAGGGAATGTAATGCAACCTCTTAATATCCAAGGTATTATTACTTCAAATAAAAGATTTTTTTATGCACGGGCTACTCCTGTGTTTAAAGAACATTTGAAAGAATGTTTGAAGCAAGCATTTGAGTATGATGGATTTGTGTTTGTTGAAATTGTTTTTCCATGTATTGAGAATTATTCTAAAAAAATGGATCAAACTATAGCTTGTGTTCTCAAAGATTTGAAAGGGAAATATAAAATTTGTAATGAGAATAGAATGCTTAAGGATGATGAATTGGGAATTTTCAGGAGTGAATAAATGACTAAAATAATTATTTATGGAAATGCAGGACAGGGAGTAAAGCTAGTAAGTATTATTTTAGCAAATATTTTACAAAATCAAGGTTATCAGATTGCATTGTCTCATAGATATTCACCATTAGTTCGTTCTGGAGAAAGTAATGCTTATCTTATTTTTTCTAAGGATAAAATTGAAAATCCTTTAGTTGAGGATGCAGATTTTGAATATGATTTAAACAAAACTGATTTACAAGTGAAATTATTAAAAAAGTTTGATAGTCCTAGGATGATGAATATGGTTTTATTAGGGGTTGTGTTGAATGATTTAAAGATAAAAGTAATTAGTGAAGATATTAAAAAATTTTTGCCTAAAAAGCTTGTTGAAGAAAATCTTAGTGCGATTATGAATGGTTATAAATCTTAAATTTTTTTTGTATGAATATAAAGCTAAATACTGAGATTATACTTATTGTAAAACCAAAAATAAAAGTTAAGTTAGGATTAATTACCCATAAATATCCTGCAATTAAACTTGCTGGGAGTGCAATAATGCCTATTAATGTATGAAACGTTCCGAGTGCTGTTGCTCTTATTTTTTTAGTTGATAAATCTGAAATTAATGCTCTTTGATTTGAGTCGATAATAGCGAATGCAATTCCGTAGCATGCAAATAATACTATAAAGGCAATTAAGGAATTAGAAAATATAAACCCTAATGAAGTTAATGAAAATATTAAATATCCTATTGTAATTAGTTTTGTTCTACCAATTTTATCTGAAAGATTCCCAAATGGAATTGAAAGTGAAGCATAGAAAATATTGAATAATATATATAACAAGATTGGAATTATTATTGCTAATCTTTCTGGAAAGAATTGTTGTGCTTTCAATATAAAAAACATATAACTAAAATTTGCAAGTGCGAATATTCCAGAAATTATTAGAAAATATTTTAATGGGTTTGATAGTGTTTTAATACTAAAATTGATATTGTTCTTTTTTTGGAAGGTCTTTTTTTCGGTTACAAAAATCAATGGGAATAGTGAAGCAAAAGAAATTATTGCTGCTATTAATATGATTGTATTAAAGCTTAAACCCCAATACCAGAATAAAATTAGAACTAGGATTGAACCTAATATTGCTCCTGTTGTATCCATTGCTCTATGGAATCCAAATCCTTTACCATGTTTCTTTGGCATTGATTCTGAAATTATTGCATCTCTAGGGGCAGTTCTTATACCTTTGCCTATTCTTTCAAAAGATGAAACTATTAATGCTTGAGGCCAAATTTTGACAAAAGAAAGTAAAAGCTTGAATAAAGATGATGATAAATATCCAACGATTACAAATATTTTTCTTTTTCTTATTTTATCTGACCAATAACCACTAATTATTGTTAAGATATTTGAAATACTGTCTCGAAGACCACCAATAAGTCCAATAATAAAACCGTTAGCACCTAGTGCTGTTAAAAACATTGGAAGAATAGGCATAATCATTTCACTGCTTAAATCATTTAGAAGACTAACAATGCTTAAAAGTTTAACATTTTTGCTAATCTTTTTTTTCATGTTGCTTATTAAGAGGAATATGTTTATAAAAATTTTGTTAGATTTGTTTTTTCTATTACAAGAATATATTTAAATGATTAAAATTGTGGAAAGCTGGGAAGATGAGGTTAGGTTTAACTTATAACGATGTACTTTTGGTGCCGAAGAAGACACCTTTATATTCTCGTGGTGAAGCGGATGTAACTACTAGGTTTACTAAAAATATTTCTTTGAATATTCCACTTGTAAGTTCGAATATGGCTACAGTCACTGAAAATAAAATGGCTATTGCTATGGCTAGGAATGGTGGGCTTGGAGTCATACATCAATTTTGTAGTGTTGAAGAGCAAGTTAAGGAAGTTAAAAAAGTAAAAAGAAGTACAAGTTATGTTATTGAAAATCCTTTAATTGTGCAGGATGATATTAATATTTTTCAAGCTGTAGAAATCATGAGGGCGATGAATGTTACTAGTTTGATTGTCATGCATGCTGATGAAATGGTTGGAATTTTTACTTCTAGAGATTATTTATTTGAAGAAAATTTGGATCGGCCTATAAAAGAGGTTATGACGAAAAATGTTGTTACTGCGAATTATGGAATCGGTACTGAAGAAGCCAAAAAAATATTGCATGAGCATAGAATTGAAAAATTGCCTTTATTACAAGATGGAAAATTAAGTGGATTGATTACAACGAAAGATATTATGAAACTTCATACTTGGCCGAATGCGAATAGGGATATTAAAGGAAGATTAAGAGTTGGTGCAGCTGTTGGAGTAAAAGATACTATTGAAAGATCTGCAGCTTTGATTAATGCTGGAGCGGATGTAATTATTTTAGATGTAGCACATGCGCATTCTGAGATTGTCATTGAAAGAATTAAAGAATTTAAAAGTCATTTTAGTGTTGATTTGATGGTTGGAAATATTGCAACTGGAGAGGCTGCCAGAGAATTGATTGAAGCTGGTGCTGATGGTTTGAAAGTTGGAATTGGGCCTTCACCTGTTTGTTCAACTCGGACTATTTCTGGGTCTGGGGTTCCACAATTAACTGCTGTGATGGATGTTTGTGAGGTTGCAAGAAGATATGATATTCCTGTTACTGCTGATGGTGGCCTGAAATTCCCAGGGGATATTGCTAAGGCTATTGGTGCAGGTGCATCTTCTATTTATAGTGGTTCTTTATTTGCAGGAACTGATGAGGCGCCTGGAATGATTATGACTAAAGATGGTAAAAGATACAAAAGGTATATGGGAAGTGCTTCATATGATAGTAATCATGAAAGAAAAGAGAATGAGCAAGGAAAGAAATTGAAAGAAAAGATTGATGTGTTTGTTGAGGGAGTTGCTGTATTAGTTGATTATAAAGGGCCTGTTGAGGATGTGATTAATGCGTCTGTGAAAGGTTTGCAATCTGGAATAAGTTATTGTGGTGCTAGGAATATCAAAGAAATGCAGAAGAATGCTGAGTTCATACAAATTACTTTTAATGGTTGGGAAGAAAGTTTGACTAAAGGAAATAAGCTGAGTGAGTGATTTTAAAGATAAATAAATAAAAAAAATTAACACAAAGCTAGTGTTAATGTAACTGTACTTAATTCTGTATCTGTGGAAATAACTTCTACATTTACACCATTAATTTCAAGTTCACTACCTGTGCTGATATAACTAGATGAATAGTCAACATCAATGTCTGCAGAACCTAATGTAACATCTTGGACAGTAATAGTGTGGTCATCTAAAGTTACTGAATCTCCATTGTATAATGTTAATTCTTCGCTTTGTTCATCACATACCATATTACCTTCATAGCTGTTTTCATTGTAATTGCTGTCATCAATTTCTGTGTCTGCAACTTCTATGCTTTGTGAGCATGAAGCTAGCAAAAGTAAACTTATGCCTAAAATCACCATATATATTTCTTTTTTCATTTTTTTATTTAGGTGTTTAATACTTATAAATATTTAGTTGGATGGTTTATATTCAGCGGAGTGCAACGAGCCGAAGGAGTAAAAGGTGCCGCCGTTAAATAGAATCAATGATATCTTTCCATGAATTAACACGATAAATTCCTTGAGGCAATTCATAACTTCTGTTCCAAGGACAATCAAGAAGTAGGATTCTTCTTTTTGAATTAAGGCATTCTAAAGCATATTCTAAAGAATCTTCAATTAAAATATCGACTCCGACAGAATTGCATATTTGCTTCTTTGTTGTTGAACTTCCATTTTGTGAATAATGATTTGTGAAATAAATTTCGGAAAAAACATTTGGAAAATGTTGAGTAATCCATTCTCTTGTTACTTTAGCAACATCGTCTTGTCTGGAAGTTACAACAACTAAATCATTATTCTGTTTTAGAATGTCGACTGATTCTTGAGAATCTAAAACAGGTTTCATATTTTTGAAGTAAAGAGTTTTGTGAAAATCATACACTTTCTGAATTGCTTCTTCTCTTGTTCCTCCCAAAGTTTCCCAAAATCTATAAGAGTGAAATTGTTCTCTAACTAAAGAAGTTCCATAAGTATCATTATGATATTCAATAAAAGCAGGTAAAAAATCTGCAAGGACTTCATCTAAATCAATTCCAATTTTCATACTATTAGGAATTTATCATGTATATAAAAAGATTATTTAAGTGGAAAGATATGCAGGTGATACATTTTATTGGATTTAACATTGCGATTAAGAAAATTTTCTAGAATGAAGTGCAACGAGCCGAAGGAGTTAAGAACAAGCTAGAAAACTATTTATACTATTAAAATATTTCTTTTCTTATGACAATAGAGGATAAATTATTAATTTATGTTTTCGGTGAGTGTCCCATTCTTTTAGAAGATGAATTTCAAAAGAAATATCCAAAGATTGTTGAGGTAGTTAAATATCTATATGAAAGTGCAAGTTGGAGTTACAGGGCGGATGGAAAATATGTGACATTCGATGAACTGGGTATTAGTACTATTACTGAATATGTTCAATTAGTTAAAGATGGTAATCTTGATGCTATAAAAACTTATGAAATATTTAAAGATGTAGTTTAATCTTCCACTTATTGGGATTAAGAGAAGTTAAGTAACTTTTATAAAATGGATTTAATTATTTAAAATTATGAAATTCAATGTTTTAGGAATTGAAAGCACTGCGCATACTTTTTCTGTCGGAATATTTGATGGAGAAAAAATATTAGCGAATGAGAGGGATACTTTTACAACTGTTGAAGGTGGAATGATTCCAAACAAAGTTGCTGAGCATCATGTTGAAATTAAAAATGAAATTCTAAAGAGGGCTTTAGAGAAAGCGAAAATAAAAATTGAGGATGTTGATTTGATTGCTTACTCTGAAGGGCCGGGATTAGCACCTTGCTTGAAAGTGGGTAGAGATTTTGCTGTTGAGTTAGGAGAGAAATATAAGAAAAAAATTCTGGGTGTGAATCATATTGTTGCGCATTTAGAGATTGGGATTTATTGTTCTAAGGCGAAGGATCCTGTGTTTTTATTTTGTTCTGGGGCGAATACGCAAGTAATTATGCATGAAGATAAGTATAGAATTTTTGGGGAGTCTTTGTCTATCGCTGTTGGGAATGCTTTTGATAAGTTTGCTAGAGAAATTGGATTAGGGTTTCCCGGTGGACCAAAGGTTGAAGAAATGGCTAAGAATGGAAAGTATGTAAAGTTGCCTTATAGTGTAAAAGGAATGGATGTGGATTTCTCAGGGATTGTGTCCAGGGCAATACAATTGTATCATCAAGGTTATTCAAAAGAGGATTTGTGTTATTCTTTGCAGGAGACTTGTTTTGCAATGTTGATTGAAGTTGCTGAACGAGCATTGGCGCATTGTGAGAAAAATGAAGTTTTATTGATTGGAGGAGTTGCAGCAAGTAAAAGGTTTTCAAAAATGCTTAGTGATATGTGTATAGCAAGGGATGTTAAAGCGTATACAGTGCCATTAGAATATGCAGGGGATCAAGGGGCGATGATTGCATATCAAGGTTTTTTAGAGAGAGAAAGAGTACAGAAAGAGTTTGATTTTAATCCTAGATGGAGAATTGATGATATAGAAACTTTTTGGAAGAAATAAATTTATATAATTGTTTGTATTTATTGCGCTCGTGCTGGGATTCGAACCCAGAAGTCTTGTGGCAAGACAGAGGTTGTTTCATCCTCTGAGCTTAATTAATTTATAGAAAAATTCCCTTAAAAAATGTTGATGTAAAAAAGCTGAAAAATTTTCAAAAAATAAATAAAAAAATTAAAGTTGTGTTAGATTTTCAAGATTTATATTTATGGCTCACATATTGGACAATAAGGAACTATCCCACTTATAGTTCTTCCTGAACCTGAGCATTCAAATAGTCCATCCCAAATTGGTCTTGTTACTTTTTTCCCCATTATTTCACTGTTACAAGTGTTGCAAACATATTCTTGATTGCCTTGATGGTCTTCTTTGACAATTTTATAAATAGTTTTTCTTCCTTGTGGGCGCATATATTTTTCTCCGTTAGAATCTGTTGCGAATTCAGGAACGAAAAAAAATTGTTTACCTTCATCTAATACTTTTTTCCAAGAATCTGTTAATTTAAACTCGAGTGTTTCTTCTGTCATTTTTCCTCCGAAATTATTTTAAAAATAAATATAATAAAAAAATTAATAATAAGTTTTACCTTCTTTTGGTTCTAATGGATCTTCATCATCGTCATCATCATCTTTGATTAATTTTTTGAAGATTACTATCAAAGCAATCAAGACGATTAATACGATTAAGATTAAGAAGCCAATCTTTAACCAAGAGTTAGAGCCTTCATTAACATCCATATCCATTTGGATTTCTTTTACAAGATTACCATCGGAGTCTAAAATTTGAATGCTAAATTCGTGTTCACCAGCAGCGTCTGAATCAGGTGTAATTGTTACTGAAACTTTTTCAGATTCTCCACCTTGTAATTCTAATGTTTCCGGTGAAACTTCGCTTGAAGCCCATTGACTAATTCCAGAAACTGTAACTTCATAAGTTGCATCCTCTGTATTAGGGTTTGTAAAACTTAATTCTAATGTTTTAGTTTTTCCTTCTTGACCGGATAATGAAGTTGAACTTGTGCTAACAGAAGTTTCTGTTTCTGTAGTACTCTCTGATTCTTCACCATCAACATTTACTGTGAAAGTTTTATCAATACTTTCATGGCCATTATTATAGGTTACTGTAACTGCTAATTCATAATTTCCGGATTCTGTATCTTCAGGAATGTCTAAAACAAAGTCTATTGATTCTGAGGATTCTTCATCTGCATTGTCTTCTTCTTCAGAAGCTAGTTCATCAATGTAACCTGATGCTGAATCTAAGTCTTCCAAGGAAACTTCAACTTTGATGTCTTCTTGTTTTTTATCACCATTATTTTCTACTCTAATTTCAATTTGTAATTCTTCCCCTGCGTTTACTGTGGAATCATAGATTACATCCATAATTTCTAAAGAATTTCTTTGCTTTTCTGTATAAATCTCGTATGATTCTCGTTCATAATCGTCACTATCATAAACTTCAACATATAATGTGTAGTCATTGTCTTCAACATCTAAATCATCTGGGATTTCTAGTTCTAAATTTTTTCTGTATGTAACTCCAGGTTCAATGCTGAATTCGCTTGAAACTGCTTCGACATCATCATATTCATAACCACCAATCCAAACTTTTACTTTAACATCTACTTCACAATCATCAACATCACCATCTGGGCAAGTTGTTGTATCTCCAGTTCCTTCAATGTATACTTTAACTTCTACAGAATTTCCAAGTTCAACTTGTGAAATGTCTCCTGAAGAAACTTCAATGCCATCAAGGTATACTGATTCTATATCATAAAGATCACTATCTGCACTCGCAAAAGTTGCTAAACTGATCAATAATACTAGTGTTGTAATTAATATTTTTAAATTTTTGTTCATCTTAAGGTTCCCCCCTGTTTGATGATTTCTGCTCAAGATTTCACTTATTTAAATGTTATGGTGATAGTGAATAGAAATGATTACTTTTTTGTGGTTATGTTAAATATGAATTATTTGTTCCTTTACAGAGATACTTATTTCATCTTTAGAATTTCATTAATTTCATCATCAGAAATTGAACAACCTTTGAAACGCATTCCCCAGATTATAGCTTCTAACATTTCTTTTTTGTTTATCACATTAGAATTTGTATATTTATCCAAGATTCCAAGTTCGTATGCGATTATACTTAGTTCTGTGGATCTAAATATTTTGATATTTGAAAATTCTTTTAAAAATTGTTTAAGGTTGTTTTCGTTAACTTTTACTTTTGTGTGGAGTTTATTACGGAATATATTTGCAAGGAGCTCTGGGTTTTCGATGATTAATCTTGTTGTTCTTTCATCAATAACTACAGCATCTGCGTTGATTTCTTTTGCTAGGACTAATGCGCTTAATTCACCTCTATCAATAATTGACATGTATTGGTCTTTGACAAAAAATATTTGGTTGACTATACTTTTTAATTCTTCTTCTTTGTTTAATAAATGTTCAGGATAAATTTTTATAATCCCTTTGTCAATTATTTCTTGAATTTGTATTGCTTCAAGTTTGAATTTTTTTATTTTTATTGGAACGTCAATAATTTCTTCTTTTACTTCTGGGGTTATGTAAAATTCACCTTTATATTTTTCTTTTAATGGTTTTAAAATCCAAAGAAAATTATTCATTGCTAAACTAATTATAGTGCTTGCATCAAAAACTAAAGTTTTCATATGGAGAATATCCTCCGAACTGTAGTCATACGCTGTTTAATAGAAATTTTTGTACTTGGGTCAATGTCGCTTAATTTTGTTTCTCCTAAGTAGCCCATAAGTTCCCATTTAGTTATTCCGAGTAAATCTGCAGCTGTACCAACTGAGAAACCATGCTCGTAAATTCTTTCTCCTTTTTTGATCTTTGCGTGTTCTAAGGCTTCTGTTAAGTACATACCAAACTTTTTTTCGAATGTGGAAATTTCTTCAAATATTTTTTTTATAGTTTTTTTGTATTCATCAATAAAATTTTTTTCTAATTGGGATCTTGCTAAGAAAAGATTTTTTGAAGTATTTTCTTTGAATTTTTTTAATTGGGGAGTTGTTAGTCTACTTCTATTAAGAATTCTGGATAGTGAGAATATTATTACTGATATTGATGTTGAATCTGTATCTTGAAATATTCCTGCATTGTGGATTGTTTCGTTACTTAATCTTTTTAATTCGTTTGCTTCAGTTTTTTCTAATGCAGGTAGAACTTTTTTTAATAATTCTATAATATCTTTACGGATTTCTTCGTTCATGAAAAATTATAAGTGAAATGATATTTTAAAGTTTTCTAATAATTCGCTGTAGTAGGGCTGCATTTAATATCGCGATTAAGTGAAGTTAAATTTTGAGATTTGGAGTGAAGCGAAGGAGAGTTCGGGCTGACTTTCATTTTTAATCTTCAAGTAGTTAAATCCATAATCTTTTTAAAGTTTGTTGAATTCTTTTGAATCATGGGAGATACAATACCAGTAGATTTGCCTAGAAGAGTAACAGGTGAAACTCTTGAACAAGCTTGTATAAAGGCTGCTGAAGTAATGGGATATAAAGCAAAACCTGTAAACAATTTTAGTAAGAGATATTCTTTAGGTTCAATTCAAGAACATAGCGACTATGATGGAACAAGCATAAGAATAGGAAATTTATTTCCAGCATTACAAGTGTGGGGTATTAGAAAAGGAGAAGAACAAGGTAGATTCTTTGTTTGGACGGGTTGGCCCCATGGATTTGCTTCAGATAAAAAAGTTCAAGAGTACTTAAGTACTGTTTCTAATTATCTTTAAGAAAAGTTCTCATTCCATTCTGGGTATTAGGATTTTTGAAAATTGCACATAACGTTAGGGATATACGAAGTTTTTCTGGAACGAAGCAGGGAGAGAGTTCGGGCTGACTTTCATTCTTAATATTCATATAGTTAAATACATAATATTTTTAAAGTTTAATATACAATTTTTGATTATGGCAATCAGAAAAACATTAACATCAATTGTTTTGGCAGGAGCATTGGCTTTAGGAGTAACTGGCTGTAGAAACAATTCAGAATATATTTATAATGGAAAAATTGGCGAAGACCAAGTAACTTTGATTGAAAAACCCCATTTTTTCATTTCAGATGAAAATCTTCTAACTGTAACAAAATCTGACGGAAGAGTCATAAAATATATAGATATATCCAATTCTGATTTGAAGTTAGAATATGTTGAGATTACTGCAGATGGACAAACTACAAGATACATAAAATCTGACGAAGTAGGAAAGCCAATTTTGGGAGAAGCTCAAAAACAATTTGATGTATATATACAACAGATTAAAGAAATAAGAATTTATCAGGGATTAGATAGTTTAAAATAAATCTTTCAATGAATTTTCAATAAAATCAATAGATTCTAGGGATTTACCTTCTTTTACTTACTTCTTTCTGAAATTTAGCTCTTATTTCATTGACTTTTTTCTCGTTTAATTTAATAATAACTGATTTGCACTTGACTAGAAACTCGGGAGCTTTTTGAATCATCTTATGATATTGCTCATCTGGAACTGTTCTGTCTATATAATATTGAGAATCAACTCTTGCTTTCAAAGAGTCCTCAGTAAAATTTATTTCGCTTTCTTCAAAAAAATCGTTTAGAAATCTTTTTGCAAATACAATTGTGCATGAGTGAATCTCGCATTTTATACCTATTTTCATCAAGACAGAATATAACGAAAAATATATTGTATAATACGCTGTTGAAATTCTCCAATCCTTGATAATATTCACTCTCATTGATTCAAGAGCCTCTTCTGCTTTTTTGATATAAGCATTTGCTAAGTCAGAGTTTGGTTCAATTAAACTTAATCCTTCTTTTTTCCCAGCACACCATTTTATTTTATCCATTTTTGAAAACCTTTTGTATAAATTGTTCTGCATTTAAGAAAACTACATGATTTTTTAAAACTTCTTTAATAAGAATGTCTTTAGTTAGACTTTTTTCAAAAATTTTTAGAGGGTAGCATTTAACACTTATTTCTATTCCTAAATTTTTTGAAACTTTTTTTATTTCATCATTGTTGTAATTCCCTGCAATAAAAATATCTAAATCAGAACCTTCTTTTTCCAACTCTTTAACATAGCTTCCAAAGATAATTCCTATTCCATTTATGTGAGGAGTTATTTTTTCTATAATCTCTTTGATTAAAAGTTTTTTTTCTAAAAATGCTATTGCTTTATATTGCTCTACAAAAACAAGATACTTTTTAGTAAATTCACTTGG
>Ga0208375_1003532_pt1 | contig 13192 bp, 11 predicted proteins | sample RifOxyD1_FD_184038 | JGI IMG/M metagenome (GOLD analysis project Ga0208375, IMG submission 184038) | Soil microbial communities from Rifle, Colorado - Rifle Oxygen_injection D1 (SPAdes) | ecosystem: Environmental > Terrestrial > Deep subsurface > Rock core/Sediment | place: Rifle, Colorado... | reverse complement strand
GAGATTAACGAACTCGACATGACTCGAGCCATGGACGCCGCCGTCGCCTCGGCCACCGATCTTACCAACGAGGAGATTATCCATCGCTTCCCCTTGGGTTACAAACTCGACAGCAAGAAGATTCTCGGTCGGCCGGAAGGGATGAAGGGTAACAAGCTTGAAGTGAAAGTGGTGCTGATTACTTATGGCAATCAACACCTTAAAGACCTGACCCAAGTGTTGGAAGCGGCCGGTTTGAAGGTGAGCGAAGACGACTTTATCGCCGCGCCCCTCGCCGCCTCGCTCGTCACCTTGACCAAAGTGCAAAAGACCGCCGGCGCCGTTTTGGCCGACATTGGCGCCCAAACCACCTCGATGGCGGTGTTTGAAGACGGCCTGCCGGTCTCGATTCAAGTCTTCCCCATCGGCTCAAATAATATCACCAACGACATCGCTCTCGGCTTTAAAGTCTCGCTGGAGGAAGCCGAACAAATTAAGCGCGGCGAAATGAGCGCGCCCGTCGGACCACCCAATAATCGAGGCAATAAGAAAAAATTGGAAGAGGTGATTGGCGCCCGCTTGCTCGACATTTTCCAATCGATTGAAACTCATTTGAAAAAAATCGGCCGGAGTGGTCTCCTCCCGGCCGGCGTAGTCCTCTCAGGCGGCGGCTCAAGCGTTAACGGCATCGAGGAGTTGGCCAAAGATTATTTCAAACTGCCGGCCCGCACCGCCGACGCGGGGATAGCCGCCGCCTCAAACAACAAAATCAAAGATACCACCTGGGCCACCGCTTACGGCCTGACCTACTTCGGCCTCGATCTCCCGCCCGAGGAGCGCCCGGGAATTAAGATTGCCGGCTCCTTCCTTAAATACCTCCGCGAACTCTTGCCGTAATTTTAAGGTCAGACCTTTAGAGGTCCCAAAGTCTGACCTTGGATAGCTATTGCCCCGGGAGGGGCATTTTGTTAGGATGTAGGCACTTTAATGAGTAACCAAGACAAAAATCCTAAATCTATGCCCAAAATTATGCCTGAAATTGAAGCTTTTGCCCGTATCAAAGTCATCGGGGTGGGCGGCTCGGGCACTAATGCCGTGACTCATATGGTTAACTCCAAGGTCCGCGGGGTGGAGTTTGTGGCGATGAACACCGACGCCCAACACCTCCATCACTCGGCCGCCAGCAAGAAGGTCCACATCGGCAAAAACATCACCCGAGGCCTGGGCACCGGCATGGACCCCGAGATTGGCAAAAAGGCGGCTGAGGAAAGCATTGAGGAAATCCAAAATGTAATTAAAGGCGCCGACATGGTCTTCGTGTCTGGCGGTTTGGGCGGTGGCACCGGCACCGGCGCCATGCCGGTGGTGGCCAAGATTGCCAAGGACCAAGGGGCGCTGACGATTGCCGTGGTGACTCGCCCCTTCTTCTTCGAAGGCCGCCAACGGCAAATGATTGCCGAAGTCGGCTTGGACGAACTGCGCAAAGAGGTAGACGCGATTATCGTCATCCCCAACGACCGACTCCTCTCCGTTATCACCAAAGACACCACTGCCACTTCCGCCTTCGCCATGTGCGACGAGATTTTGCGCCAAGCCGTGGAAGGCATTTCCAATATCATTACCATCCCGGGTATCATCAATGTGGACTTTGCCGACATTCGCGCCGTCATGGTCAACGCCGGCTCGGCCTTAATGGGTATCGGCTCGGCGAGCGGCGACAACCGCGCGGTTGAGGCGGCCAAAGCGGCCATCTCCTCGCCCCTCCTTGATCTCTCAATTGACGGCGCCAAAGGAGTCCTCTTTACCATTGCCGGTGGCGACGACTTGACCATGTTTGAAGTTCAGGAGGCAGCCAAGGTAATTACCGAAGCGATTGACGGCGAGGCTAAGGTCATCTTCGGCGCGATTAAAGATGACAAATTAAAAAAAGATGAGCTCAAGGTCACAGTTATCGCTTGCGGCTTCCCTGAGCAATTTGGCGGCAGTGTGAAGAAACCAACCGCCAGCATGTTCGGCTTCGATCGGGAACACAGAGAGGAGGGGGTTGAGGCGCCGACCAAACCGGAAATGGAGAAAAATCTCCCAGCCGCCTTCAAACCGGCCAACAAACCGCCGCTTACTCGCGGCAAAGATAATTCCGACGATGATGACGATTGGTCCAGTATCCCCGCCTTCCTCCGCCGATCCAAAAAATAATTTTTAATTAATTCTTAAAATAAGTTATACTGGAAGGCATGATTTATGATCTAGTAATTATTGGCGGCGGTCCCGCCGGGACCGCCGCCGGCGTGTATGCCGCTCGCAAACAACTCAAGACCAAATTGATTACCCCCGACTTGGGCGGGCAATCAATCGTCTCGCCGGATATCCAAAATTGGATTGGCACCCCCTCCATCTCGGGCGAGGCGTTGGCCAAACAATTTAAAACTCACTTAGAGGCCAACGCCGGCGAGTGGTTAGAACTTGCGGTTGGCCCAAAAGTTAAATCGATAGAGAAAACCGACGACCACTTTGCTATCACCACCGATAACAGTGATAAATTTGAGACCCAAGCCGTGCTCCTCGCGGCCGGCGCCAAGCGCCGGCCGCTTGAGGTCCACGGGGCCGCAGAGTATGATCAAAAGGGTCTCACCTATTGCGCCAGTTGCGACGGTCCACTCTATGCCGGTCAAGATGTGGTGGTGGTCGGTGGGGGCAATGCCGGCTTTGAGACAGCTGGGCAACTCCTGGCTTATGCCAAAAGCGTGACCTTGCTCCACCGCAGTCCGGAGTTTAAAGCCGATGCCGTGACGGTAGAAAAACTGTCCAAAAATCCCAAATTCCACGCCTTGCGCAATGCCGAGCCAACAGAGGTAAAGGGTGACAAATTTGTCACCGGCATCGCCTATCGCGACAAGGACTCGGGCGAGATTAAAGAACTGCCGGCAGCCGGCATCTTTGTGGAAATTGGCTTCCTCCCCAACACCGAGATGGTTAAAGAGTTGGTTGAACTTAATCAATATGGCGCCGTTAAAATCGATTGCCGGAATCAGCGCACCAGTATTGACGGCTTATGGGCGGCCGGCGACTGCACCGACGAGCTCTTCCATCAAAACAATATCGCCGCCGGCGACGCAGTGAAGGCGCTTGAGGATATCTATAATTGGATTCAACTGCGGTAAAATTTGAAAACAAAAAAACCGCCCGGTCACTCAATTTGAGTGCCGGGCGTCTATCTTGGCTGTTAGACTTGACCGCGCTTCTTAACCTCACGGTCCAAGATAGCCTTGAAACCAGAGTGGAGTTCCGGCTTGACGCTTGATTCAAGCCGGACGAAAAAAGACTTCTGGACACCGTCCGCTACCCGGCCTTGTTTAACAACCTTTTCTTTTTCTGCTTCCATCCGCACCTCCTCTTCTCGCAAAGACCTCGTTCAACCCCCTTGCCGCAGTGGCTCGGGTATGATTAAAAACTTAGCATATTTGCATGGTTTTGTCAATTATGTTATCCTCTTTTCAGCGCAAGGCATAACCGTTCTGACTTTCAGGACAAGGAGGTGAGTAATGAAACGCCTGGTGATCTTTTATTTCGTCTTAATTTTGGGAATACTGCTGGTGGCTATCACTTGTGGTGGCTGCGCCAGTATGGGGGAAATGAGTCAGAAAGTAATCGAAGAGCTTACTACTGATCCATTCGACCCGGACGGCAAACTGGACGGGCCCATCTGGCCCAAAAAGGAAGAGGTGGAAACCGAGCCAGCGACTACTCCTCCGCCAGAGACCTTGTCCAACAATTTGGACGAAGTCATCGGCAATGGTCTGATTTCCATCTTAGTGTGGAAACACGACCAGAGTCCGCCAGTTATCCTTTTTTGTTCCGCACCCGCCACGTTTAACGCGGCGGGTATTTTATTTGGTGCACCTTGCAGGACTCGAACCTGCGACCTTTACAATGTCAATGTAACGCTCTAACCAGCTGAGCTAAAGGTGCCTAACTTTTCAAATTTAGCAGATAACCTGCCAAGGCGGAAGGGGTGGGATTCGAACCCACGGCACGGTTACCCGCGCGTCGCATTTCGAATGCGATGCTTTCGACCTCTCAGCCACCCTTCCTAACGACCATATACTAGCATTTTAAACAAAAAATGCTATAATTTTTTCGTTTTCCGCCAACCGGCGGACAAGTTTGGCCCCATCGTCTAACGGTTAGGACATCGGCTTTTCAAGCCGGTAATCGGGGTTCGATTCCCCGTGGGGTCACAAATTGAAACTTCCTCGGTTAACAGCGCGACAGTGGCGCGCGCCGAAGGCGCGCAGTAAGGTGAGGGCGTCAATTCCGCCAAGCGAGTGCGGGCGAAAGTGGAGGGAGGGCAAAATGAGATCGAGATAGTTTTGTCTTTTAGCGCAGGGTTCGTTCCAAAAGAGCGGAGAAAATCTCTCATCTCCAAGAGATTTTCTCCGGATGCCAGAAACCCCGCGCGTTTTGAATCCAAAATCCACTTCCGCAGGGGTTCGACCCAATTCTTTCTCTCGGCTCGGACAGATGAAGATTTGGCTTGAAGCGAAAGTTTTTGACGCATGAGCGCGTCCTTTTTCGATAAATAAATGTCGCGCTCAATATCGTGGTTTAAGTACAAATCAACAAGTGCGTCGAGCTTCGCTTCAATCGCCTTTAAATCTTCCTTCATCTGTCCGAGCCGAGTTCCCGAAGCGTGGAGGCCATCTTGCTCAAATCCCTCGACTTTTTTGAGCATATAATCTGCCCACGCTTCGGGAAGCGACACTGATTGAAGCTGTTCCTTAACTTGGAGAGTGAGCGCATCTTCCTGCAAATATCCTTGGCTACATTTTCCTTTCTTTTTCGTGCAACGATAATAGCGATACTTGCCACCGAGTTTTCCCGTCGCCCACTGGGCGGTTATCATTGAACCACACTCGCCGCAACGAAAAAGGCCAGTGAAAGGAAAATTGTGAGATATTTTGCTATGCCTCGGATGCGCTCGCTCGAGAAGTTTTTTCTGCACCGCTTCAAACAGGGTCGGAGAAAGAATTGGCGCAAAGCTTCCGGGAAAATATTCTTCGCGATGTTTGGTCAAGCCGAGATAGGCGCGATTAGTCAGCAACCTTTTCACGGAAGCTTTGCCAAGTGGCGTGCCGGACTTTTGTGCCACCCCATGCAGAGCCAAAAATTGCGACAACGAGACGAGGGTATGTGAACCTTTTAAATACTCCTCAAAAGTGCGAACGATAACTTTAGACTTCACCGGATCAGGCTCAATATTGCGTGTCATAGGGTTGTTCACATACCCGAATGGCGCACGCGTAAGCCATTCTCCTCGGCGCAATTTTTGGCGCATACCTCGCTCAACATTTTGCTTAAGGTTGTCAGAATAATACTTACTTTGTCCGAACGCCACTTGAAGCATAAAGAGGCCCTGCGGCGTGGGTTCAAACCAAAATGTCGGAAAGCGCAAAGAAATAATCCGAGAAGTGTCGACGGCGTAAATGATGCGACCGCCATCAATACTATTGCGCGCCAAGCGGTCGGGATGCCAGGCGAGAATGCCAACACCGCCCAACTTCTCAACTTTGAGCATCATTTCGCCGAACACTTCTCTTCCAGGACTTTTGGCGCTTTTTGACTCTTGAAATTCCTCAAGAATTTCAAGATTTTCTCGGCTCGCAAACTCCCGAAGTTCGGTCAGTTGGGCAGGAATACTCATCACCTGCTTATCATCATCCTCGGTAGATTTGCGAGCATAGAGAAAATATTTTGGTTTAGACATAAATAGTTTTTGGATTCAAAAAAAGAAACTAAACTATTAAGACCTCATTTCTTGCCTTCCGCCCTCCCTCCACTTTCGCCCGCACTCGCTTGGCGGAATTAACACCCTCACCTTACTGCGCGCCTTCGGCGCGCGCCACTGTCGCGCTGTTAACCGAGGAAGTTTCAATTTGTGATCTTATCATACACTTTGCTCGAACTTTTTTCGAGGGCTAACGCACGCTCGACGTGCGTGGTGGCTTGTGACTTCCTACAACGCTCTGGTTGCGTGGTAATGCCACCTTAACTCATTCCTCCCGCCACCTCGCTACCGCTCGGTGCCTGCCCCCATTCCTGCCGTTTGTTTCCCATTCATATTTTCTCGCGGGGGTTTTTGAATTTGGTATGGACGGCAGGAATGGGGGCGGGCATTAGGGTATAAGTGTATTATATTGCACTCTTGTAATACAATGCAAGTTTCCCTACTATATACTCATGTCATCGGGTAAAAAACTAGGGGAAAATCTAAGAAAGCTACGCTTGGAAAAGAACATGTCGCAAGGAGACCTTGCGACGGCTTTGAGCGTGGATAGAGCATATATCAGCAATATAGAAAATGGTCGCATGAACCCTACGCTTTCAACTTTAGAAAAAATTGCTAATGCGCTGGGTATTTCCAGTAGTGAACTTCTGAAATAAATTTATGAAAAAGAAATCCTCAAATGCAAACTTAAAGACAGCAAGCAAAGCGAAAAGTGATGAATTTTACACGCAACTGTCTGACATTGAAAAAGAGCTAGGAAATTATAAAGATCACTTAAAAAATAAAGTCATATTTTGTAATTGTGATGACCCCGAAGAAAGCAATTTTTGGAATTATTTTGCTTTAAATTTTGAATTTCTTGGGCTAAAGAAGCTAGTTTCCACTCACTATAAAGACGCAGATTTGTTTACAAAAGAATCACCTTATAAATTGGAAATTATAAAAGACACAAATAAAGATGGGAAAATAAATAAATTAGATACCATCAAAACCCCACTAAAACAAAACGGTGATTTTAGAAGTTCTGAATGTATTGAAATTCTAAAAGAAGCAGATATTGTTGTTACGAATCCACCTTTTTCTTTGTTTAGAGAATATCTAGCTCAATTATTTGAATATAAAAAGAAGTTCATTATTATCGGTAATTTAAACGCCATAACTTACAAAGAAACTTTTAAATTGATCAAGGATAATAAAATATGGCTTGGTCAAAGTATACATAGTGGAGATAGAGAATTTAGAGTTCCAGAATCTTACCCCCTGAATTCTGCTGGAAATAGAATTGATGAAAATGGAAATAAATTTATTCGAGTTAAGGGTGTTCGCTGGTTTACGAATTTGGATTATAAAGAACGCCACGATGACTTAATACTTTATAAAACTTACAAAGGACATGAAAATGAATATCCTAAATATGATAATTATGATGCAATCAATGTTGACGTAACGAAAGACATTCCTTTGGATTACAAAGACGCTATTGGTGTCCCTATTACTTTTTTGGATAAATATAACCCTGACCAATTTGAAATAGTTGGGCTTGGTAATAGTCGTGATAATTTTACTCCCAATAAAGAGTATATAAATCCTTATAAAATTATGCGGGACGGAACAAAAAAGAATGGCAACGCCATAAACTGCGTATTGGCCATTGAATCAAAGGTAAAACCCGACGAAATATATTATATAAGCGATCGCGGTAAATATCTCATAGCACCATACGCTCGAATCATTATTAAAAATAAGAAAATATAAATTTATGAAAATTAAACTAAAAGAAATCACAATTAAAGAAGTCGCGAATAAATACCTAAACGACAACGAAGAAGGCGTTATTGGATACGGCGGTAAATTGAATATTCGCCCTAAATATCAACGAGAGTTTGTGTATAAAGATCATCAAAGAGATGCAGTTATTGAGACTGTGAGAAAGAATTTTCCTTTGAATGTCATGTATTGGGTTGAAAATGAAGATGGAACTTACGAAGTTATGGACGGACAACAAAGAACTGTAAGTATTTGTGAATATATAGCGGGTAAATTCTCCTTAAATTTTCAGTATTTTCATAATCTTGAAGATACGGAGAAAAAACAGATTCTTGATTATAAATTGATGATCTATTTTTGTGAGGGTAATGATAAGGAAAAATTAGATTGGTTTAAGACTATAAATATAGCTGGTGAAAAACTAACAGACCAAGAATTGAGAAACGCTATCTATACTGGTACTTGGCTAACTGATGCAAAAAGACATTTTAGTAAAACTGGCTGTCCTGCTTACAATATCGGAGGTGATTATTTAAACGGCTCCGCAATTCGCCAAGATTATTTAGAAACTACAATTAGCTGGATTAGTGACGAAAAAATTGAGCAGTACATGGCAGATAATCAGCACAAACCTAATGCAAATGAATTATGGCTATATTTTCAAAGCGTCATAAATTGGGTCAAGGCGGTTTTCCCTAATTATCGCAAGGAAATGAAAGGTGTGCCTTTTGGAACTTTATACAACAAAGTAAAAGGTAAAGAATTTGATGCAAAAAAATTGGAAAAAGAAATAACAAAATTGATGCAAGATGAGGATGTAACTAAAAAATCTGGCATCTATGAATATGTTTTGACTGGAAGTGAAAGAGTGTTAAATATCCGTGCCTTTAATGACAAAATGAAGCGCGAGGCGTATGAGAAACAAAAAGGCATTTGTCCGGATTGCAAAGGCGAGAACAAGAAAAAGAAATGGGAAATTGAAGAAATGGAAGCGGATCATATTAAGCCTTGGCATGAAGGAGGGAAAACGATAGCGACAAACTGCAAAATGTTGTGTAAGCAAGATAACAGAACTAAATCTGGAAAATGACATGAAAGATTTAACCACTAATTTTCGCAAAATCTACCAGCCAGTTATTCTCCCAACTGGACTGCTGATAGCGGTATTTTATTTGCTCATACTGCCCATTGAAAATGGTGATGTTATTAAATTTATCCTACAGCCATGGGGTTTAGCAGTAATTCTAATGATTATTAGTGTTATTTATATAGAGAACATATTCACTACTCCCAAAGACGCCCTAGTAAACTCTTTAAATGCCCTAATCATATCAATTGTATTTTGGGAGACTTTAAAAGTTAATTTTTGGATAGCATCAGTTTTCTCTACTTCGATCTTGATTTCTGGAATATTATTTTTGATTATTTACGACAAGCACAGAAAGATTAATCTTCTATCAAAATTCGCATCTTACTTTGGCAAAGCAAGAATCTTATTTCCAATAATTGCCGCTCTGTCTTTTGTAAAATTTGTCAGTATTGATGAATTTATCACAGTTAACGTTAACGGTGCTATTTTGTATTTACTATTATTCTATTTGTTATTTTTATTACTCACCAATCATGACATCATAGATATAGTAAAAGATTTTCCTTTAAAGTTTCTGAACATTTTACAATCTGAGGACGTCGGCATAGTTAAAAGTAATTTAGCTCCAAATATAATACTCGTTGAATTCAATTCAAGGAGTGGGGTCAAAATAAATGATTTAATAATTGTTGGAAATCATGATGTGAATAGCTGTGATTTTGAAGTGAACCATGAAATTAAGGAACGTATCGGTTTGGTTATTGATTTTATTGGGGCAGAATCGGAACGAAACACATATGTCGCAAGAGTATATATGCTAAACGAACCGCAACAGAACTTAAAAGCAAATAAAAGTGGGTTAATCAAGTTAAATCAGGAATGCAAAAAAATCATAAACCCTGATGCTTTTGTAGAAAAAGTAGACTCTAAAAAAATTAAACATTCGTGGAACAGGCGCGAGGACATTGTCGCATTTACCACATCTTTTTCAAATATCAATGTCCTAAAGGGAGAGATCGTAAGGCAACAGCAATTAGAAAATGCCCAGCTGGTGAGTTGTGTGAGCAAAGACATTAGTGAGCCAGTACGCTATCAAATAATAGATGCTGAGACGAGGAAAGAAGCTCGAGAGGATAAAAACGACTTTGGATATACACAATTTATGGCATATCAGCTGGGTGAATGGAGGAAGCCAAAAGATAACAAAAATACCGAAATCACAAATGCTTTCCAGCGTTTTTTTGAATTTCAGTGGGTACCTAATGTGAATTCCTTAATTTTCAAATGGAACGATTCTATTGATTCTGTTAGTATTGATGATTCATCAACAGATAAAAGTGGTCATTATTTGCTTGGGACAATCCCCAAGACAAACCTCCCTATTTATCTAAACATCAGAGATCTAGTATCACATCATACTGCCATACTGGGAGTTACCGGCACGGGTAAAACCACAATGGTGCATAAACTAATTAAGCAGATAAAAGAAAACGACATTTTCACTGTGTGTCTAGACATTACCGGTGAATATAGAAATAAAATATCCGATTTTGAAGATTTTTTTGATAAGAATACTAATGGCAAGTGGGTTATTGAGGTAGATAAAATAATTGACGCGAGAAAAAGAACACAATACGGTTTTAATGATCCTAAGAAATTAACAAAAGAAGACGCTGAGAAGATGGAAGACGATTCAATTAAAGAAATCAATAAAATAATTAAACAAAGAATTAGTACTCTGCGAGCAAACAAGAAAATTGTAATTTTGGAAATACCAGAGATCTCAAATACTTATTTTTCTTTGGATTTTACGCAATATGTTATACAAGCAATTTTACAATATGCCAAAGAGATATATGTAGACAATTTATCCAAAGAGGATGGAAACAGGGATAATTTTCAGTGTTGTCTGGTTTTAGAGGAAGCTCACACCTTAGTGCCAGAAAATCTTGGCGTTGGCGGTGATTTCGGGGCATCAAAAGCCGTAATAGATAAGATAAGTCAAATAGCTCTACAAGGAAGAAAGTACGGAGTAGGATTTGTGCTTGTCTCTCAAAGAACTGCAACGGTGAAGAAGACGGTTTTGAACCAATGTAACACAATGATTGCATTTAGGGCATATGATGAGACCAGTTTTACCTTCTTGTCGAATTACTTTGGAGATGAATATGTGAGAGAGATAATACATCTTAAAAACGATGGCGATAGTAGATACGTCATTGTTTCAGGAAAAGCAGTTGTCGCAGACAGACCTATTATTGTCGAGGTTAAGAAATAAAATTGTATGGATAATCTAAAAAACAATGGCCCCGAAATATCTGATACGGTGTCAGTTTCTGATTTCCTGGAACAAATAAATGCTTCTTTACTATCCCATCACGGGCGAATTCAGGGCGAGGTAACAAGTGTAAGTAGGAATTACCCACGAGCCATTTATTTCACCATAAAGGATATTGAGAAAGAAGCTCTGCTTAATTGCATTATTTGGCGGTCAGTTTATGAAAGAAATGGAGTTAATCTTGAAGTCGGTGATGAGATTATTATAGCTGGGACGCCAGAAGTATATCCAAACAATGGGAAGTTTTCTCTAAAAACCCAGACAATAGAATATGCTGGCGAAGGCGCGCTTAAAAAAGCATACGAAGCGCTTAAGGAGAAGCTATCCAAACAAGGTTTGTTTACTCCAGAAAAGAAAAGGGACCTACCAAAGTATCCTAACAAAATCGGAGTCATTACATCAAAGGCCGGTGTTGTCATGCAGGATTTTAGTTCTAACCTTGGACGTTATGGTTTTAAGGTAACAACAATTGATTCAAGAGTTGAGGGAAAAGATGCAATACATGAGATACTTGCGTCTATAAAGACATTTGAAAAAGAAGACATAGAAGTTCTGGTGATTATGAGGGGCGGCGGTTCTTGGGAATCGTTACAGCCATTTAATACTGAGTCCGTTGTTCGGGCCATAGCAAATTTCAAATGTCCGGTACTAACAGGCATAGGACATGATGTAGACGTAACATTAGCAGAACTTGTGGCCGATGTTGGAGAATCAACCCCGACGGCGGTAGCCGAAGCATTAAATGAATCGTGGGATACTCTTATTGATTCTATAGTTTCTTTAGAAGCAAAGGTGATGGGAACCTTTAAAAATTTACTCGTGAATGTTATTAGCGCAATAAATAACAACTCTAACTCTGCTCTCCGTTCCTTTCAGACGACTTTAGCAATCTTCGATCAATCATTGAGCGCAAAAGCATCAAGAATTCGCTCGTTATTTATTGGGCTTGAAAGGAGAATGAATAAGGTACGTACCGCACTCCAAAGCGTTATTGGTGAAATGAAATCAAGTATTCGTGAGAAGAATAGATATTTACAGATAACTCCATCAAAAATTGTCCGATTTTCAAAAAGTTGTTTAAGCGCTGCAAAGACACATCTATCGACAATCGCGATTCAAATTGGTTCAGACCAGAAAAATATAATTAAAATACTTACAAATGAACTAGACGCTATCGAAAAAAGTATAAAACTTGTCAATCCAGAGCGTAATCTAAAACTCGGATATAGCCTGTCCTATTCAAACGGCAAACTCATTCGATCAGTGAGAGATATATCGGTGAATGACGAAGTGGAAACTCATCTGTCAGATGGGGAGTTTACTTCAGGAGTTAAAAATGTAAAATAAAAATATGACGAAAAACCAAAACAAAAAAGATGAAATAAATCTTACCAAGTCTCTAGAGGAACTTAATGCCATTGTTACTTGGTTTGATGAACAAGAGAGTGTAGATGTGGAAGCTGGTTTAGAAAAGGTACGGGAAGCAGCAAGGTTGATTAAAATGTCCAAAAGCCGGCTTGCTCAAATTGAGAATGAATTTAAAGAAATCGAAAAAGAAATTGGGGAAGATATTTCTGAAGACTCAGATGGTGGGGACGGAGATTCTGAAGCAAATAATCCGGACAATATTCCGTTCTAGGGAGTTCCCGCTCGTTTTCCTATTGCCCTAACGAGCGGGATTTTGTGCGCGCACGGCGGGTGGGGCAAGCACAAGGCATTTGAGCCTTCGGGCATTTCCGCTAGGGCGTCCAGGGCGAAAGGATGAGCGCCGCCGGTAAACGAAGCCACTAAGGTTAAGGAAAGCGCTAGCGTGTCTCTAAACGTAAATATGGAAACAAGGAGAGGGGTTGTGCGAGCCGGTTGGCCGAGCCCTGTCGAGGCGAGGCGAAGCTGGGGAGAGGAGCCTTTTCTCTCCCCAAATAGTATTCCCGCCCTTTCGCGCTAGCGAATGATTGGCGGGATGCCTAGGCATATAGGCGCGAGTAGCCCTAGCGGAAATGCCCGAGGCGGATGCCGAGGGTGCGTTCTCTTGAGCCCTGGGCGAAATAAAAAGAGGAAATGCGCGAGGCACAACTATTGTATTTTGTATTGTGTTGCATTGCATTTCATTCCGACCGCTTCTTTGTTAAAAGAAGCCCGCCCCCATTCCTGCCGTCCATACCAAATTCAAAAACCCCCGCGAGAAAATATGAATGGGAAACAAACGGCAGGAATGGGGGCAGGCACCGAGCGG
>Ga0208375_1003531_pt1 | contig 13193 bp, 14 predicted proteins | sample RifOxyD1_FD_184038 | JGI IMG/M metagenome (GOLD analysis project Ga0208375, IMG submission 184038) | Soil microbial communities from Rifle, Colorado - Rifle Oxygen_injection D1 (SPAdes) | ecosystem: Environmental > Terrestrial > Deep subsurface > Rock core/Sediment | place: Rifle, Colorado... | reverse complement strand
CACATAAACATACCCTTTTTTATTGTATGTCAATCCATCATCAGAATCATAGCAGCTTGTGCCTGTCTCCTCTCCTTTTTCTTCAGCTATTTCAGGCTCTTTGTCTTTTTCCAGATTCTTGTTTATGCAGGCTGCCTTTTCGCATACTTCATCTTCACTGCAGTCCTGCTCAATTATGCTTATCTCTCCGTTAAAGCAGTATCCCTCTGCGATCTTTACGCTGCCAATGCATTTATCATAGATTTTCACACCTTTTTTATCGCCATATTTTCCGTACACATATCCGGATTTGCCGTACTCCTCACCGCCGTCAGAATCATAGCAGCTTTCCAATGCAGCTGCCTCTTCTGAATCATTTGCATTCTTTTTTGGCTTTTTGAATGATTTTATCGCGGTTTTGGCATATCTGTTTGTTATCGGGCCGTTGTATTTTTCGGAGATATTGTTGCTTATGGCCTCTTTTTCACGGCCTCTCACATATTCATACTCAAGCCTATCCACAGGGCCTGCATAGCTTTCATTTATCAGTTTTTGCGGAGGCATATCCGGAAGCTTATCCTCTTCAGGGCTTTCCTCTTCTGTTATTCTCGGCCTTTCCACAAACGGCTTGCTTTTCGGCGGAGTAAACGAGTTTATGACCTCAACAGCATTGCTGTACTGCGGGAAATCATCATAATCCCTGAACTGGCTGATTATTTTTTCTGTGTCTTCCTTTGATGTGCCTGATATGAGAATGGCTGCCTTTTCCCTGTTTTTTGTATTTTTTCCTATTTTTGCTACGGATTCTCCATTTTTGTACGGCCACTGGTCGCAGGTTTCCTCTGAAAAAAGATTCCATGCAGCATTTGCGCACGGCCCGCCGATTATGACGAGGTTATATTTTTCTCTTTTGGTCTCAACATCATCCTTGTCTTTTATGATCTCAAATTTTTGGAACATTTCTGATGCAGCCTCTGCTGACTGCCTGTCATCATCGCTTCCGATCACGATGTAGAGTGTTTCATCACTTTGTCTTATATCTCTCCTGATTATATTTATGCCGTGGGATATGCTTTCTATGGTGGCTGCATGGATGATTGGCATGATGGCGGTTAGAATAATAAATAGGATAACAATTTTTATTGATTTATCTGTTTTATCCATCTTATTTTTCCTGCAGCAGTTGTTTCTTTTTCTGTGTCAAAGAGAGATAATTATCTCTTGAAACAACAGGCTTGCCTATTTTTTGCTCTAATTCTTTTCTTGTGTTTTTTGCAATAGTCCCGCCTTCTGCTGCTGATTCTTTGCATTCTTCAAATCCCCCAGAATCTTTTGATATGGTTATATCTGTTGTTGCTTTTTCTCCAACCATTGTTAAGATTAATTCCCAATCATTCATATGGTCTCTTAAATTCTGGTTCTTTTTGCTTAAGCCTTTGAATTGTTTGTATTCCTGGACTGTTTTATCAAAAGTAGCCTTTGAGATTTCATTTGTAAGAATAGCAAAATTATCCTGTTCTTTGATGCCTCTTGCTTTCCATTCATCAGTCAGTTCCTGCCTTATGGCAATTCCTCTTATTCTCTTGTCAATCCAGTCTTTCGGATAGCCTTTTAGTTCGTAATATTCTTTGACTCTGTCCTGGGCAAGTTCGGGGTTTTCTATCTCCTGCACCCGTTCATAGCCTACTTTTGCCAGCCATTGCTTAAATGGCTCTGCTCTTGGGGAGGGGATTGATTGAATAATTCTGAACATATTCTTGGTATTGGCGCAGTCTGTTTCCCTTAATTTACCATCATCCGCCATTAATCTCAACTGTCCGATTTTTTCGGACACTTCAAATCCTTCGTCTGTAAGCTTGGTTTTTAGGTCAGACCAATATTTTCTAGCCCTGTCTGTTTGTGTCAATGCTCCAACTACATCAATTATCGAGAACCACCATCCATCATTAAACCATGTTCTTCTTATCTTTTTATCCTGAAATACGATTAATGAGTTTTCTCTGTTCATTTTAGCATGAATAAGCGACAGACTTATTTAAATTTTGTTTAATTTTGATGTTATGTTAAGAAAGAAATTATGCTTCTTCAACATAACCTCTTATTGGGTTTATATATGCCTCTTCTTCATTATCAACACCTTTAACATCTAATACTAAATCTTTTCTATTCTTCTTTCTGACATCATCAGAAAGTGTTTTTATCTCTTCTATTATTTTCGGCCTTATTAAGCAGGGTGTAAAATATCTCAGAAAATCCTGGCTTATCCCAACAATATCTATTAAATCCTGTTCAGCATATTTCCTATGCATTTTTGGCATCTGCAAGAATGCTTTTTGATCCGGAGAGCCGGGTAATATTAACTGCGGGCTTATCAATAACCATGCCACATTTTCATAATCTGCCAATCTTCTGGCCACGTCTATTGTCCTGTGCATGAAATCTTTGGTCTCACCCCTTCCGCCTAAAATAAAACTGGCATGAAGCTGTATCCCTTCATCCCTCATCATTTCAACTTTTGCTATCAAATCTCCTAAATCCGTCGCTTTCTTGCCGTAAACCTGCCTCATCTGAGGGTTGGCAGCTTCAATGCCTGCCTGAAATATTAAATTTAGGCCATATCTTTGCTTCAATTTTTTAATATTTCCGGAGGTTATGCTTTCTGTTCCGATAAATACCCTGACCCAGCAGCCATTTAATCCAATAGGGGATTTATTTCTTAAATTCACAGTATCCTGGACATTGAAAAAACCTGTAACACCATATTTTTCATGTAAATCTCTGACTATCCTGGCTTCTCTTTCTTCATCAAGATTTCTTAGCCCTAATTCATTTCTTCCGCAGAAAGTGCATACGTCCATAGAATCAACCAACTGAGCATACTCCTCAAAAGAGTATGAATGTTTTAGGTTTACACATCCTCTTTTTGCGCAGCCTTTCCCGGCGTAATAACTTACTGCTTTTCCAAAACCTCTTTTCTGTGTTTGTTCAAAAAATCTTTCCAGATCAAACAAAGAATAATCAATATCTGGGAGCTCATCCAGAGAAGGGATGTAAATTGAATTTGGAGGATGTATCTGCCCATCAGAATCCTTATAAGCTAAATTTGGTATCTCTCTAAAATATCTTGCCATCTTTAATCTTTTTAATATTATGGACACGGGAATTTCCCCATCATATAAGACAACCCCATCAATAAAATCCCTGTTTTGCAGCATATTTTTCCACATGCCGCTTTTTCCGCTGTCCCATGTTGCGCTTGAATGAACACCGCCAAAAATAACTTTTGAGCCATACTCTTTTGCTGACTGCCCGATTTCATATGCATTTTTTTGGCTGGCTATTGTAGAATTGATTCCTGTTAAATCAGGCTTATAATCTCTTACTACCCGTAATTGCTCTTCGTGAGGCATCATAGAGCCGTCTAATATTCTTACTTCTAATAAATCTCCCAGCATCTTTTTGCAATAAGTCGCAATTGAACCCAAACCCAGGGGCAAAGAGTATGTTGAGGTATTTGTATTGCTGGCTTCAATTTCCGGGTAGACTAGCAGTAATTTCATGCTAATCGGGGGTTATATGCCAACTATTAGAACCTTTGTTGTTTTTAATTAACAACAACATTTAAATACCTGCGGGAGTTATACCACAACATGGATATAGAAAAACTGAAGCAAATCGGGCTAAATGAAAAAGAAAGCAGAGTATATGCTGTACTGATCCAAGCGGGCGACAGCTTAGTGTCGGAAATCTCACAAAAGACCGGGATAAACAGAAGCTTACTCTATTCTGTTTTGTCTGATTTAGCCAATAAAGGCATAGTCACTTATATCATAAAAAATAATGTCAGATATTACAGGGCAGCTGAACCAAACAAGATATTATCGATGCTTAAGGAAAAAGAAAAAGCCTTTGAATCGATACTTCCTGATTTGATGGAGCTTCATAAGCCAAGGACAAAAAGACCGATTATTGAAATTTTGGAGGGAAAAGAAGGAATTAAAACTATCCTCAATGATGTTCTGAAAATTAAACAGCAATGGTCTGCCTTTGATGTTCCTGGCAAAGGGCCGGAGATTTTAGGGCCGGCAGTCCATGCTTTTGAGAAAGAAAGGCAGAAAGAAAAAATAATGCTTAATGTGATCTGTGTTAAAACTGAAGATGGCATAAAAAGGGGAAAAGAATTCTCACAGATGAAATTTACCAAAGTAAGATATGCTCCAAGGCCTTATGAATCCCCTGCTTCTAACTGGGTGTATGGGGATAGGATAGCGATCCTCTTTTGGTATACTGAATTTCCTTTTGCTGTCAGGATCATTGACAAAAGCCTGGCAGAAAGCTATAAAAACCATTTTAAGATATTGTGGGGCTCTTCAGATAAATCATAAATTAAAATTTAGTTTTTCTTAACCAGGTATCATCCGCCTTTAACCATCACTTCATTCGTGCATCTTCCTTCAAGGAAAAAATTCTTTATGTTGTCCAAGGTTGTAAAGAATATCCGTTCTATTGCCTCTTTGCTGTTGAATGCATTATGCGGGGTCACTATCACATTCGGCATTTTCATAAGCTCATGGTCAGCTTTTATCAGGACATCGCAGGATTCAATGCTTCCCTTGTCCTTAAGGCATTTTTCACCCTCAAGCACATCCAGCGCAGCAGCTGCAATAATGCCACTGTCAAGCGCTTTCAGCAGAGCATCTGTCTCAATGACCGAACCCCTTGAAGTATTTATCAGATAAACGCCTTTTTTCATATATCTCATGTTGTCTTTATTTAATATATGCTCGGTATATTTATTCAGCGGAACATGCAGGGTCACAATGTCAGATTTCTGCAGAAGCTCTTTTAATTCAGCATATCTAAATCCCAGTTCCTGCGCAAGCCTGTCGTTTTTTATGACATCATAGACTAATATCCTCATATCAAATGCCTTTGCAAGCCGTACTACATTCATCCCTATCTTTCCGCCGCCCACAACACCAAGTATCTTGTTCTGCAGGTCAAAACCCCTCAGCCCCTGGTTTCTGAAAAGCCATTCTGTTTTCACGCTTTCAGCAGACTGGAATATTTTTCTTGATAGGCACAGCATCAGCGCCATTGTGAATTCAGCGACAGTCCTTTCGCCATATGCAGGGACATTGCTTATCTTTATCCCTCTTTTCTGGCATTCCTGCAGGTCAATATGGTCAAAACCTGTTGACATTGTCGCTATCAGCTTTAAGTTTGGCATATTATCAAGCGCCTTTTTGTCAACTTTGGAATATGTGAATACAGCGATCGCTTCTGCATCTTTTGCCTTATTCACATTCTTTTCATTTAGAAAGCCGTCAACATAAGTTGGGGTTATATGCGCGTGGTGCTTTTGGATATATTCCTTTTCCCATGGCTCAAGCTCATAGAAAGTGATTTTTGTGCTGTTTGTTTTATGCACATCATGCTTATTCTCTCTCTTTTCCGGTTTTTTTCCAGCCATATTCCCCTCATTGGGTTTTTGTTTTATATATTTTGTGTTTGGCAGTGCACAAGCCTAAAGAAAGAAATCTAAGAACCTATAGGAAATAACCTTAATTTTCGGATATGTCAAAATGTATGTAAGTTATTTCCTAATAAGTAAATCACTTTTTGTAGGGATTAACATCCTCTTATTAAAGTGATTTACTATAATCAAAAATCTTATCAGCGCTCTTACTTATATCCTGGAACTTCTTCCTGCGCAGGATAGGATAGCTCATACTTTGGTATCTGCCCATCGCTGTAATACGATTCAGTTTCTGATCGGTATATAGGAACCTCCTTTAATACTTCAGAATTGGCTGTCCTGTATTTTGGGATTTCTGCTCCGTACACTTTGCTGTATGTTTCATATTCAGGAATGTAATTTATGCGGTGGGATGTATGGTGTGAAGATGTGCGGCCATATTCCCAGCCATAATCCATATGATGATCATAATCATCATCATCTTCATAACCATCATAAGGGGAATCATGCCATCTGTCCAGGCGGTCATCGCACCATTCTTCATCAAACTCATCAGCGCAGTCGTCAAATATCTCTTCTTTTTTATCATCATACCATTCGTTCCATTCATCCCAATCATCATGATCGCAGTGATCATGGCCCTGATCATCATCGCAGTAATATCTCCTGTGCCAGTTATTCACATAAATTTCCCACCAATCGCAGTCATCTTCATCATTGTAGGGGCATCCATCATAATAACCAGTGGGATAATATCCATAATAATCATAATATCCTCTTCTATAAGGGCTGAATATGCCGTCTCTTTTCCATCTTTCATAATCATCCAATTTTTTATGGTAATCATTCAGGGCATTTGCAGCTGTCTCTTCCCTGTACGCTTTTTCCTGATCATATCCAGATGCATCCGGCTCTGAGCGCTCTTTCATCTGCTGGATCTGGTCTGCTTCATCATCATGGTCTATGACCACAGTCACCGCAGCTGCTGAAACAGCCGACAGCAACAGAACCAATATTGAAAATATGCTGAAAAATGCCGCCCTAAACCCTTCTGTTTTTCTGTCCATAACAACTCCTGCGCAATCTCTGCGCATAGGCTATAAATAGGTTTTGTATATAAATCTTCTTTTTTATCCACTCTTTAGTAGGGAAAGGTTTATATATTTCCTGCTTATTTCATGCTTAACATGTGGCCATTTGACATCTTTACCGGAAACGTGAAATCCTCTTTTAAGGCTGTAAAGAAGGACAATAACAGCATAAAAGCATGGCTATCCCTGTTTTTCACAAGCCAAAAGGCAATGGAAACTAAGCTTGAAAGGCTTGAAAAAAGAGTATGGGAACTGGAAGCTGAGAGGATCAGGATAATCTAATCAATTTATCTCATTAATATCATCTCATTAATATTAACCCGGAATATACTATATATTCTTTATATAAATTATAAGGGTCACTAATAAATACTTCCGGTTTACCGCCCAATCCAATAAAGATCCGGCAAAAAATGGGGGCGTTAAAATGGAGATTGAAGACGAATCCTTTGATGATTCAGTTGAAAAAGAAGCCATAGCAGAAGAGGAAGATGAAGACCTTTACACAAGGGGAGAAGAGGCTTTTATGAAAGGCTATGAAGAGTCCGGTTTAGAAGACAGAAAAGCGAATCCCGGTGAAGAATTTGAAGAAGAAGAGAAATCAGCTGATGATGAAGATATGTATGACTGACTTTTTTAATGCTAAATAACTTCTTTTTAGCCTTATTCCTCTGTATCCAATAAAAAATTATATAAATGATTTCCTTATATTCTATGCATAATGGCCAAAAAATGCATGATCTGCGGCACTAAGGCGGAGTTTGCTGTAAAAGGCACATCAGATTTTTACTGCGAAGGATGCGCAGCAGACTCATTCGGCGATATAGCCTGCGTTGTGAGGGTTGAGGAAGAGGCAAGAAGGCTCAAGGAAGCTGTTGATGAAGTTCTTGATCAGATGGAAGATGCAAAAAAGCATGCTGATGCGCAGGAAAATGAAGAGACAGAGGATTAAACAAAGATCAGATGAAGAAAACAGGCTTTTATATGCCGCCAATCAACTAAATTTATAAATAAATAATTCTAAACAGCTGTATGGCGCTGGAAACTGAGACAATAATACAGCTGACAACAGGCATTGTGAATCAGGTAAAGGTATTGGTCGGCGGATTGTTCGGGCTTTATCTTATCTATTTTTTGTATATGATGTATAAGAAAACACAGGAAGCCAAGACATTAAAGCGCATACTTGCAGAGCTTAGGGTGTTAAATGAGAATTTTGAGGAATGGCGCCAGCATAATATGATCAGCAGGATAAGCAGCGCAAAAACAATGCCGAGGAAAAGCAGGAAATAAAACCATATGCTTTAAGAAACGAGGCTTGCATGAAAAAAGAGATTCTGAAACTGTTAAAAAAAGAAGGCATTAAGGCGGATGAGACGCTGATAGAGGTTCCTCCTGATCCTGGGATGGGGGATTATGCATTTCCCTGCTTCATGCTTGCGAAGGAAATGAAAAAATCGCCGCAGAAGATCGCAGAAGAGCTGGCAAAGAAGATAAAGCCGGACAATAATATTTCAAAAACCGAGGCAAAAGGCCCATATCTTAATTTCTTTGTGAACAGATCAAATATCGCAGATGATGTTCTCGGGAAAATCAGAAAAGAAGGCTATGATTACGGCAGCATAAAGCAGAAAAAGCCAAAGAAGATAATGGTGGAATTCCCGTCGCCAAACACAAACAAGCCGCTGCATCTCGGCCATGTGAGGAATATGCTTATCGGCGAAAGCATCTCAAGGATATCCGGGTTTCTCGGCAAAAAAGTGATAAGGGCCAACCTGAACAATGACCGAGGCATACATATATGCAAGTCAATGCTTGCCTACCAGAGATGGGGCAATAAAAAAGATCCGGACACAAAAACAGACCATTTTGTGGGAAAATTTTATGTGCTGTTCAATGAAAAATCAAAGGAAAAGCCCCATCTTGAGCTGGAAGCCCAGGAAATGCTCAAAAAATGGGAAGATGGGGACAAGGAGACAATAAAGCTCTGGAAGCTTATGAATGCATGGGCTTACGGAGGATTTGAAGAGACGTATGAGAAGCTTCATATAAATTTTGACAAATATTATTATGAGAGCGAATTTTATGGCAAGGCAAAAAAAATCGTTGATGAGGGGCTGAAGAAAAAGATATTCTACAGGGATGAGGAAGGTGCGGCTGCAGTTGATCTCGGAAAAGAGCTCGGCAAAAAAGTGCTGCTGAGGGCTGACGGAACTTCCATATATATAACGCAGGACCTGTATCTCGCAAAGTTGAAGTTTGAAGAATACAGATTAGACGAATCAATCTATGTTGTGGGCAATGAGCAGAATTATCATTTTAAGGTTTTATTCAGGCTATTGGAAATGCTCGGCTATGAGTGGTCAAAGAGATGCCATCACCTTTCCTACGGCATGGTCTATCTCCCGTCAGGAAAGATGAAATCAAGGGAAGGCACTGTTGTTGATGCTGATGAGATCATTGACAACATGAAAGACCTTGCTGCTGTTGAAGTGAGAAAAAGATATCCTGACCTGAATGATGATGAGACAAAGAAAAGGGCGGAAATCATAGGTTTAGGCGCATTGAAATTCTTCATGCTGAAGAATGATCCCTACAAAGACATGTTCTTCAATCCGGCGGAATCAATCTCATTTGAAGGCGAAACCGGGCCTTATGTGCAGTATGCCCATGCGAGAATATGCTCTATACTCCATAAACTGCAGGATAAAAAGAATAAGAATATGAAAGCGGATTATTCCCTGCTGATTGACAGGCATGAAGTTGAGCTTGTGAAAATGCTTCAGAATTTCCCTGCTGTATTGGCAGATGCGGAGAAAAACCTGAAGCCAAGCGAAATTGCCCATTATCTTACAGCCTTATCGCAGAAATTCAATGAATTCTATCATAACTGCCCTGTAATCTCTGCAAAAGACGAATTGAAGGCAGCGAGGATTGCATTATGCGGCGCTGTGAAGACAATTCTCGGCCAGGGGCTTTTCCTGCTGGGGATACAGGCCCCGGAAGAGATGTAATTTTTTTATTACGGCCGAGCAATTTTCCACATATCATTAAAGAACTTTCTATATGCTTCAGCATTAGGTTTAGAATGAATAACAAAAGCAGAAGGGACATCATGCCAAAGAAGAGTGGCGACCTTATCATCCCAAATGATTAAGCCTGTAGGAACTGCATGTTTGAGATATTTAATTTCTATGTTAAGATCTTTCCCATATCCTTTTTCAAGAAATTTTTTCTGATGCTCTAAACCAATCAGTTTAGTCTTAATTTTTAATTCTCTTCTTTTTATATCATAATTTTTAAAAAATAGATTTGCCTGTTTATTTGTATATTCCTCCCCTAATGTAAATCCCAAAAAATCTTCTTTATTTTTATGGAGATAATCCAATATTTCATCATAAAGTGTTTTAATTCCATTATATGATTCATATACTGTGGCGTATTGTTTTGCTTCTGATTCCTGTTGAGAAATAATAGTAGGAATTAAATCTTTAATCTCTGTTTTTTGGGATTGCAATCTCTTTTCTTTGTCTTCCATGTAATCAAGGATTCTATTTGGATTTAATGCCTGAAAATATTTTGTTCTTATTTTGATAACATAAGTGATGAGCCCTTTCTCTTTGAGTTTCTCTAAAATAGGATATACTTTAGCAGGGGTTACTTTTGCTTTTTGGGAGAGGGGCCCAATCGTGGATTCTCCCAATTGGATTAACGCCATATATACTTTAATTTCCCCCTGTGTAAAGCCAATTTCTTCCAATATTTTGATATCCATAAACTTAGATTATTCTGTTTATATATAAACTTTTCTGCTTTATCCTCCTAAGGAGGAAATAATGAATAAATACTCTTTATGATACTACTCTTATATGATAAATAGAAACGTTTGGAATGTACTTGCGGAGGAGTATGATGACCAGTATCACGCGGTTATGGACTGGAGATTGGGTTATCCAGCAGTAGAAAATTTGCTCGGTAAACTTGGCGGAAAGAGGATTTTAGATTATGGGTGTGGTTCTGGAAAATTCAGCAGGAGATTGAGGGATTTAGGGGCATTAGTTACTGCTGTGGATGTTTCAGTAAATGCAATAGATCGAGCAAAACAAAGGAATAGAGCCAGTATAGACTATAGAGTTGTTGAAAATGATGATTTGTCTTTCTTAGGAAAAGGATCAATTGATGGTGCTGTTGCAGCATTTGTTTTTTGCACAATGCAACAGGAAAGCCAAATAAGAACTATTGCTAAACAAATCTATGAGAAATTAAATCCTAAGGGATATTTTATAGTCTTAGAACCACATCCCGAAGCATTAGGTTATGAATATGTTTCTATGAAAAGAGAAAGACCAAAAGAAGTTAAAAGCGGAACTCCAATAAAAGTACAGTTGGTTGGGATAAATACTCCGTTTTATGACTATTGGAGATCAAAAAAGGATTATATCAGAATTCTTGATGAAACAGGGTTTAAAGTGGATATCATCAAAGAGCCAATAGTGGAAAATTGCCCTGATGAAACATTCTGGAAAGATGAAAGAATCCAACCACCCCTTTTGATAGTACGTGCTAAAAAAATGTCCTTTTCAAAGTAGATTGGTTTTTTCAATTGATTTTAATGAATAATCATATAAAAGCCAACAACACAACATTTAAATAAAGCTCCAGCTTATATACTTCAATAAATGTGATTAAGCAGGTGATACCAATGTCAAAGAGAGGAACAATAAGGGTTGTCGGAGTCATTCTTGGCATTATTGTCGCTTTGATTGCTGTCGCATTCATCGGCACAGGAAAAGCAAACACCATCACAGGCTATCAGCTGCTGGCAAAGGCGGATTATTGCGATGAGATATTTGCCAAATATGATATAACCTGCGATACGACTTTGAAGGATGTGATCCAGTTCTGCAAAACAACAAAATTCGTCCAGAGCTGCGGATCAGAAGACAAATGCAGGGAACGGATAATCAACTCATGCAGTGTGCAGCAGGAATAATTTGAATCAATATATCTGCTTGACTAAATAATCAATATTATCATCTATTTAATATTTTGATTTATTTGATCTTCAGATCTAACGGCCGTATCTTCTTGATTTTCTCACATTGATCGCCTCTCCGGCCACAATATCAAATTCAACATGGTCTTCGTTGCTTAGAATATCTGTTGACCTGAAAGGGATTTTTCCGCCTCTTATGGGCTGGATTGTGCCTGAAGAACCGAATACTTTTCTTCTGCCATCAAGAGTCCACTGGGCCCTGTTGACTTTCTTTACCATTCCTGTCTGAACATGAAGCATAAGATCACCTGATGAAATAAAAGCGCATTGGATATATAAAGTTAATGAGGAAAAGAAGGCGTATTAAAGCAGCATATGCCGCGGCAGAGCATAAAGCCCAATCAACAATTAACTTTTTAAACCATTGTTCTTTCCTGATATCCAGTCGGGTGTGGGGCTGCATAAAATAAAAATCAAGTAAAATAGAGGTCATAAAATGCCGGAATCTTTCACAGAGCAGGAAAAAAGGATACTTGATCCGTTCGTGACAAACACCGAAAAGCCGATTTTTGCGCTGAGAAACCTTCCTGAAGTCATCAAAGGCGCGTTATTCTCAAGATACAGCAGATCATCAAAAGGCCTCAGAAGGCTGCTTCTTGATGAGTTTGTAGAGAACAAGGACATAAAGTTCAGTGAAATCGCCGGGCTGAACACGGCAGACAGCGGCAGCCAGATGCTTGCTGTGCAGAAGGCAAAAGATTTCTATGACAGGATCCTTGACGGATTCGGCGATGATTCCATCGGCGAGCTTGGCGGTGCTCATCTTGCCTGCGAGCAGGTTTCAATAATCGCGACAAAGATCATTGAGGATTCAAGGATCGGCGGATCTCCGCTGGAAAAGTCCACAAGGTATCTCTTTTTTGACCAAAAGAGTGACGGAGATTATCAGTTCTACAAAGAGCCGGCCATCATAGATTCTGAATTCAGGGAACTGTATCTTGAAACATGCAGATTCTTGTTTGATACTTATTCAAAACTGATAGAGCCGATGAAGGAATTCGCAAAAAAAGCAGCTCCAAAAGAAGAGGGAGTGTCAGACATGGCATATAATTTTTCCATACGCGCAAGAGCCTGTGACGCATTGAGGGGGCTGCTGCCTGCTTCTACATTGACCAACATGGGTGTTTTCGGCAACGGAAGATTTTTTGAATATCTGCTTTTAAAATTAAGGTGCAGTGAGCTTGCAGAGATGAGGGATCTTGCAGGCACAATGCATGAAGAGCTCAATAAGATAATCCCTTCTTTTGTCAGGAAAGCAGATGCAGGCCATAAGCATTTTAAGCCGCATAAGGAATTTATACAGGGATCTGAAAATGCTGTTCTTGATATTGCGGATAAAAATCTTGCAGGCATAAAGCCCGAGCATAGGGACGAAGTTGAGCTTGTTGAATATGACGCAGATGCAGAGGATAAGCTTATAGCGATGATCCTTTACAGATATTCAAAGCATCCGATCTCGCAGCTGAAGGGTATTGTAAAGAAGATGAGTCCTGCTGAAAAGGAAAAAATAATCCATGAAGCGCTGTGCAGGAGAACAAACAGGAGGCACAAGCCAGGCAGGGCATTTGAAAACATATACTATACTTTT
>Ga0208375_1003529_pt1 | contig 13198 bp, 15 predicted proteins | sample RifOxyD1_FD_184038 | JGI IMG/M metagenome (GOLD analysis project Ga0208375, IMG submission 184038) | Soil microbial communities from Rifle, Colorado - Rifle Oxygen_injection D1 (SPAdes) | ecosystem: Environmental > Terrestrial > Deep subsurface > Rock core/Sediment | place: Rifle, Colorado... | reverse complement strand
GGTATCATCAACAGCACTCCTGCCGCCAGTCTCCCGCCCAGTGAGTAGATACCACTCCCCCCGCCGGCTTTCCACGTCGAGAGGTATGGCAGGTTTTGAGCCCAGGCTGCCGCAAAATACTCCTTGCCTGCCCCGGCCGCTGCGTAATACAAAATGCTTACCCCTATCGGTACGGCCACTCCAGCCGCCAAAACCAGGCTCTTTCGCCACCATCCCCGCCTTTCCTCGTGTCCTATTAGCCACACCACCGGCCATACTCCGGCCTCCAGAATTGCCGGCATTTTAAATAACCCTGCCAGGCCCAGTAATACACCAGCCCACCATATTTTTTTAAGATCCGGATGTTTATTCCACAGAAGATAAGCTGCCCCCATCGTCGGCAGCAGAAAATACAGCTCCGCATTGGCGATGTTTCCTTCCCAGATGGGAATGGCCGTCAGTAGAGCAAAGACCCACACCACAGTCTTAACAACCCCGGACCTTTCGGTAAATACTTTTTGCGCCAGCTTGGTAAACACCAGAATCGTCATCAGACTCCATGTGAGGGTTATGAATTTAAACCAAAATAAACTGCCCCCGGCCAAGGCCGCCGCCAGGTACAAAAAAGGGGGCTTATTATCGTGAACTCCGCTATACAGATGCGCTCCCGCTCTTATCGCCCTGCCGACTGCCAGATATATTCCTTCGTCTCCGTACCAGTATGGTTCAAATAAGCTCGGCAGTCTCAGACACAGCACCACCGCTAAAAGCAGCACCAGCCACCCCCATTTCCTTTCCCACTTTTCTAGGCTGCCTGCCATAAATCAATTATTTACTAATTAGCGGGAACTATCAACTGACTGGTTATTTAACTTTTTCGGTGACCCGATACTCTATATACTTGCCCAGCATCAGCCGGGTATGCGCATCCAATCCCGGTAGCGCGTTGAAAAAAAATCCGGCTACCGGCATCAGTACAAACTCCAGGGGAGTCAGCCACACTCGCCACTTTGGTATGTCCTTCGGTCTGGGAGGGCGTGACCGTAATTCCACTATTAGCAATATCGCCAAAAACACCAGAGTCACAGTCAGGATTCCGGACGATATTCTGGGCAGCATGTACCCCAAGGCAGTTCTTTTAAACACCGGGTTTACCAGCGTCACTATGGAGACTCCTACGGTGATAATAAACCAGTTCACCGGCCACAACAGATGATCCGCCGCCACCCTGATCATTCTCAGTGTTTTATTCAGGAACGATACACCGGGCTGTTTGAAATACATCTCCGCAAACAAGGGCAGGTCGGACACCCCCCAAGCCCACCTCTTTTTCTGTTCATAGTCGTTTATGAAAGTTTTCCAGGTACTTATCGATTCTGCGGCGTCTGCGCTGGAAGACAAAAAGATGGGTTCCACTTCCACTCTGCCCTCCAACTTGAAAAACGCCTTAAAGAACACCCGGTAATCTTCGGGAATGACATCCGCATCCCAATAGCCGATCTTGTCAATCATTACCAGCGAGGCTGTGTAATTGGAGAAGTTTACCAACCTGTCTTTACGTGACAGCAGGCTTATTTGCCATACATTGGACAACGTATTTATTACTCTGGTAGGTGCTGGAATCCTCCAAATATTGTTATAAAAAACAATAGCCGGTTGCCAAAATCTTTCGTAGCGGTTGGGATCATCCAGGAATTTAAATGTCATACAGGCAAAATATTGGTGATGCAGTATGGCATCTGCATCATTGGAAGTGATCGTCATAAACTGGATATCCCATCCCTTTTCATCTACCAGAATTCTTTTCGCCTCCCGGGAAGCCCAGGCTTCATTGGAGGACTTGCCTTTTATCTCCCCGGCAATATCAGCCGGATGTACGGTAATTAAGAATTCTCCGAATTTATCCCCCATTCTTTTTTTCAGAATCTCGCAATCGGCATTTCCCCTCGGATATCTCCCTTCCGTCGCCAGCACCACGGCAATCTGTTTTAATGGAAAAGTCTGCACGGTCAGGGCTTCGACCGTCCGCGTATACACATCCAATGGTTCATTAGCCACCATGATCATCACCACATGCCGTACCTTCTCCCAGTCTCCGAAACCTCTTACCTCCCGCATCCAATCAGTAGCTTCAGTTGCCCGCATCCGGAAATGAGACAACACTGCCGCCACCGTTAGTGATAGCCCTCTGTACACCCAGTAAACATCGAAAGCCAGGATGAAATAAGATGTAAATATCGGGAAAAAATAACCTCCCCACACCAAAAACAAAATCATATTCCAGGAAATAAATCCCGGTACGATTTCCATCACTCTTCTTCTGGTCATAACTTTAGTTTACTAAACAATCTTACCGCATTTGTCGCTGTAAACCGGCACACATCGTCCAAAGTCACCCCTCTCTCTTCGGCAATCACCTCCGCAACTCTTACTATATTTGCCGGTTCGTTCCTTTCCCCTCTTACCGGCTCCGGAGACAGATAAGGCGCATCCGTTTCAATGAGAATCTTATCTTCGGGTACCGCCCTGACCACCTCTCTTAATTCCCGGCTTTTTTTAAAAGTGATAATTCCCCCGAAACTGATATACCAACCCGCATCCGCAAATTTATTCATCCAATCCATACTCCCGGTAAAACAATGCATCTGTCCGGTTATACCGGCGCTTTCAACAATCTCAAATACTTCTGCAAAAGCATTTCTGCAATGCACCACCACCGGTAGACCGGCTTCCTTGGCCAGTTCCAGGTTCCACCTGAACAGTTCTGTTTGTCTTTCCTTCTCCTCTCCCGTTATTCCGTTCCTGAAATCCAACCCTGTCTCACCCACAGCCACAACTTTTTTGTGATTTGTTAAATTAAGTAATTGATTGTAAATTGAAAATTGTAAATTGAAAATTTCGTCGGGATGTATCCCGACGGTCGTCCACACTTCCTCATATTTCTCCGCCAGTTCCACGCCCCTTCGGCTTTCCTCTAAATTCCCCGCGTTATTTACCATAGCCTTCACCCCCGCCCCCCTGGCTTTAACAATAATTTCCCCTATCTCACCCTTAAACTTTTCATCAGTGAGATGACAATGCACATCAATCATCAGCCGATTTTACATACTTGAGGTGCATTTCTCGAATTATTCTCTCTCCTACCGACCGGTCACGTTGCTTATCTCTCTCAATACATACCTCAACCGACACCTGTGTAAAATCCACAATTTCCATCTCTGCTTTATCTCCGACAATCTTATTAATTCTTTTTATGTGATACGGATTTAAATTAGTATCGTCTACTATTACATCTTTCTTTTCTTTTAAAGCTAATTTGATTATTTCATCCCTGATTGCCAATACTAGCGGTTCACCCTGTTTGGTCCATCGTTTACCATAAATCATTTCCCTGGTTTCATCCTTGCTTACCCGTATATATTTTCCCGGGGATTTCGCCATCAATTCTAGCGCATACGTCGTCTTCCCGCTCGCCGGTAATCCCTTGAGTATCAACACTTTATTTATCATCAGCTGCTTTACAATCCTACCCCATCACTTGGGTAGGGAATCCTCCCAAGCCTCTCAAAAAACAGATTTCACTTAAGTGGTAATGGGTGTGGGTAACGGACTGAAACAATGCCAGTTCTCCGGTTAAAACCTGTCCCCATTCAGTCTTAATTTCTTTCCGAAAAACGTCTTCGTTTAGCCCTTTCCACAAGTTACAGGTTTTTTTATACACCTCAACCACCCGCTTTATGCCTTCTTCTGTTGTTTTGGGAAGGTCTTTATATAAATTCTCCGGTATGGGATTACCCAAAACCACATGCTGGGTATAAAACCCGTATTGGGTATCCAGGGCATGGTTGACCATCTCCGCAATAGTTCTCTGGGAGTAATCTTGGTGCTTATAAGCCAATTGATCCGGGGTCAAATCTTCAATCACCTGCAAAAAAGCACTCCATGTATCCTCGTTACCTAAAAGCAGAAACCTCAGTGGATATTTATAAGTCGAAAAATCAATTGTTGGTAGTTTCAAATGATCACCTCCCACCAAATTATACCCGAAGCACTTAAATTGTAAAGATTTATTTAATTCTCGGAAACAGGGGAGCACCACTTTCAATTCTTGGCCCTTTAAATTGGACTAGAATTTTCTCTGCAGTTTCCGGCAAAAACGGCTGTAAATTATAGCCCGCCAGCCTGACCTGTAATACCAGTTTCTCTAACACTTCTTTCAGTTTTTCGCCAGACAAAGCCCAGGGTTTTTCCAGTTCAATCAATTGGTCAGTTTTTTTCAAAACCTCCCATAACCACCCCAATGCCTCATCAAACCTGTAATTCTTCAGCTTGTCATCCAGATCGTCATACCAGCCGATTTTTTGTTCTTCGAATTCAAATCCGCTGGTTTCACACAGCTTCGCGACGCGCGCCACCAGATTCCCCAATCCGTTTGCCAAATCCGCATTATAAACTTCTGTCAGTTTGTCCCAGGTAATATCCACATCCCCTAAAAGTGGCCCGTGCCGCAAAAAGAAATAGCGCACCCCGTCTGCACCGTATTTGGCCACCAATTCTGACGGCCTGACTACATTTCCCAGAGATTTACTGATTTTTTGTCCGTTCAGGCTGAAAAAATTATGCACCAGAATGGTTTTTGGTAATTCATACCCCGCACTTTTCAACATTGCCGGCCAAAAAATTGCATGAAACCGTTGATTGTCCTTTCCCAGTACATGAATATTCGCCGGCCAACAATTTTTCTCTACCCCATAAGTCAGATAATTTATCAAAGCGTCGAACCATACGTATATCGTGTGTTCTTGGTCATCGGGAACCGGTATTCCCCACCTTACATTTTTTCGACTCACCGAAAAATCTCTCAACCCGGACTTTACAAAACTTAATATTTCACGCCTCTTGCTGTCCGGAAATATAAACTCGGGATTATTTTCCAGAAGTTCCTCAATAAATTTCTGGTATTTAGACAGCCGGAAAAAATAATTTTCTTCTACCAACTTTTGAGGTTCCTTGTTCGGGTGAAAAGGGCATTTTCCATCAACCAAATCAGACTCTTCCAGATACGCTTCGCAGCCTTCACAATACAACCCCTCGTATTTTGACAGGTAGATATCCCCGGTGGCTTTGGATTTTAGATAAAACTCCTGAGCGAATTTTATATGATCCTCGTCGGTTGTCCGGATAAATCTGTCATATGAAATATTCAGGCTTTTCCACTCTTTTTTATTTTCCTTAGCAATTTTGTCAACGAACTCTTTTGGTTCAATCCCTTTTTCAGCAGCACTTTTTTCCACCTTTTGTCCGTGTTCATCCGTCCCGGTCAGGAAATACGTCTCATCACCGGTTAGTCTGTGATACCGTGCCAGAACATCAGCCAACAGTTTTTGGTAGGAGTGCCCCACATGAATTACATCATTCGTGTAGTCAATCGCAGTAGTGATATAGAATTTGTTGTTCATAAGCCTGATTTTAACTAAAATGCCCTCCACATGCTATACTCCACCCATGGCAACTTTTGCCCCTTCTCAAGCCATTTTAGATAAGTATGCTAAAGTACTGGTGAATTTTGCCCTTAATTCCGGCAAGGGCCTTAAACCGGGTGAAGTTGTCCGCCTGGTTGTATCCGAATCCGCCAAACCCCTGTATCTTGCCCTGCGCGATCAAATTCTGCGCTCCGGCGGTCACCCCCTGACTTTCTATCAGCCGGACGATGTTTCCCGCCGTTTTTTCGAACTGGCCAATCCCGCTCAGTTAAAGTTTTTCCCCCGTAAATATCTTCGCGGCCTGGTTGACGAAATAGACCACTCTATAGGCATTATTTCTGAAACGGACAAACATGAACTGGAAGGGATTGATCCTGAAAAGATCATGACCAAAAGCACCGCCCAGAAACCTTTCAAAGACTGGCTGGACGCCAAAGAAAATGCCGGTAAGTTTACCTGGACCCTGGCTCTTTACGGCACCCCCGCCATGGCCAAAGAAGCGAAATTAGGTCTCAAGGCATACTGGGATCAGATTAGCAAAGCCTGTTTTCTGGATATTGCGGATCCAGTCTCCGCCTGGAAACAGGTTTTTACCACCGGCGGTCGCGTCCTGGCCAAATTAAACAGTTTGAAAATCGACCGGCTGCATATTCTCGGTCCGGATGTAGATTTGTGGGTCAAAATCGGCCCTGGCCGTAAATGGCTGGGAGGTAGCGGGCGTAATATTCCCAGCTTTGAAGTCTTTATTTCCCCCGACTGGCGGGGAACCAACGGTCGCATCAGCTTCAACCAACCGCTTTATCGTTATGGCAGTCTGATTACCGGCATCAAACTGCAATTCAAGGACGGGCTGGTTGTCAAAAGTTCCGCTGCCAAAAATTACTCCGTCCTCAAAGCCATGCTGGCAGTCAAAGACGCTGACAAAATCGGCGAATTTTCCTTAACCGACAAACGCCTTTCTCGTATCACCGAATTTATGGCCGAAACCCTATTTGATGAAAATATCTCCGGCCCTTACGGCAATACCCATATCGCCCTGGGCAACAGTTATCAGGACTCATACACCGGTAATCCCGCCAAAGTTACCCAGGCCGGCTGGGCGAAAATGGGTTTCAACAACTCCGTCGTTCATACGGACATTATCAGCACCACCGACCGCACTGTGACAGCCTATTTATCCGACGGCACCCAAAAAGTCATCTACAAATCCGGTCAATTTTTACTCTGATCCCTCTTAAACAAATTTTTGATTTTTTCTTCCCACTTGCTTGCCCATTCTTCCGCCATTACTTTCTCCAGCGCCAGTTTCCAACCCGGCTTTTTCAGCTCCTGCTGAATCGAGGCAATCGTTGCACTGGAAACTTTCAGATTTTGTTTAATGTTTTCATAACTTCTGCCCTTACTTAGCCAGTATGCTACTCCCAGCCTTTTAATAATCGTCAACAATTCTGTTGTTGAAAATATACTCTCCGATATTTTATCCGCCTCCGCAGGGAATTTAATATCCGCAATCAGTTGCCCCCACATCCGGTACAGCTGTTTTTCCAATGTAGGATTAACCTTTTGTTTAGATACCTGCATGTATTCACTAAAGAATAGTTTAAATTATTAAAGTTATCAAGCCCAACAGCCCCAAAGTTAGTCCCAAAGTCAGCGCGTCCAGCACCTCCCACCGTCTCAGTATCAGCAGCACGGTTACCCCAATCGCAACCACCCAACCGTACCTCCTTTTACCGGAAATCCAGGCTCCGGTTAACCACAGACACAACCCCGCCAACACTATTCCCACTCCTTCCGTCCACCAGCTTTCCGGCGGCACTTTCCAAATCCACACAACCAGCAGCACCAGCACCAACCCGATTATTGCCAAAGTCCCCCTGGGCCTGCTTTGCTTTATTCTCATATATAATATAACCCTGATATATGGAATTGTATCTTATTCTGGCAGTAGTCGTTATCGGCTTCGTCATTATTTGGCTTCAGCTTCGCCGTGCATCAAATGCTCCTCCCCCCTCAGATTCCACCCTCACCCATTGGCTTCAAAGCATGCAGAACTCCATCGAAGCTACCAACAAGACCCTCAACGAGGCTATGAGAGGGTCTTCTTCGGATATGGCCAAGATCCTGCAGGAAAACACCCGCCAGTTGAATGAGAGGTTGGACAACGCTGCCAAAGTTATCGGTTCGGTCCAAAAAAATTTGGGTGAAATGTCTGAGGTGGGCAAAGGTATAAAATCACTTCAGGACTTCCTTCAGAGCCCCAAACTCCGGGGTAACATCGGCGAGCAGGTTTTAGCGGATATGATCGGCCAGGCATTCCCCAAAAACGCCTTTCATTTGCAGTATTCGTTCAAATCCGGAGTCAAGGCCGACGCTGTCCTCAAAACCGACGCCGGGCTTTTATGTATCGATTCCAAATTCCCCATGGCAAACTTCAATCTCATGGTCAAAGGTGAGACGGAAAATCTCAGAAACCAGGCTAAAAAAGATTTTTCCTCCGATGTCAAAAAACATATCTCGGATATCTCCAAAAAATACATTTTGCCGGAAGAAAAGACTATGGATTTTGCCCTGATGTACGTCCCTTCGGAACCCGTTTATTATGAAGTCGCCAACACTCCCGACCTCATGGACTATGCCCGGTCTATGCGGGTTTACCCCGTTTCCCCTACCACTTTTTATGCCCACTTGCAGGTCTTGCTGGTATCCTTTCAGGGAAAAGAGATGGAAACCAAATCCCGCGAAGTTTTTCGGCTCCTGCGGGCAATTCAAAAGGACTATTCCAAGGTGGAGGAAAATATGGGCGTTTTGGGACGCCACCTCACCAATGCTTACAACCAGATGTCCCACGTCTCCAGCGGTTTTAACTCCCTGGGTCAAAAACTCTCCCAAACTCACACCTTAACTGGCGAAGAAAAACAACCTCCGGAACTTGAATCTTAAACCTCACCCCACGCCCCTCTCCTTATTTCAGGAGAGGGGGTATTATTAAAATTATGCAGGTAACACACCAGGTTTTAAATGCCAACAGGATGAAATGGAGACGAAGAGATCTAAGAAAACGAAGTACCGCTTATGAGCATCTATTATGGGAAGAATTGCGTAATATAAAATTAGGAATGAAATTCAAGAGACAATATAGTGTCATGAATTTTGTGGTGGATTTTTACTGCCATAACGCCAAACTGGCAGTGGAAATAGACGGAGGCGTCCACAACACACCAAGTAGTATTCAATATGATAAGTATCGGACGGAGTATTTAAGAACTCTAGGTATAAAAGAAATTAGATTCAATAATGCGGACTTACTAAATAATTTGTCCGAAGTTTTATTAAAAATAAGTCAAAATCTTCCCTCTCCTGAAATAAGGAGAGGGACAAGAGAGTGAGGTAAAAATGCTACAATTTAGCCAATCATGAAAACATATTTTTATATTGCTTCGTCTATTAATGGGTGTATCGCCGATAAAGACGGTAACACTCCCTGGTCGGATGAAGACAACGCCAGTTTCATGGCTTTTTGCGGTAAAATCGGAGCAGTAGTAATGGGTCGAAAAACCTACGAGGAATATTTAACCTTACCGTCCTCAGACTGGCCGAATCCCGAACACACTACTGTTATACTGACCTCCCGCCCTTCTCTTCCTCCGAATGGTTTTAAAATTATCCTCACTCCCGACGGACCTCAGGGAGCGGTATCTGTTATGTCTAAACTGGGTAAAAAAGAAATTGTTGTCGCCGGGGGTAATCAAACATGGACCTCGTTTATGAAAGAGGGATTGGTCGATGAAATATTTCTGGATATCGAACCCCTGGCTCTGGGCAACGGCAAGGCCTTATTCCAGGGTGCGGATTTCAATATCCAGCTCGAATTTCTTTCCTCCAAACCCTTAAGTCCTCAAACCCTTCAACTCCACTACTTGGTAAAAAAATAATTTCATTATGTCCAAGGTAATCATCGCTTTAATTCATTATCTGGTTATTATATTATTTGCCTCGTTTCCGTTTTGGATTGCCTGGTACTGGGTTGCAGTTGGTGCCATAGCTTATCATCTGATTATTTCCCGGGGTTTGGGTTATTGCCCTCTTACCAGATGGCAATACGGCACTTCCGGTAAAGGCTTTATAGAAAACCACCTGAAAGCTTTATTTAAGCTATTTAATTATTCTCCTGATGAAGCTCGTTTCCGGCTGTTTATTACCTACGGCATTCCGGTATGTCTCGTCTTTACTGCTTTCCTATGGCAGTCACTATCCTAATCAAATAAGAAATGAATGTCGGGGTATAATTCCCCTGTGGACAGAATCCAAATCATCAAGAGAACAAAGCTGTTTTTGGAAATTGCTGAAAAATTCCCGGAGTTTCGCTATTTAGGTGATCCGATATTGAAAAATAAGACCAGGGCTGTTCCAATTAAAGAAGGTATCGAAATTGGAAATAAATTGGGTCAAATATTAATTGAATACCAGAAAATTGCTGGGATTGGCCGGGGTTTGGCGGCTCCTCAAATAAACATAGCAAAATCTGTATTTGTCACTTATCTTAACGGCGAAATCCAAATCTATATCAATCCGAAAATAATTTCAAAATCCAAAAAATTAAATTATTACCGTGAATTATGTTTAAGCTGTGGCACTATGTGGGCAGACATTAAAAGATCTGATACAATAAGAATGCAATGGAAGGATAAAAAAGGAAAAATACAAGAACAGGAATTTTCGGGTTTTGTAGCCAGACTAATTCAGCATGAATACGATCATCTTTTAGGCATTTCCGATTTAGACAAAGCAGAACCCAAAACAATTGAATTCGTTACATCCGACCCCCTTAAAGAAACCCTTCGCCCGGCATGATCAGAGATATCCAAAAAGAAATCAGAAGTCTGGCAGATGAAAACAGAGCAAAAACTTCAATGTGGTTTTTCAAAACCGGCCCCGGCCAGTATGGTGAGGGTGATAAATTTCTGGGCCTGAACACTCCCCAAATGCGGGGTATTTCCAAAAAGTATCGGGATCTGCCCCTAAAAGAGGTTCAGCAATTAATCAAATCCCCGTATCACGAGGAGCGTTCTATTGCTATTCAGATTTCAGTCTACCAATTCCCCAAAAATCCCGAACAGATTTATAATTTTTATTTAGAAAATACGGAATATATTAATAACTGGGATTTGGTGGACATTTCCGCCCCCAAAATCGTCGGGGTATATTTATCCGACAAACCCCGTGATATCCTTTATCAACTGACCAAATCAGATAACCTCTGGGAAAGACGCATCGCCATTATCAGTTGTATGTATTTCATCGTTAAGCAAAATGATCCTGCCGACGCTTTAAAGATTTCTCAAATTCTCCTCTCAGACAAACATGATTTAATTCACAAAGCCGTCGGCTGGATGCTGCGTGAAGTCGGCAAACGCTGTAGTCAAAAAACCCTGACCGATTTTTTGGACGAATATGGAAAAGTCATTCCGCGCACTTCCCTCCGTTACGCCATTGAACGTTTCCCCGAGCCCCTCCGCCGGCGATATTTGCACCGGTGATACAATAGGCTGGTGAAGTATCGCACACTTGGGAAAACCGGACTAAAAGTTGCCGAGATCGGGATCGGCACCTGGCAGCTGGCTGGTGACCCCAATTATTGGGTGGATAGTAATCTGAATGAAAGTTTAAAGAGCCTCCATCGCTATACCGAACTCGGAGGAAATTTTATAGATACGGCCTGGATTTATGGATACGATGAAAAAGACGGCCGCCGTCGCTCTCACGAACTGATTGGCAAATTTCTTAAAGAATCCGGACAAAGAAACAAACTTATCATTGCTTCCAAAGTTCCTCCCAAAAACATGCATTGGCCTGCCCAACCGGAAGTTCCCATCTCTGAAGTATTTCCTGACAACTGGATAATTAAATGCGTAGACGATTCATTGAAAGATTTGGGGATAGATCATCTGGATCTGATGCAATTTCATGTCTGGCAGGACAGTTTCGTAAAAGAAGACGGTTGGAAAAACATAATCCGAAAGCTGACCCGGGACGGCAAAGTCAGCTACTGGGGTATATCCGTCAATGATTATCAGCCCGAGAACTGCTTAAAAGCTCTTGATACAGGCTTGATTTCTGCGGTTCAATTTATTTTCAATATTTTTCACCAGAAACCTGCCGAAAGGCTGCTCCCGTACGCCCAAAGTAACAATATCGGCTTAATCGCCCGGGTTCCCCTGGACGAAGGGGGGTTAACCGGTAAATTCGATACTCAAACCCGATTTGCTACCGGTGATTTTCGTCAACAATATTTTAACCCCGAAAGGCTCAGGGAGTTGGTTATACGCACAGACGCTCTTAAAAAATTGTTGGGTAATGAGGCCGGAGGTTTGGTTGATTTGGCCTTGCGTTATTTATTATCGTTCAAAGAAGTTTCCACAATAATTCCGGGTATGCGCAAGGTTTCCTATGTAGACGCCAACACTTCCGCATCTGATGCAGAAAGACTGCCGGCTCGATTATTAGAAGAACTCAAATCACAGACTTGGGAGCGGAACTTCTACAGCTGATACCATCCACGCCTTTTCTATGTTCGATCTCTTAAAGAACAACCGTCGCATACTTGGTGTAAAAACACATTCTTGCCATTAAGACTATACGTAACAAATCCGTTGATTGCCTTCTCATGCCCCGCAAACCAATTATCCAGCGACTCACTGGTAGACAACTCCGGATCAATTTGCAGTCCCGAACAGCCTCGAGGCCTGATCGCACCTTTTGCCAGATAACCATTTAAAATTCTTTTAAATTTGTTGCCAACACTGAAAGGATTGGAAGAATTGTCAATCACTGCCGGACAGTTGGGAACAATCATCCCCATAACCCCCGCAGATATCTACTCATTTGGTTTGAGCCCGCGCGTAACAGCCTTTTTGGCCTCTTTCACATCGGTTATTAATCGGGGTGTTTCTACCATAATCCGCAGATTATAGCGTATCCGTCGGACATGTTCTTGACATTTACCTTCAGGGAGTAACTTCCATCGTACCCCCTTCCGGGTTGTCAGACAGCAGCAACCGGAATGGCAGGATACGCTCAATAAATGGAATCAACGTAAAAGAGGATGGCGCAAAAGACAAGATATTCCTATTGGAGTAATAATTCAAAATGGACATAAACCGCCTACCACTAACCCAGAAACTCAATCCCGCCTGCGGCAAATTATTAAACGAAACGGTCACTGAATTTTCTCAAAGCCGTAGTCACCCACACGCTTCGGTGGTAATGGATCATGCCGAATTCCTTAATCGCCTCAATATGTTTTTTTGTCCCGTATCCGGCATTTTTATCCCAATCGTAAATCATATGCTTATCATGCAGTTTTTTCATGTACTCATCTCTTACCACCTTGGCCATAATTGACGCCGCCATCACACATTTCCTCGTCTCGTCAGCCTTTATAACCGACTTAATCCTGTTACTTTTACCATTAACTCTTATTCGCAGATTACCGTCAACAATGTACTTGTCTGCGTCAATTTTTTTAATTAATTTCTTAAACACCTCTTTATTAGCCCATCCCATTCCCCGGTTGTTGATCTGCCGGGCTGTTATAATCTCCACTGCCACTTCAGCTCCGGAATCAATGATTTGTTGATACAATCTTTCTCTTTGTCTTTTATTCAGTCTCTTCGAATCATTTAGCTTGAGCACTGAGCACTGAGAATTGAGCACTGTAGCAGCCGCCACTAAAG
>Ga0208375_1003528_pt1 | contig 13199 bp, 10 predicted proteins | sample RifOxyD1_FD_184038 | JGI IMG/M metagenome (GOLD analysis project Ga0208375, IMG submission 184038) | Soil microbial communities from Rifle, Colorado - Rifle Oxygen_injection D1 (SPAdes) | ecosystem: Environmental > Terrestrial > Deep subsurface > Rock core/Sediment | place: Rifle, Colorado... | reverse complement strand
TTTGTTTTCTTGCAACTCAAAAATAGCTTAATTTAAGGTCATTTCCATCTTTTTTCTGAAAATTACGCCGGATTTTTTGTCGCGTTTAGGTTAGGTTGTGTGAATTGCGCGCCTGAGAGCCGAATACTGTTGTACCGGGACCGCACGGATCGGCTTTATTGAATTCGTCCGGTTCCGTTTTTTTTGCGGCGGGTTTTTACATTCCAAGTTCGAGCATGATCTGTATCAGATATTCGTGAGCGTCGCGTTTTACGGTGCCGCTTGCCGAGCTTGTTGAAGTGCTGAAGGTTCCGTTGAACTGGTTGTATCTGTAGCTGGCTCCACCCTCAAGACCGATGAAGAGATTGCGTCCGGCGGTTTCGGGGCTCTCTACAAAGAAGCCTTTTTTGCCGCCAATCCTGCCTCTTGCTCCAAATCCAAGCGACGACGACGCTGTGAGCGCGCCGCCATCTGCGGCGGTAACCAGCGGATAGTATTCTGCCTGAATGTTTGCATAGATTTTGGTAGGGCGACCGCTTTTTGGTCCGGTCAGATGTTTTTCAAACCGGGCGCCGAGTGTGGCGCCGATGTAAGTTGTATCCACCCAGTTGAGCGCGCCACTTGAGCCAAGGGCAAGGGTTGGTTGCATGAGCACATGAATCCCGGAGTAAAGGACACCGCGCCCGATCCGGATTCCAAATTCGCGGAAATTCTTGTCTTCTTTTGCAGCTGTGCTGTACAGGTTTGTATTGACCGAAAAAGTATAAGTTTGAAAAATTCCTTGAAGGAACCATTTGCCATAATCCGCCCCGGCGTTAACGGAGACAACATGCGGTACGACCACGCTTGCACTGACAGCGCCAAGCGGCCCGCTTTGTTTGAAGATAGAAAGCCCCATGCCGTACCCGGCACCGAGGGTGAGTTCAAGTTCGACGGGTTCTTCTGGTGGTTCGGGTTTTTCATGAGGAGGAAGTGGTTCGGGTTTTGGGTCGGGTTTCTGGGGTTCTGCTTTTGGCTCTGCTTGCGGTGGCACCAGAGTTTGCTGTGGTTGAACTTCGCTTGTTGCGCTTGCAGGCTGGCGGCAAACCAGTTCTTGCTTTGTGATGTGTATTTCCTGCTTTGTGACGGCAATCACACTGCCGGATATGATTTTTTGTGGAACCTGCACAAGCGTGCCCGGAACAATCAAGTCGCCGCTGTTTTTGATGTGCGGATTTAGAAGCATGGCTTCCTGTAAAACGCCGGTTTTTCCGTATAAACGTACAAGGTATGATGGCTTGCCTTTTTGCGCGGATTTTTCTGGATTATGAAGCGCCGGATTTGATGTGATGTATTCCCATAAAATTTCTGAAAGGGTATCGCCGTTTTTCGCTTTGTACGAAGCGTGTGAAATATCAACGGCATTCGCCACAGGCATCCACATGGTGGTGCCTATGATCGTGACCGAGATAAGTTTATTGAAGATATGCCAATATCCCACAACATACTCATCGTTATGTCCCGGAAAAACTTTAAAAAGCGTCAATATTGTGACGCGGCATGGGCGTCATGGGCGGATATTCCAGCTCGATTTTGCATGGTTCTGGCCGCTCGCATTGTTTGAGTTGCATACGTCGGCATATCCATCGCCATCCTGTGACAAGCAGGAATTTCACCTCGATACTCGATAAAATCACCAGCCACAGGGCGTTATACAGCAATCTACAGCTTTCAATAACGAGCCTCATGACGATATCCCCCGCCGCTTTTGTTTTGCTCGCATGTAAACGCACAGGCCGCTCACACCACTGTTGGCTGTCGTGAGCAAAAAACACGCCGTTTCATACGCCAAGCGGATTGATTCTATAAATACCGCAGCCATAATGCGGAAAATGAATTCAAAAACCCAAAAAAACGCAATCATTTGTCACCATCCTGTTTGTTGATTGTCGCGTAGCTTCCGGCAGCGGTTTCCATCTCAACTTCCTTCTTCATTTTCATGCGGTAGCCCTCATTTGTTCATGGTTGTTCAAATACCAAGACGACACAGCAAACGATCTGGCGGCAGGGCCACGGGTGGTAAAAAACTTGTGCTCTCTGCACAGTTCCGCGATTACTTCTTGTTGCCGGTTATCATCGGCAAATGCGCTGTTGAATGCACGCTCGCGCCGGTCCCATTCCTGCCGTTCCAGTGCTTCTTTTTCGGCTTCTTGTCGTCGTTCGGATTCAATGAGTGCCGCTTTTTCAGCACGCTTTTGATTTATTTCCTGCTTTGTTTTAACGATGGCAAGAACGTCACTTATCGCACTTGCCAGATAAGCCATCGGTGAATGGCATGGCTCACCCCCCGGAAGGCCATTTGTGCGGACATGGTCAAGCGCTGATTCGATGTCAGCCGTTGTGAAATCGTGTCTTATTTCTTCAAATGCCCGTTGCTCGCTCTCACGTTTGCGCTCGGGTCGGAGCTGGTCGAAGTACGTGCGGAGATTTTCGGAAATTTGCGAGAGAGAGGTGTTTTTAAACTTGTTTGGTTCTTGGGTGTTTGAGTAGGTATCATTTTTTGATACTGTCACCGGGTCAATTTCTGACCCTCTCTGGGGCACTATTTGACCGGGTCGATTTTTGACCCCGTCAGAATTTGCCCCTGTTTGCTTGCCGTCTTTTGAAATATATGTCGGTTCGGGCGTGAAACCCTTTTCCCATGGCGACAGCACCCGCCACTTGCGCGATATCTGCCCCGCCTCATAGTCGCCGATCATCTTGATCCAGCCTTGCTTCTCAAGCCGGTCAATGGACTTCCTGACCGAGTTTTTGCAAAGCCCGGTAAAGGTCATAAGCTCCGCAAGGCCCATGTCACAGGTGTTGCGGCCAAAACCATACGAAACCCCGAACAGGCGCAGGTAGATCATAAAGTCGTTCGGGGTTTCAAATGGCGAGCGGTCCCGGAACAGACAGTTTGGAACCGCCGTGAAGTGGTCCTTTGGCTTGAGCGCCCCGGTCTGCAAATACTGCGGAAGCCGGGGCAGCTTATGGTTGACCAGTGTGACGGGGTCATTTTCTGACCCTGTCATTTTTTGACTGGGTCTGATTTTGACCGGGTCATTATTTAACCGGGTTGAATTCTGACCGGGTACTTTCTTGACCGGGTCAACAATTGATACTGTCTCCTCTATATCAGGCGTTCTTGGGTCGGGTGGTGTCAGAGGTGCGGTCGATTCTCTTGGCGCGGTAGTGGCACCGTGAGGCCCATTATAGACGGATGTATCCGCTATTGTCCGGGCAGGCTTGACGATCTGGTTTATATTGAGGTTTGAGAGGTTGTTGTGGAGCAGGGCCTTCTTGTTGTGGGGCGCCTGAGTTGGGTTTTGGGCGATGGTTGTCATAGCGCACCCCCGATGGTGCTTGGGGCTTGTGCGCGTAGCGCTCGAATCCGGCCTTCTATCTCAACCGATAGTTTGGAGTAATCCCCGGCTGCTGCCGATCCCGGAGCGTATTCAAACACTGTCTGGCCAAGCGTTGGGGCCTCGCGGAAGGCAACCGACCGCCTGATTTTTGTGTCAAAAGTCGCAGCCCCGAAATTTTGTATGACCGCTTCTGTTGTCTGGCTGCATATGATCGTGCGGTCCACCATGGTCATGAGGTAGCCAAGCACGTTGATTGCAGGGTTGGTTATCCGGATTTCTTCGACTTCACCGAGGAGTTTTTGAATCCCCATGAGCGCGAAGTAATTTGAATCGACGGGGACGACCAATTGATCGGCGACATTCAAAACCGAATTAAGAAGCGGGCCGTAGCTCGGGGTGCTGTCGATGATGATGTAATCATAGGCGCTACGGACTTCGCGCAGTCTTTGCGCAAGCCTGAGTTCCGAGTTTACCATGGTCAGCATGCCGCGCTCGACACGCGCAAGGTTGGTGTTTGCGATAATGACGTCCATCCCGGTTCGCTTGTTGATTGCCGATTGAACGGGGACAGACTTGTCCCAGATAAGATCAGCTATGCTTATGCCTTGGTCCTTGGTCTTGAACCCGAGGGAATTGGAAGCATTGCCCTGCGGGTCCATGTCCACGACAAGTATTTTTTTGCCGCTCAGGGCAAACGCGTGGGCCAGGTTTACTGCTGTGGTTGATTTTCCCGTGCCACCCTTTTGCGTGGCCACCGCTAAAATTGTTGATTGCGATGAATGCATAATTATTTTTCTCCAGTTGACAGCAGGCACGCATCTATTTAATTATGGAGATGCACATGCCAGAAACCGCGAAAGCGATTTCGGTTAAAATCGAGTCAGTGATCAGGTCGTCCAAACTAGAGCACTGACAGGTTGGAAAAAGATTCAAGCCCGACGGGAATACCGCCGGGCTTTTTTGCTTTTATGGTTTATGGTGGTCTTGTTTGTTCTGGCATCTGATCCCCCTTCCGTTACTGCAAAAATATTTTTGGGCAGCCCGGTCAGTAGGAAGATTGTAGGTAAAAAGTAGGAAACTCCCGAAATGTAGCGACAGATCGGGAAATATCGGAGCTGCGACTCGCTTCCAACTGCTTGAATCGATTAGCTCGTGATTTCCAATTTTTACCGTTTTATTCAGAAATGGCCATATCAGGAATGGCGATCCCGAGTGGGCTCGAACCACCGACCTACTGCTTAGAAGGCAGTTGCTCTATCCGACTGAGCTACGGGATCGCATATATTACTTTAATGCATCGCATGGTGGCAAATGCAACAGAAAATTATCTTTCGTTGACGCCAAAGCGCCGGGTTTGATAACGTTATAAGCTGAAATCCATTAACAACAACGTGAGGAGATAATAATGGCTAAGAAATTCGTCACCATTGACGGCAACACGGCTGCGGCACATGTGGCTTATGCATTCAGCGACGTGGCAACGATTTTTCCGATCACGCCGTCGTCCACCATGGGCGAGCTGGCGGATGCCTGGTCGGCCGAGGGCCGGCTCAACATGTTCGGCCAGAAACTCTGCGTTGTTGAAATGCAGTCCGAAGGCGGCGCCGCGGGCGGCGTGCACGGCGCGGCGTCGGCTGGCGCCCTCACAACAACCTTCACCTGCTCACAGGGCCTGCTGCTCATGATTCCGAACATGCACAAACTGGCGGGCGAACTCAGCCCCTGCGTATTCCATGTTTCGGCCCGTGCGGTGGCATCACACGCGCTTTCGATTTTCGGCGACCACACCGACGTCATGGGTTGCCGCAATACGGGTTTTGCAATGATTGCGGCGGGGTCCGTCCAGGAAGTCCACGATCTCGCGCTGGTGAGCCATATCGCGACGCTCAAGAGCAAAATCCCGTTCCTCCATTATTTTGACGGCTTCCGCACTTCGAATGAAATTCAGAAGGTTGAAATAAACGATTACGAGGATTTCAAGACGCTTGCGCCGTGGGACGACATCAAGGCGTTCCGCCGCCGGGCCCTTAATCCCGATCATCCTCATCTTCGCGGAACAGCGCAGAATCCCGATCACTTTTTCCAGGCGCGCGAAGCCGCCAACAAATACTACACGGCAACTCCCGGGATCGTCGAAGAGGCAATGAAGCAGGTAGGTCGGCTTGTCGGCAGGAGCTACCAGCTTTTTGACTACGTCGGCGCGCCCGATGCCGAGCATGTTGTCATCATGATGGGCAGCGGCGCCGAAGCCGCCGACGAGACCGTGCATTACCTCACTGGCAAGGGTGAAAAGGTGGGGTTGCTCAAGGTCCGGCTCTACCGGCCGTGGTCAAAAGAGCATCTGCTCCGCGTGCTGCCGAAATCGGCCAAAAAAATCACCGTGCTTGACCGCACCAAGGAATCCGGCGCGCTCGCCGATCCTTTGTATCTTGATATTGCGGCCACCTGTTTTGAAGAGGGCATGCAGCCGAAGCTTTATGCCGGACGCTATGGCATCAGCTCCAAGGAGTTCACGCCGACAATGGTCAAGGCCGTTTACGACAATATGAAGTCGGGTCAGACCAAGGATCGCTTTACTGTCGGGATCAACGATGATGTCTATCACTTGTCACTCAAACCCGGTGAGCCGCTGGATATCACGTCAAAGGGCACGGTGAGCTGCAAGTTCTGGGGCCTTGGCTCTGACGGCACGGTGGGCGCCAACAAGTCGGCGATCAAGATCATCGGCAACAAGACCAGCCAGTACGCTCAAGGATACTTCGTGTATGATTCCAAAAAATCCGGAGGCATCACGGTATCTCATCTCAGGTTCGGCAAGGAGCCGATCAAGAGTTCGTATCTGGTTTCGATGGCCGATTACGTAGCCTGCCACAACCAGTCCTATGTCGGCGTTTATGACATCCTTGCGGATCTCAAGCCGGGCGCGACGTTCGTGCTCAATTGCATGTGGGACGAAAAAGAACTCGAACAGCAGCTTCCGGGCTCCTGGAAACGAACGCTTGCAGCCAAAAAGGCGAGATTCTACACCATTGACGCGCTCAAGATCGCCCGCGAAATCGGTCTTGGCAACCGCATCAACATGCTGATGCAGACGGTGTTTTTTGCGACGGCAAACGTCATCCCGATAGAAGACGCGATCAAGTTCCTCAAGGAGGAGATCAAGAAGACCTACGGCTCCAAGGGCCAGAAGATCATAGACATGAACAATGCAAGCGTCGACGCGGCGCGTGCGGCCATGCGGGAGATCAAGGTTCCGGCCTCCTGGGCCGATGCCCCGCTCGAAAAGCTGCAGCATCGTGACGAGCCCAAATTCGTCAGTGAGGTCATGCGCCCGATTCTTCTGCAAAAGGGCGATACGGTGCCGGTCAGTGCTTTTGCCGGGGCGCTTGACGGCAGTTACCAGGGCGGTTCGCCTGATGGCGCATTTCCGGCGGGCACGACGCGTTACGAAAAGCGCGGCATCGCCGTCGAGGTGCCGGTCTGGGTTGCCGAGAATTGCATTCAGTGCAACCAGTGCTCGCTCGTGTGTCCGCATGCGGCGATCAGGGCGCGGGTGTTCAAACCGGAGGATCTGCAAAACGCCCCGTCAAGTTTTATCACGGCCGACGGCAAGGGTACGCCGCTCAAGGGATACAAGTACCGGATCCAGCCCTATGTGCTGGATTGCACGGGCTGCGGCAACTGCGGCGATGTTTGTCCGACCAAGCCTGACAAGCGTGCGCTGGTGTTCAAGCCGCTTCATGAACGGCGCGAAGTCGAGATGGTCAACGAGAAGTTTTCCGAGGGGCTCCCCACGATAGACAACTTGATGGACAAGACAACAATCAAGGGCGTCCAGTTCCGCAAGCCGCTGTTTGAATTTTCGGGCGCGTGCGCGGGCTGCGGCGAGACCCCGTATGTAAAACTGGCCACGCAGGTTGCCGGCAATCGCATGATTGTCGCCAATGCCACGGGCTGCTCGTCGATTTACGGCGGCACCTGTCCTTCAACGCCATATCCGGTGGACGATCACGGGCGCGGCCCGGCGTGGGCAAACAGCCTGTTCGAGGACAACGCCGAGTACGGGTTCGGAATGCAGCTTGCCTATCTGCAGCGGCGCGAGTATCTCGCGCTCCAGGTCGACAAGGCCCTGCAGGACGGCTCGGTGAGCGGCGCTGTCAAGCAGGCCCTCACGGACTGGAAGAGCGTCATGCATGACGGCGACAAGTCGCTTGAAGCGGGTGACCGGCTCGCGGCGGCGCTTTCAAAAGAAGCCCGCGGCAACCAGCAGCTCGAACATTTGATGGAGATGCGCGATCTTTTCAGCAAAAAATCCGTGTGGATCATCGGTGGCGACGGCTGGGCGTATGACATCGGCTACGGCGGTCTTGACCACGTGCTGGCGATGAATCACGACGTCAACATGCTGGTGCTCGACACCGAGGTGTATTCAAACACCGGCGGCCAGAGTTCCAAGGCGTCGCCAACCGGCGCAGTCGCGAAATTTGCGGCAAGCGGCAAGAAGACGAGCAAGAAAAATCTCGCCATCATGGCGATGAACTACGGCTACGTCTATGTCGCGCAGGTTGCGCTTGGGGCCAAGATGCAACAGGCCGTGAAGGCATTTGTCGAGGCCGAAAGCTTCCCGGGCCCGTCGATCATCATCGCTTATGCTTCCTGCATCAACCACGGCATCAGCGCCGGGATGGGCAAGAGCATGGAAGAGATGAATCGTGCGGTGGAGAGCGGCTACTGGCCGATCTTCCGTTATGATCCGAGGCGCCGGGCCGAGGGCAAGAATCCGTTCCAGCTTGACTGCAAGGAACCTACGCTTCCTTTAAGCGATTTTCTCAAGGGCGAGGTCAGGTACAGGACACTCATGCAATCCAATCCGGAGGAGGCTACGAAGCTCCAGAAGCGGCTTGAGGAAGAATGCAAGCAGCGGCTGAGGATGTACCAGAAGTTTGCCGAGGGCGACGGGATAATATAACCAAAAGGTGGTCACCACCTTTTGGTTGAGAAGCGCGTCATTCAGCCGCGCACAAACGCAAAACCGTGCGTCCAGCATATTCTGTTTGGCGTCGCGTCAGGGCTGTTTGCGGCTTTTCAGTGTCAACCCTTCAATTGGCGGTTACAATATCTCCATGGACTATAAATTGAAAAAGCTGACTGGTTTCGGCGGACGTCCGGGTCCGCTCGTGCTGGTGATCATGGATGGAGTGGGGATCGGGAAGAAGGACAAGGGTGATGCGTTCCATCTTGCCAATCCGGTTAACATCAATCGCATGATCGAGGAGGCGAAAGCCCGGAAGCTCTACGCCGAACTCAGGGCGCATGGCCCGTGGGTCGGGTTGCCCAGCAAGGAAGACATGGGCAATTCCGAGGTTGGCCACAACGCGATCGGGGGTGGGCAGGTGGTGGCGCAGGGTGCCAAGCGGGTGAATGCCTCGATTGAAAGCGGCGAGATACTCAAAACGCCGTCATGGAAAAAATGCATTGAGGAGACGGCGCGAGCCGGAAAAACGGCGCATTTCTTCGGCCTGCTTTCGGACGGCAATGTGCATTCGAATACGACGCAGCTTTTTGCGCTTCTTGACCGTGCGGCGGGCGCCGGCATCAAAAAAATCCGCGTGCATCCGCTCTTGGACGGCCGCGACGTGCCGCCGGACTCGGGACTTGCATACCTTGAAAAGCTTGAGGCAAAACTTGCGGAGCTGTCGCGCGCGGGCGCCGACGCGCGCATCGCCTCGGGCGGCGGACGCATGTATGTAACCATGGACCGGTATTACTCGGACTGGGGCGTTGTAAAGCGCGGGTATTACGCGCATGTATACGGCAAAATCCTCGATGAAGAGATCACTTCGCAGTACAAGGGGTATTTTACAAGCGCACGGGAGGCGGTTGAGACGGCGCGGCGTGTTTACCCCGACAAACAGGACCAGTTCAATCCGCCGTTTGTGATAGTCGATGGCGCCGGAAATCCCGTCGGCAGGATGGAAGACGGCGACGCGGTGATAAATTTCAATTTCCGTGGCGACAGGGCGATCGAGATTTCCGAGGCCTTTCTCAAAAAGGACTTCAAGGGCTTTGATCGCGGCAAGGCTCCTCCTCGTGTAAAATACGCAGGGCTTCTTGAATACGACGCCGAAGCCCGTCTGCCGCCTGATTTTCTTGTGCCTCCGCCTTCGATCCAGAACGTGTCGGCGCAGTATCTGTGCGCATCTGGTGTGAAAAGCTATGCTGTCGCCGAGACGCACAAGTTCGGACACGTTACCTATTTCTGGAATGGGAACCGTTCGGGTTATATCGATGAAAAAATGGAAAAATACGAGGAGATCAGATCGCTGCCGAGCGAGACCATCGAAGCGCAGCCCGAGATGAAGATATTTGAAGTGACCGACCGGCTTGTTGCGGCGATAAAGAGCGGCCAGTACCGCTATCTGCGCGTGAACTTCGCAAACGGTGACATGGTCGGGCACACCGGCAATATTGAATCATGCATCAAGGCCATGCGCGCGCTTGATGCATGCATGAAGCGTGTTGTGGACGAGACGGCCGCCCTTGGCGGGCTGCTTGTGATCTCGGCGGATCACGGCAATGTGGAAGAAAAGCTCGACAAGAAGGGCAAGGTGGTCACAAGCCATTCACTTAATCCCGTGCCGTTTTTGGTGGTCGACCCCGGCCTTCGGGGCGAGTACACGGTCGATGCTTCCGTGGTGGCCGAACCCGGCGTGGGCAACATCACCGCTTCATTCATCAATCTGCTGGGCTTCGTTGCGCCGGATTTTTACGAAAAATCGTTGATCAGATTCAGTTGAGTGCTGAAAAGATATGCGAGCAGAACACCTCCAGATCGGTGAGGTTGTTTGCCAGTATGGACTTGAGGATGTTCACGTCAAGCTGTTCATAATCATGAACGGCAATGTTCCTGAATCCGGCCATCTTTTTCATCTGTGCGGCGGATTCACGGGGAATGATGTTTTCGCGGGCAAGTATTTCAAATGATTCCTTGTAGGATGCGGGAAGCTTCAGGTTTTTTTCGGCTATGATGGTGTGGGCGATGTCGATGCAGGCTTGTGCCGCACGTTGCAGATTGAGCACGAAGACATCCTGGTTGATGGGGTCCTCAAGCCTGCTTCCGTCTCCATTTGTGATTTTTCGGATGGTTTTGAGACAATTCTGCACGATGGAGATTTTTGACAGGATGACGTCCTTTTCAAGCATTCTTGATTCCTTTCACGAGACGGTCCTCAATGATTTTTCTGGAGCGTTTGAAGTCAATATATTCCGAAATCTTCCTTGACTTGAAGGCTATAAGCGCATGTGGATTGTTGTTCAGTATGACTTCGCCGTTTGCAAGTATCTGCGCTGTAATTATCACGTCGCTTGTGTTCAGGATTACGGTGTCCAGGTCCCGCGAGAAGTTGCGCGAAAGCCGCGAGAGGAACTCAAGCTTTTTTTTGGCGTTTTCGGGCGGCTTTTTCAGGAAAATCCCTACGTCAATGTCGCTTTCCGCGCCCAGCCTGTTTTCCCTGGCCGAACCGAACAGGATGGCAAAAACCGCGTTGTTTGCCAGCAGGGAGGTCAGCTTGGAGATGGCTTGTTCCCGTGTTTCCATGGGATCAGGATAACATTCAGTAGTTGCGGATTTCAAGCCAGAGGTTGTTGAGCCGGGCCATGCGGACGTCTTCCGGGGCGATGTCGCGCGCGTAGTGCAGCGCACTCTGGACAAGCGGCTTGGCCACCGCGCTCCAGTCGGAGTTGTTGGCTGCATGCGCCCCCTTTGCCAGCACCGAGGCGGTCCCGGCCAGATGGTAAAAGGCATCGAAGGATTTCGGATCGACGGAAATCTTGGACATCAGCGCGCCGAGCGCTTCGGAGGTGGTGGCAATGAAGTCCTGCTGACCGGCCGGGCCGCCGGAGACGGCTCCCGGCTGGGCGAGTTTGACCGTCGCGAGCGCGCGGTCGGCCCAGGCTTTGCCCTTTGCAAGATCGTCAGACACCCGCTGGCTTCTGATGGCCTGTTCAAACACCCCTGAAGCAACACTTCGGATGCCGGCTTCCTGAACGGGGCGTTCAAGAATGAAGGCCTGGTGGTTGCCGCCGTTTGAGATGAAAACAAAGCGTTCTTCGGAATGCGTCCGGCCCGCCGCCTGGAGACGGATGCCCTGCGGCTGCTCGCTGTCGGGGATTGCGGGGTTGCTCACCACAAACCATTCAATTGAAAGGCCGTTTGAGCCGGTGTGCTCGCGCATCTCGCGGATATGCCGCCCGATGGAATGTTCACGCAGCTTCATGCAACGTGCGATTCCGGTACCGGCTCCGAACGGTGACATGAGACAATCCTTGATTGTGCGGCGGAACAAGCCGGGAGCGAATCTGTTTTTCTGCTCCGGCGAACGCGGTCCTTCGATGACAAGTCTTGTGCCCGGCATATCCCATCTTGCAATGATGTGTCCCACGAACTGGTGCGGCGGACCTTTTTCATAAGGCAGTTCGTAAAGAACCGCCTTTCCGGCGTACACTTTCGGCCAGGCCCCGATGGCATAATAAAACGGCGTGACGCCCCAGGTGGCGGTACCGGCCACCTCCTCCGGGACAAAAGGCGCAAGCGGTTTTGTGGCGGCCCGGATGACAAACGGATGGTCGAAGATGGCGGATCTGGCGAAAAGCGCCGAAGCGGCAGCCATGAGGAGCGTCAAAAAGCTGGCAACAACGGTGAAGGCAGGACCCGGTTTTTCATTGTACACGCATTTTGTCCCGGTGACCGTCAGCCTCCAGAGGAGCTGGCCGGTGCTGGCCGAAAACAGGCGCTTCATGGCAAGCCACAGGCCGACTGATAGCACGGTGGCGGCGGCAAGATATGAGTACAAGTTCACCGGAATGGAAAAAAAGCTGTGCCAGAGCCACCAGGCGGACGCAAAAAGAGCGGCCGTGCAACTCAGGTCGACCAAGAGGGCGGCCAGCCTGACGAAAACACCCGCCCTGGTTCCCCGGATGCCGACTCCCGCCACATGAATGACCGGTTTGCTTTCGCCGAGACTCATTTGACTCCCCCGCTACTCAGGTTACACTAAAAATAAGGTGCAGCAAATGGAAAGGCGGCCGTGTTGATCGAGGTTAGCAGGCTCAACGGAAAGAGCTTTGTCATGAATTGCGAGCTTATCAGGTTTATCGAGTCCTCTCCGGACACGATCATCACGCTGGTGGGCGGCGAGAAAATCATGGTGCGCGACAGCGTGGAAGAAGTCGTGCAAAAGACAATCCAGTACCGCAAAAGACTTTATCAGGAGCCGCTTGATGCAATTACGGCGCAAAACGGCGGCAGTCGAAGGGATGGTTAGACGATGGACATATTTTCCATAATCGGAATATTAATGGGGTTTGCCGGTATTGTCGGCGGGCAGGTTCTTGAGGGCGGCCACGTCGGACAGATCATGCAGGGCACGGCGGCCATCATCGTGTTCGGCGGCACTTTCGGCGCCATGCTTGTTTCGTATCCGCCGCAGGATATCAAAAGGGCGTTTGCAAACCTTCCGATGATTTTCAAAACCGTCAACATGGATGTGCGTCCGGTGATTGACGAGATAATCAAGATTGCAACAATCGCCCGCAAGGAAGGCGTGCTCGCGGTGGAAGGCCAGAGGGATTCAATCCAGAATCCGCTTTTCAAGAAATCCATCAAGTACGTGATCGACGGCTTCGAGCCCAACACGGTGCGGGAAATCATTGATACCGAGATATTGATCGCTTTCGAAGAAGAGGAAATGGCCGGCAAGGTGTGGGAAGGCACGGGTGGATACGCCCCGACGATCGGAATCATCGGAGCGGTGCTCGGTCTCATTCACGTCATGTCGA
>Ga0208375_1003527_pt1 | contig 13204 bp, 20 predicted proteins | sample RifOxyD1_FD_184038 | JGI IMG/M metagenome (GOLD analysis project Ga0208375, IMG submission 184038) | Soil microbial communities from Rifle, Colorado - Rifle Oxygen_injection D1 (SPAdes) | ecosystem: Environmental > Terrestrial > Deep subsurface > Rock core/Sediment | place: Rifle, Colorado... | reverse complement strand
AAGTTCGCATCTAGCAACAGAACTTTTTTGCCAAGTTCACTAAGAGCATGCCCGAGATTTATGGTTACGGTTGTTTTTCCAACACCCCCTTTTCCAGAAACAATCGCAATAAACTTTGTCATGATCTGCATTCTCTTTTTGTATATAGCTGCTGTTGATACTAACAGCCATTGATATTAAAAAAGAAGAGAGTATTTAATATTTTTGTTGCCCTTCACTAATCTTCTTCTTTTTTGCCAACAATCTTTTCCCAAGAATAATTTAAAAAGTGATGGACAAATTTCTCAGCATTCAGAAGGTTATCTATTTTTATTTCCGCGGTTGCCTGTTCTAGGTCCACAATCAACGTGACGTGCCGGCGATATTCTTCTCTTTTCTTATAAGAGAGTTTCAGAATGGTCTTTAAGAATGAATAAAAAGCAAGATAGTTTTGTAATTTTGGGTCGTCAGCATGAAGTTCACCAACCCACGTGGCTCTCAGTGCAGGGCTTTTGGGAAGACTTTCGATACGTCCTTCCTCTATCGCTTTTTCGAGAAAGGCTTCAATAATAAAATCGCACGTGCTGACCATACGCCGCAAGGCATTCAGAATCACATCAACAGTTCGTGTGTATTTTAAACTAACATAAATGATATGTTCCAAACGCTTGAGTTCTTCCCTAGCTTCCAATAGATAGTCGTTCATTTGTAACTGAGAAGTAGAAGGGAAATGCTTTATATATTTAAAATCTTCTATTTCATTTTAATGATATTATCAGCAATTTCCAGAAAATGTTTACTTTTGGAAAGGTATTCTCTTAGATTGTGAAGTGAAATAGGCGTAAGTTCATAGTCGTTGGAGCAGATAATCAATCTGTTGTCGCGCTGGAATTCAATGGGGCTCTTTTTATGCAGTTCAAGAATGTTGTTCAGGTGTGTCATCAGCGTTACCATCTCTGGCGGAATTTTATTTCTCTTTAGTGATTTGGAGCAGAACGTCGTTAACTTTCCTCTGAAACTAGTATGGAAAGCGGGGACAAGATGCAATTCTCGTTCGTACAGTAAAATAGTCTCCATTGTAGATTCAAGTGAAGAAAAGATGTTGTATAAAACTCCCATTAACAATTTGGGGTCTTTTGCTGTAGGAAAAGTTACTGTAAGCAGGTAAAACGCAGCATCGTACTGCTGCTGCGCTCGTTTACGAGCGGTAAGATATTCAGAAAGCATAAGTACGTATAAGAAATGAGGATTATTTAAATTTATTCAGATTTTTGCAGGGTTATGATTGCCTCTGCCAGATCCCCGTTAGCATCTTCAATCGCTTTCCGAGCTTCCTGTTCGGAAACATGCGCTTGTTCCATGACGGTTTTTACATCTTCCTGAGAAATGTCTGGGGTTGTGGACAGTTCCCGCTCTTCAACTTCGCCGGAGATTTGGAATGTTTCCTGTCCCATCATATTAACTTTGGCTACGGAAGGGTTGGAAATCACAATTTCTTTGTCCTCCATTTTTATGATAACTTCTTTCGCAGGAATGTCAACTTGTTGGATGCCAAGCTGTTTCATCATCTGCTGCATCTTCCGCGGATTCATTCCAGGAAACATATTAACTAAAGAACTTTCCTCCAAAATAATGCAGGAGAATAATTACTACAATAATAAGTATGCAAAGAACAATAACTGCTCCCGGGGAGAATTCTATCTTTGATTTATACTCATCAAAATAACGGGTAAGTCCGCCTTGTCCCGAAGGTAACCTAATTTTGTTGTCTTGAGCCATGAACAGTTGTTTTTAATAGTATTTTATAAGTTTTTTGGAGATATCTTGTTCATTAAAGAAAAACTGAACGTGGTTTATGAGAAAGTGATTATGTATTTTGGAAATTCTGGGAAGTTAGATGCCTCAAAGAAGTAGATTAGAAAGAGCTTATGCTGTTATAGTTAATGGTCCATTATTTATGTAACACGGCATGAACCATCTAGAATATATATTTTGAAGGCTAGATTAATTTAAATATGCCCCGAAGAATGAAACAACGTAAACAACGGGGTGAGACAATATGGGAATAAAAAGTAAAATAGGATTGTTATCATTGATGGTTCTGGTCTTAGCAGGGATGGGGCTTGCTAATGTGGAAATTCACATTAATGATACAGTTACCGATACCGATAGTAATTATGAAACTGTGGGAATCGAGCAAGACGGAGGCACAGATGGAGTAGTCAAGTTTAGAAACACGAGTGGCTACATTTCTCAGGTTGCATATGGTTTCAGTTTTTCTCCGCGAGCGGTAACACAATACACACAAACTTACAGTTGGACAAACATGTTCGGTGCAACTGAACTAAGCCTAAGTGACGATGAAGTCTCTGGTTGGATCAACCTCGGATTTAATACAGACTTTTATCAAGATGGTTTGTACGATAAAATTCGCGTTTCTTCAAATGGGTTTATCACGTTTGATGACAGCACAAACCACGGATGTTGTGAAGGGCAGGACCTTCCCGATTCGAGTGCACCTAATAATTTAATCGCAGGGTGGTGGGAGGATTTACTTCCGGCTTCGGCAGGTGGAGTAGGCACAATAAAGTATAAAGCAGAAGGATCAGCACCCGACAGAAAGATGACGATTGAGTTTAAAAACGTCGGTCATTATGGGGATACTAGCAAGAAAGTATCTTTCCAAATACAGTTGTTTGAATCTAGCTAATTTTTTTTAATTTCTTTTTTTTTAGATTAGTTAAAAAAAGGTAGAGTGGCATAAGCCGCCTTCTGTCAGACCCAAAATATCCATTGGATATCGATGGTCTGCTGGAGCATTCTACTATGCGTCATCATGACTTGCACCGGCCAGTATTCGCCGTTTCATCGCTCCCTATGGAGATGTCAAAGGGTTAACTCATTCTCTTCTCAGAGAACTTCGCCATTCCTGGTTTCCTCATCATTCCGTAATCCATAGGACGTGTCGTTTCTGAGCCATGGACAAGGGATTTCTCCTTCCTCATTCTTGAGGTGGCCATAAAGACATGGTTTCCCACGTCAATGGTGGGCGGACTTTCCTGAATGTGTACTACACCCTACGCTCCCTGCCACTACTACCTCTCTTCTTTTTCTGACAATACTTTATAAATTTTTACCTCAAATACGTAGGATCAAAATAATCTTAAAATCAACGGCAACCGGCATATGGTCAGAAAGGTCTTCTCCTCGGAACCGGAGTGCAAAGGTTGATTTCAAGTTTTTCTTTAGCGATAAAGTATTTTAAAGATTATTCATCTTTCCCATAATAATCCTCATTGCAAATCATTTGCCCGGTAGGGTTTGGATGACCCAACTTCACTCTCTCCCAAAGCACATTAATTCTGGTCAGTGCGTCCGTGTTGAAATAGGTTAATGGACAAAGTCGGATAAATCCTGGAAAACTTTCATAGCCGAACTCCCAATGAAGTTGGCAACCGATGTGGCCGCCTCCATCAGTAAAATTGATGCAATGCGGATAACCGATAATGTCACCTTGCGACACCCGAGAACCTTTCTGGATTCCTGGACCGAGTGAGTCGAGTTCTTTGTAAGCCGAAGTGTATTCACCATTTTTTAGCATCACGTACAAAACCGGTTCGTTTTCATCTATTTCGTTCGTGATGCTGGTGATTGTTCCATCAAAAGTGGCGATGAGCGGAGCGGCATAATCCCATTGAAAATCAATACCTGGGTGGCCCTCCGGATGAACTTCTTCTTTCTCGCCAAGCGGCAGCATCATATTCGGCTCATGTTCATTTTGGTAGGGCAGGGTGATGCTAATCCCTTTATGGCCAAAAATGGCCACCGGTCCATATCTAAGCCAAGAGAAAAGCGACAGTCCAAGAACCAGCAGTATAAAAACGATAACAATAAGACCAAGTATTTTGAGCAACTTTTTCATAAGAGTGATATCTTGTCATTTAAATCTTGATTATATACACACTTAATTTCCCACAACATCCACTTTCAACAGCAATTTTTCCATCCCCTCTTTATGTCCGGCTCCGACGATAGCTAAAATCTTTTTCTCTGGGTACTGGCGCATCAACGCCACGAGCTTTTTAACCATATATTTATTACGATCCTCAACGAGAACTTTATATACAGTAGGATACCTTTTGCGCAAGGTTTTCATCATCTTTGTGATGAGCTCTTCAGGGGGAACTTTCCGCAGATCAAAATCCAGCAATCCTAATTTTTTGATTTGCCTTTTCGGGAAGAACAGCCCTTGTGCAATATCGCTTACAAAGCGCCCTTTCTCTTTCCAGGTGAGTGATTTAGAAAATTGCTGCAAGGTGATCTGGATGGGCTGATCGATGAACGCAACATCAATTTTTTCTTTTCTCGCCAGTTCTAACGCAGTTTTCATCTCTGAACCAGGGGCAACACCCACTATCTTTCCCAATTTTTGCTGCACGTACTGGCCAATCTTGGCAAAAATGAATCCCTTGACACCGATGCTGCGGATATCTGCAAGAGAAACCTTTCTCTTTTCATCCTGAAGAAGCGCCGCGGCTCGCTGCACGTCCAATTCCACGGCGATGATATCCGGCCGCTCTGTTGTAATCGCCGCAGTTATTTCCTGCACGCTTTGTGCGGCAATATGCGATGTCCCAATAAGGCGAAAGTTCATATCTCTACTTGATTACAGAAAAGTATTTAAACTTACGGTCTCTTTGACTTCAACTTGAGGTGAGCGCCTTTGTTAAAGATGAGAAAAGTGTCGGAAACATACGATTTGAGAGTTTTTACGGATTCAGGAGATTATTTTGGTGATATCGAAGACAGCATCGTGTCCGGGAATAAAATTTCCGGCTGGAAGATCAAAGCAACCAAAACTTCTTTTTTAAGCAAGGTTTTAGGGAGCGCCCGTGGTGTGATTGTTCCTCACCAACTGGTGAAAGCAGTGGGAGATGTCATGGTCATATCCAAGAGTGCTGTTCCCAGCGGTGCACACGCAGAAGAGCAAGGGGAAGCATGAATTATCAAAAGTATTTCCAGGATTTGCTGCACTATCATTACATGCAGGGTGATTGTGAAGAACTGGGAGAACTTATCTTTATCGCGGCATAACTCACAGCATAACGAAACCTATTTAAACGAATCTTTGTTCATTTCTAGGAATGATGGTTATGACTTTTTTTCTGGCAGTAAACTTAACTTTTTTTTTCGGATTTGGTATGGGATTTATTTTTTGGAAGGTCACTATTCCTGAGGTTTTTTTCCTGGAGGAAATTGTATGAAACAACTGATCTTGCAACTAATGAGTGCTTTTCCTAGGGGGGAATATTTTCAGAATAAATTTATTTTCGCGTTGCTTATTTTTCTCTTTTTTCTCTTTCTTGCCAAAGTACTGTTGTTTGTCTTTAGCAAATACTTAGAGAAAATTGCCGCGAAAACAAAAACCAAAATTGATGATGCCCTTTTTGACAACACAAAAAAACCTTTATTCTATTTTGTGATTGTCTATGGGTTGAAAGTATCGTTGCTGCATCTGGAAATTGACGGTACCGTGACAAAACTTGTCAATTCCGTTATGACTATCATCTTTTTGTTTGTTATTTTACGTACTGTGGATATACTCATTGAAACGTGGGGATCAAACTTTGCTACGAAGACTAAAACAAGAGTTGATGAAGTTTTACTGCCTCTTGTCTACAAAGTTGTGAAAGTCTTATTTGTCCTAATTGGTTTTATCTGGGTTCTGGACATCTGGCAGGTTGATATCACTCCTTACCTCGCGGGTGTAGGAATTAGTGGTCTTGTTTTAGGATTGGCGCTTCAAGATTCGTTGAAGAATGTCTTTGGCGGAATTACGTTGCTATTAGATAAAACGTATCAAGTAGGCGATAAAATAAAATTGGAAGATGGTACTGTAGGAACTATTCATGACATTGGCTTGCGCAGCACAAAATTGATGACCTATGATAACGAGGTGATTTACATCCCTAACGGCTATCTGGCAAATTCCCGCGTGCAGAATTACAGCCGGCCTGATCCGAAAGTGCGCACGCAGGTCAATTTTGGCGTAGAATATGGATCGGATGTGGAAAAAGTAAGAAAAGTTGTTCTGAAGACGTTGTCGATGATTGAGCCGATTCTCAAAGATCCAGCTCCGGCGGTGTTTTTCCTGGAGATGGGCGATTCTGCGTTAAAATTCACGGCCAAGTTCTGGGTCGAACGCTGGGATCAGGCCTTTGCGGCTAAACTTGAGGCGACGGAGAAGATTTATAATGCTCTTCGCAAGTCAAAGATTGGAATTCCTTTCCCTACCCACACTGTGTACTTGAAAAAATAGGCTCTGGGCAAGGAAATTATTTAAAAAAGCTCTCTTTCTTGATTGCTATGGAATTATTTTCACTTACAGGGATTGTCATTTTTGCCATAATCATCCTCTTTTTTGGTCGTATTATTTCTCTCGCGTTAAAACTGTTGTTTATTGCTTCGTTGACTTTCATTATCGTTATGCTCATTTTTGGAGTTTCATTTTGGGATATCATGGACTGGGTGTATAAAGTGGTGTTATGGGTCGTGTGAAGAAGGAAAGCTTATAAAAAAACCAACTTCTGAATAAAGAATGACTTCCTCTATCTGGACGGAAAAGTATCGCCCGCAGACCTTTGATGACCTGCAAGGGCAAAAGGAAATAGTTGAGAAAGTCAGAGCGTTTGTTTCTTCCGGGAATATGCCCCATATTTTATTCTCAGGCCCGGCAGGGGTTGGGAAAACAACTTTGGCTTTAGTCATCGCCAAACAACTTTTCGGAGAGAATTGGCGGCAGAATACACTAGAATTAAATGCATCTGACGAACGAGGTATTGACGTTGTCCGTGTGAAAGTGAAGGACTTTGCTCGGACGAAGGCCATGGGCAATGTTCCGTTCAAGCTTATTTATTTGGATGAAAGCGATGCGCTGACGAAAGAAGCGCAGCAGGCACTAAGGAGGACAATGGAAAATTATACGCAAACGTGCCGGTTTATTTTGTCGTGCAACTATTCTTCTAAGATAATTGATCCAATCCAAAGCAGATGCGCGGTATTTAGATTCAAGCCGCTTTCTGAAGAAGAAATCTATCAAGTCATTGAAAAAGTGGCCAAGGAAGAAGTATTAACTTTATCTATCGAAACAAAAAAAGCTTTGTTTGAAGTGTGTGACGGTGATTGCCGGCGATTAGAAAACGTCATGCAGAGCTGTGCGGTTTTGGGAAATATGATTACACCTGAATTGGTTTACTCCATGGCTTCCGTAGCCAAACCCAAGGAAGTCAATGAAGTGCTTACCATGGCGGCGAAAGGAAATTTTCTCGATGCGAGAAAGAAATTATTAGATCTGATGTTGAATTACGGATTATCTGGATTGGATATAATCAAACAGATTCAGAAAGAGATTTGGAATCTTACGATCCCCGACCGCACCAAAGTGGAACTGATTGACAAGTGCGGGGAAGTTGAATTCAGGATGGTGGAAGGCAGTGATGAATACATCCAGCTGGAAAGTTTCTTAGCGTTTGTGGTGCTGGTTGGGAATAAACAAAAGAACTAATTTCTGTTTAAAAAATAAAACACTCACTGCTCACTCTGTTTAATTCGCAGCGTTTCCTGAACGATTTCCTGATATCGGTACTTAAGCGTTAAAGCAACTTGTTTTGTTTGTAATGTCTCCTCGGCAAGAGGTTCTTTTAACTTACAGATGATTTCTGCTGTTCCATCTTGCTGCAGCCGCGCTTCGTTGACTTTGCCTGTTGATTGGCACTCCCACGCAGGATCATCCATACTATATGTAAACGTGTTGCGGATGCCAAATTCTTCTCCCTGCTTCGTAACTTTTCCGCCCCTTTTATTAACTGCTTTAATTCGTAAAGCAACAATACCTTGACCGGCAGATTCCTCACTCACACTGCTTACAACCATAGGCGCTCCGGAAACAAAGAACGTTTTCGCTTCTTTAACTTCACATACCCGCTGGTCTTTCAGGTCTTCTTTCAAGCATACTTCAGGAATGATCACGGAAGTTTCATAATTATATTCGATATTAGCAAACCATTGCCGGTCAAGCAAACCAGTTACTTTTCCGGCAAATTTCGCATTGTCGGCAAAGGAAATAGTTTCTTCTCCTCCTTCTGGAGCTAACTCTGATTTCTTAAGAATGGTATTTTTATTCTGTAATGTCCAAGCCGGGATGCCGCTGAATTCATCGGGAGAAACACCTAGTAATTTTACGGTTACATCCCCGGGTTTAAGTTCATATTCCCCTTTGTTTTGCACGAGCACTTCCACAGGGAATGTTTCCGTGTCATAAATGCTGTACACCCCTTCTTCTTGCACGCTAAAAGCTTCAAACTTGGCAGCAATGCCTAATTCTCCGCCAAGGAAAACGCCTTTCACCACTCCCTTTTCTGTAGGAGCACAAGAGGTGAGTAAGAATAATACTCCTATTGTTAACGTGAACAGAAGCGATATTTTTAGTTTCATCAGGGTTCTCCTCTTTATATTAATTAAGTATGGCTAATTTATGAAAGTATTTAAAGTTTACTGCGGGGTACGGATAATTTTAACATTCTTTTTGAATGATTGTACGTAATTATAATCCAGATCTATCAGCAACGGGGTTACATATGCGGAGCTTCCATAGATGTCAAAACTGCACGTAATTTTCCCTTGATTATTATATAACCTTACAAATCCGTCCCGCGGCTTGCAATCCCCGGGAACCCCTCCCATCTCTACAGCATAGGCAACTTTGTCAAAATCAGTGAACTGAAGATTTAATTCACACGTTTGCAGATCCGTAAAAGGACTAAGAACTCTTCCTATTCCAAAATTTTGCACATTGATGTCAAAGATGGCCCGTCCTCCCACCATCTCGGCTCGAACGTAAGATATTCCTACCGGCGCTCCCTGGCCTCCGCCGACATTAACTCCCTGCCGCCAGTTGCAGGCGATCTGCTCGGACGCAATCTGATAAAACAAAGGATCCACGCAGACTTCCGGACTGGCTGTGGTATGATAATTGTAACAGGCCTGAAAGTTTAAAGTAGGGTTGTAATCAAAAACGCTGGGATCCAGTTCTACGTTTGGTGAGCGGAATTCAATCTGGTTCACGCCGCCTTCTAAATTATACACGGATTTTCCTTCCAGAACGTTAACATTTTCTGCGCAGGAACGGGCGCTGGTAAATCCACCACGGATGATGTTTGGATCAAATCCGGTGACGACAATAAAACAATCTTGAGGTTCGAGGTTGTGGTTCCCTTTGTTTTTTACTTCCACTATTGCCTGAAGTTCATTTAAATCGTAAATTGGCGTTGCCGGGGGGTAATTAGGAAGCGTGTTGATTTCCACTCCTTGCATCCCTGTTTTAACGATACGAAGAGCAGCTGCTGTTTCCAAAGGTTCCGTTCCCGGTCCTCGCGGCTTGCAAGAAACCAAAAAAGAAGAGATCAGTAATAAGACTAGGACGATGACTACACCTCTCTTTTCCATGAGAAATGTAAAATAAAGTAGTTATATAAGCTTTTTGGTGAATTAAAAGAAATAATTAGAGAAACAAAATATTCTTAAATAAAACCCATTTTAAAGTGAATTATTCAAAACAAGTATCAAAAATGGATCCACATCAAATTACCCATTTCAAGAAAGATTGCATCAGCTGCGGCGCCTGTGCGGCGATAGCTCCAGATTACTGGTACATGGATGAGGAAGGATTGGCGCATATCAAAAAATCCAAGGAATTAGGTGATCATTGGGAGTTAGATATTACCACGGAAGAAGCACGCGTTACCAACCAGGAAGCTGCTGATGTTTGCCCTGTCAATATTATCCATGTGAAGAAGAAATAAGGTATTTTTTCTCATACTCTTATATTTATCTCGTCTTATGTTCTTTATGAAGATATTTCACAAAATGGTCGTGGTGCTGCTGAAGTTTTTTGAGAATGGTAGCATGTTCTTTCATTAAGACGGCAATTTTTTCCGTCGTTTTGGTATGTTTCCGCTGGTGTTTTTCTTTTCTTGATTCGCTTGTTGTTTTTTCCAGCTTTGCTTTATGTTTTTCTGCTTTCTTGCTCAGGCTTGGCAGTTGTTTTTCTAGAGTGTTTAACTTTTTGGAATAAATGTACAAGTGCGCCGCTTCCCGTACGATGCTCATAATGGAAAGATAATTTTTGGATTTATAAACCTTGAGTTTTACACAACGGTGAGATTAGCAATAATTCCGGGGTGATCACTGGGATAGAGAAAACTTCGTTTTCCAAAATGAGGGGTATAAGGAAAATATCCCATTCCTGGCAGCGTATTCCTTCACTTGCAAGGATGTAATCAACACCCGGCGCCTCGGGAGTACAATCCTGCAATCTTTGTGTAAGCTGTCCGTATAACGGCGTTTCCCGAGTGAAATTTAAATCCCCGACAAGAACAACATTTTCTTTTTGTTGAACTCTTTGTCCTACATATTCTAACAACTGCGCAAGTTGGCTTTGCAGGTGCGGATCCTGATAATTTCCTTCGGGGGAAGGGCACAGAAGATGGGTATTCACGAAAACAAAATTGCCCAGCTCTTGGTTGTATAGTTCACTTACCTGAAACCCTTTCCTTGCTACGCGGTCAAAGAACTGTTCCGGATGACGCCACCAGCGCCCCTGTTTTGTATACGTGTGCATTTCGGTTTTTGGCTCTTGTGGGAGGAAATTTTCTTCTATTACACTGACTAACGCTCCTTTTGTAAAGATCATTCCGGGATGATGAAAGGCACGGTAGCCATTCGTCGTGGAAAGTTGTTCCACATCTGCGCCAAACAACACTTCTTGCAAGCCAGCTACCTTCACCTTTTCTTGCAGCATACTATTGCGGATATCATCCAACCTGTCAGACCTGCCCGGCAAGAATGGAAGCCCAAAAGCGTTCCACGTCAGAATTCTCATACGGTAGAGATATTTTTATTTTATATAAACATTATTCTGTTTAATTCGTTTCTTGCTTTTTTGGATACCACGCTGACGCTCATTTCTAAAGACTTGGAGCTGGCACTAAAAAAGACTATTGACTTTATAGGGTGGGGTTAAGACGCGTTATTTTCTAAGAACTCTCTGTATAATACATTCTAATGAAAAGTCTGGATCACCATAATAATCAGGATCAAAAAATCTTACTTTATCAGCAAAATAATCTACTCCGGCTGCATTCCATTTTTCAGAATATTCTCTTGTCGGTGTATTTGACATTCCAATAATCTTTATCCTTTGTCCCTCAGGCTGAGAACGGATTCTACGGCAGATATTATACCCATAAGAATCTGGCATTTCTGTATCTAACAGAATAATATCGGGATTTTTTTGTAAAAACATATCATATGCTTCTGAACCATCACTCGCTTCGTAAATCTCCTGAAATCCAAGTTCTTTTAGTGCATCAACAAGATCAGGTCTCGCGAGTCTTTCATCGTCATCAGCTACAAGAACTTTCATTTTTTTGTATTCTGTCATTTTGTTTATTCCTCATCTCAAAGTTTTTTGCCACCTTGAACTAAATATTCTAAATCAACTACATACTTCCTAAATTTTGCCAACTGACGTATCTCGTCACCATCACCAAAATTGCTCCCTGTAATAATAACGCCAAGTAGAGATTCATTTCTGTTAAGAAGAAAATTCATCTCTTCGTAGAATCTTTGTCTTGATGTAACTGTCTCCCTACATACTCTTGGTGCATTTCCCGTACCGATTTCTGGTGGAACTTCGTAAATTATATGATATTTTTTTGCCATTTTGTTGTTGCGCTTTTTTATTGTTAAATGGTATTATTGGAATTATATAAAATATACCTGCAACATTATTTTACAAAACGACAAATTTATAAATAAAAGAGTAGTTTATTTGTAAATGATGATGGAAGAACTGGACATCAAGGACCGGAAGATTTTACTAGCTTTAGATATGGGCGCAAGAATGCCGGACAGCTCCATAGCAAAAATTGTCGGATTGTCAAAGCAATTAACCAATTACAGAATTAAACGGTTGGAAAAGCAGGAAATTATCATTTCTTATTATCCAGTCATAGACCACACAAAATTAGGGTTACAACTTTATCGCATCGCTCTCAAATTAGAAAATGTAACCAAAGAAAAAGAACAGGATATTATCAACTACCTCAAAAATCATGCTGGTTGGATAGTTTCTGTTCTGGGAAATTGGGATATTTGGATGGCTATCTATGCTAAAAACGAATTTGAGTTTATGAAATTCTGGAATAATTTTTATGAAAAATATGGGGCTTACATCGAAAATCGCTGGATTTCTTTAATGACCAAATTTCTAAATTTTGAACGTTCATTTATTTATCCACAAAAGAAGAATAGAGATAGAAAATTGATCATAGGCGAAAATCCAAAAATTCTTCCTTTAACCACTGTTGATTTAACGATACTCAAAGAACTAACAAAAAATGCCAGGCAAACGAGTCTAGAATTATCAAAAAAAATCAATCAAACGGAGAGAGTTGTCAGATACAGACTCCAAAAATTAGAAAATCAAAAGATAATTCTCGGCTATCGTCCATTTATTAATACTGACCTATTAGGATTCAAATATTACAAACTATTTATTCAACTTAAAGACGTAACAAAACAAGATTTACAAAAAATAAAAACGTATATCACACAAAATCCTAATGTTGTTTACAACACGGAAGCACTAGGTGGATACGACTTTGAGATTGAAGTTCAATTCTCTAATTCTCAGGAACTAATACAATTTATTTCTAATTTGAGAGAAGCTTTTCCAACCAACATCAAAAACATTAATCATATGGAGTATATCAAAGAGTACAAAATAAGCTATTTTCCCAAGGTTTATAATCTAAAAGATTACGATTTAAATTAAACTTATTTCTTAATAATAATCAAGCAATGGTCTTTTTCTAAAGGGTCAAGGATACGGTAATCAATTACCGTAAATATTGCTTCCAGCTGTTTTCGTATTTCGATAAAAAGTAGTTTTGGGTTTTTGGCAATATCAATGCTTCGCGCCTTTACCGCCAGCAGCCCATACCCACCTTTCTTGAGAAAGAGATGGCAATTTTTAATGAAAATCTCCGCCTGGTTTTTTTGGGCGATGTCCTGATAGACGATATCTGCCGCGCATACTTTGTCAAGATACTCATCAGGATGATTGGCATCAGCTAAGATGGGAACAATATTTTTTCTGTCTTCT
>Ga0208375_1003523_pt1 | contig 13212 bp, 16 predicted proteins | sample RifOxyD1_FD_184038 | JGI IMG/M metagenome (GOLD analysis project Ga0208375, IMG submission 184038) | Soil microbial communities from Rifle, Colorado - Rifle Oxygen_injection D1 (SPAdes) | ecosystem: Environmental > Terrestrial > Deep subsurface > Rock core/Sediment | place: Rifle, Colorado... | reverse complement strand
GTAGTTGTTGTTATGATCCATGATAAAAATCGGGACTTCCTCTTTGTGAAAAAAAGCCACCTTATTTCCTCTGATGCGACGGAATTGTTCTTTCAGTGAAGGTCTTTTAAGTTTTAGGATTCGCGATATTTCTTCCACTAATTCGTGTTCTTTTACTGGATATTTCAGATAAACATTTTGAATTCTTTTCAGTAAGAACCCCTTAAGCATTTCATCGTACGACGGAAATTGCTGAGTTAGCAGAATAAAGGGGATTTCCAGTTTATTTTCAGTTAAAAAACGGTAAATCCGGCTGGAGGTTTTACCCATGAAATTATACTGGGCAACTATTAAAGAAAAATCCTTGGTCTCATTTATTTGATTGATTGCGTGGTCGACATTCTCAGCATAAACCAAATCAGCATTAAATTCTGACTCAATATGCATAACAATCAGATCCCGGATTTCTGGATTTTCCTCGGCAATTAAAATGCGTGGTTTTGCGTTCATTATGTCCATTTTATAGGTATAATCTCGAATTTGCTAAAAAGGTCAGTTTTGCTCCTGGTTGCCTTAAAATTGGATATTTTCAGTAGGTTATAAACATCTTAGAAATGTTTATAATATTACTCATCTACTTAAACAATTTGTGATAATGGATGTGATGGAAAGAAATTGGGGATTATATTGGTTTTTATTATTTTGCCTGTGCGCTGGTATATGGATCTACTTTAATCATTCAAGTGAGTCGTTGATTTCTCTGGGACTTATGTTCTCCATCTTTTGCCTGGTGTATTTCAAACAAAAACCAAAAACTACTCAAATAAAGAGTGAGGACCCTTACCGGGCGTCTTATGAAGTGGAGGGATATCATGATGACTTTTCCAAAGTGGGAAGTGGATATCCCATGAAAAAAGACCAGACAGTTCCCTGTTGTGGAGGTGTTGTGGAGGGGGACACTTCCTGCTCTCAGAAAAATTGTGGAGATAAAAAAAATGATTGTTGATGAATTGATAACAGAAAATAATAAGCTTAAATCACAAATTGAAAGCTTAAAGGTGGATCTATCAAGGTTGAAAGAAATTCAAAAAGACTTGGATGAAAGCAATCAACGCTTTGATGATGTTATCCACTCCGCTACGGACGCAATTTTATTACTTGACGGAGACACATTTGTGGATGCTAACGATGCCACCGTTTCTATGTTGAAGTATCCAAGCAGATCTGACTTTCTAATGTCTCATCCCTCCAAGTTATCACCTCAAATTCAAAGGGATGGAAAACCATCTTTTGAAAAAGCGGAGGAAATGATGCAAATAGCTTATCACAACGGCTTTCATCGCTTTGAATGGATTCATAGAAAAGCGGATGGAGAGGATTTTCCTGTGGAAGTATCGCTGACTCCGGTTTTATATCGAGGCAAGACCATTTTACATTGTCTTTGGCGGGATTTGACCAACGCCAAAAAAATAGAGATGGAAAATAAAAAAATGCAAGATGATATCAGACAGAAGGAACTTTCACTTATCCATGCCTCCAAAATGGCTACCCTTGGGGAAATGGCGGGAGGAGTGGCCCACGAAATCAACAACCCACTTACCATTATCATAGGCTATTTGAAAATATTGAAACATGAACTAAGTGAAATGACCTTTTTTCAAAAAGACCGGATATTATCCATGATCGTCAACATTGATAATACCACCAAACGGATTAGTGAAATTATTCAGGGTCTTTATTTATTTGCAAAGGATGAGAAGCTGGATAATCTCCACCTCATACAGGTGGACCATCTTATTAAAAACACCGTTTCTTTTTGCCTTGAAAAATTTAAAAATAATGCGATCTCTTTACAGATGGAGGATATTTTGGCGGATACTTGCGTTTATGGAAACGAAACCCTGCTAGGTCAGGTACTTCTCAACCTTTTGAATAATGCTTTTGATGCAGTCAACTTGCAAAATACCAAATGGATTGAGATCGCTTCGATGATAAATCCCCAAAATAAACGAGTAGAAATACGCATTAGAGATAATGGTCAAGGTATTCCTGCAGAAATCCATCATAAAATTATGCAACCCTTTTTCACCACCAAAGAAGTGGGGACAGGAACAGGACTTGGGCTTAGTATTTCTTTGGGAATTGTTAAACAGCATGGGGGGGATCTTTTTTTGGAGACAGCCTCCTGTCATACTTGTTTTGTAATCTCACTGCCCCAGGGGCACTCCGAAACGTAGAGCAATTTTCAGTCCGATGATGGTTTTGGAAGAATCAGTTAGGGTTTACTGACTTTTGCAGTAATTCGTTTTGTAATTCCTGAATTTCAAGTAACCTTTGCCATTGATGAGATGAAAGCTGATCAAGCTTGGCCCTGATTTGGCGAATTTCCAGCTCTGCTTTCAAATTTACTTTGTAATCCATTTCTGCCTGGATCCTGTCTTTTTTAGCTTGACGGTTTTGACTCATCATAATTATGGGTGCCTGGAAAGCGGCAAGGCTTGAGAGGATGAGATTTAGCAATATAAAAGGGTAGGGATCAAATGTTTTATTTATTAAAAAGGCAGAGTTTATCGAAACCCAGATGACTATAATGCTAATAAATAAAATAATAAAAATCCAGCTTCCGCCGAAGGTGGCAATTTTATCCGCCAATCGATCCCCAAATGAAATATTTTCGTTATACAGTTCATTAATGTTTTCTGAAACTGCCTCATGCTCGTTTATGCTTTGGATGATTGCATGTTCTATATCGCTTATTTCGTTTTGATTTTTTAAGATGGATTCCTTTATATACTCTGATCGTAAATGGTTCAGATCTTTAAAACAAATATATTTTCCCTCTTCCCAGCCACTGGTAACATTTTTGATCACACTGCTCACATCATGGCTGACGAGACCATAAGGAGTTAAATCCTTATTTAAAAACATTTGGCCACAAATGGCACATTCCTGTTTTTGCCCTTTTGTTTTATGATTCATACCCAGAACTTTGTTTCCATGATTGGAATACAGTTAAGAAGTGTTATAGCGGCTTCTTGCACATCGGAAATTCTTCAAAAACGGCTTCTAGGGCATGTGTTTCACTTGCGCCGTTACGATCCCCTTTATATTTGATTTCGGTGTATTTCCCATCGAGATCTTTTTGCATAAGTTTAACTGATGCTGTGATATAGTGTCCCCCAGAGGAAAGAAGAATTTCTAACACAAATTCTCGGTCAGCTGGAACATCGTAAACACCATAACTTTGCATATCAGGGTTAAAACGACGACTTTCTAATGCATTTATTAGCAAGTCATTGTGCTCATTAAGACGATTTTCGTTCATCCTCAACGCCACATTGCAGTTTTCCTTTGCCTTGACTGTCTTTGTCGTGACTGCATATAAATGGGAACTGGTCCAAAACTGGCCAAGTAGCGTAATCAAAAGAGCAAGAATTGTTTTTTTCATGGGTGTACCTCCATTGTTGGATAAGTGTATTTTTTCAAATTTATCACATCGTGTTATAACATTTTTTTGAGTGTTTTGGTAAATAAAATTGATCTTTGTCCGAAACCTAGAATATTTTACATACTCAATATTGCGAAGCGTTGTTTGGCCGTATAAGTTGTTATTCTGTTTATGGACTGGGAGTTTTTAACTCCCAGCTTTTCTAATTTATAATTCGAATTTATTCTAGGCATTACATATTACAATCAAAGTTATCCACTTTTTCAAAACCATTGATTTGGTCACCATCTACGGTCAATTCTGCGCTTTCCGTGTTTGCAGTTAAAAAAGTCAAAGTGTTGTTTTTCAATGTAATGCTATCACCGATACCTGTAGAAAATCCTTGATATGTTACAGCGTTCCAGCTTAAATCGCTTTTAATACGCAAAATAATTTGCTTGTCAGTCCAACAAGTATTTCTAAAGCTATCTAATGTTGCAGCAAATGCATTTACGTTGCAGAATAGAATTAAAAGACAAATAATTTTTTTCATAATTGACTCCCTTTTTAAGCAAGACAGATAGTTTTCACTCGGCTATTTTTTAATTAAACCGAACTTTTTTTAGTAATTTATTTCTTATACTGCCAATTTCGGCCCATATTGAAAAAATCATACAATATTGAAAATTTTTACATGGAATATTTTACATACTCGATTGTGCGCAGCAGCTTTTGGTTGTATAAGTCGTTATTCCGATTATGGATATATTCTTTTGTTTTTCTTCAAAGTATTTGCTACTACAAATACTCGGGGTGATTAATGCAAAAACAAAAGTTCTGCAAAGATCTTAATCAATTATCTATCGAAGAATTATCAAGAATTCCATTAAACCAGTTGCGCATATTCCAAGTACCTGATTATATTAAGGAAGCATTGGAAGAAGTTAAAGAGGAGCTTAAGGCCAAACATATTCTTATCCGCCCTAAAATATGGGTCTCAGAAGAATGGATCTGTCCCGATGGTACCGCTGGTATTGGTGTGCCATTTTATCTGGGAAGTAAAAGACTTCTGCGCTTGGAAAAAAAAGAAGTTGGTTTTGTCGAAGGAGAAACCAAGGAGAAGGCCAAAAAATTAATCAGACATGAACTGGGACACGTTGTGGATAATTTGTTTCGCCTTAGAAGAAATAGGGAAAGAATAAAAATATTTGGAAAAAATTCCAAGAAATATCCCAATAGATATGACATCCAACCCTATAGCAAAAATTATGTGAGACATTTAAAAGATGGCTATGCCCAAGGACATCCAGCGGAGGATTTTGCAGAAACTTTTGCTGTATGGCTTGACCCCCACAGTAATTGGAAGCAAAAATATGCCAAATGGGGATGTCTTAAAAAACTTATGTTTGTTGATAAACTGATGGCCTCTTTGAGTGACGTCAGGCCCTTTGCATACGATAAAAATATTTATTATGAAATACGCAGTATGGATAAAACTTACGGCAAATATTTATTAGAGAGAAAGAAAAAATTTAATTCTAAGGATACTTTTTGGGATAATTTAAAAGTCGGTGTTAAATGTCATGCCAGGACGGATGAAAAAATGAAAATCAAACATTTTCTATCCAGATATGGCAAGGAAATAATTGGTCCGGTATCTTTTCAAACCAAGCTGCCTAAATACTTGGTAAAAAAAATGATAGATGATATTAAAAAGCATAATTCAGATTTAATGATAGATAGAATACTTCCTTCAAAAAAGATTATGAGTTATCATATTATTGATAAGGCAAAGGCTTTTATAAATGAAGGAAGACATTTTATCCGTCTATGAAAAAACTTAAAATTTTGGTTTTGATTCATCCCACTTTAATACCTCCAGTAAATGCCACTCATCATGAGGCAGAAAAAATGCCTTGGAGAACTGAACATTATGTGATCAGTTCTCTTAACCATATGGGACATCAGGTTCAGGTGTTAGGAGTGGAGAGTGATTTAAGAGTTATACAAAGGGCAAAGGAAGAATTCAAACCACATATAGCCTTCAATTTACTGGAACAATTTGATGGCGAGACCTTATTCGATCATAATGTAGTTTCGTATCTTGAAATGATTAAACTTCCCTATACCGGATGCAATCCCAAAGGTCTGATTTTGGCCCGGGATAAATCATTGTCTAAAAAAATAATGTTTTATCATAGAATAAAAACACCTTTGTTCATGGTGGTAACCAAGAATTCCAGATTTAAAAGGCCCAAAAATTTAAAATTTCCTCTGTTTGTAAAGTCATTAACCGAGGAAGGATCAGTAGGCATTTCACAAAATTCCATTGTTTATGATGACGAAAAACTGCTGGAAAGAATCAAGTTTATTCATGAAACCACTTACTCTGATGCTTTAATTGAAACTTACATTGAAGGAACGGATCTCTATATCAGTTTGATGGGGAATAAAAAAGTGGTGAATTATCCGCTTCTAGAATTGAAATTTAAAAATGTCCCGTCTGGATTTCATCATATCGCCACCAGCAAAGTAAAGTGGGACCCTGAGTATCGCAAGAAGCATGAAATTGATACCTTTGAGGTAGAGGGTTTGGCTAAAGAGGATTATGATAATATCGTTAAAATTGGGAAGAAAATTTACCGCGCATTAAGTTTAAGTGGCTATGCCCGAATTGATTTAAGGTTAACCCCGGGTAAACGCATTTTCTTTTTGGAAGCCAACCCCAATCCGGACTTGGCTAAAACCGATGACTTCGCTATATCTGCTAAAAAAGCGGGAGTTAATTACGAAGCATTGTTGGAAAAAACCCTCTCTCTGGGCCTATCTTATTACGAAAGTCTTTGTTAATATTTTCACAACGGTCACTTTAGCTTGCGAAAGATGTACCCGGGAGGTAAACACAGGCTATGACAATTTTTAGAAGCGTGCTTATTTTTTGGCTGTTGATCATTGCCCTTAATGTTGCTTTTGGGCAGCATATGCTTTTTAACTCTAAGGCAACGAACCTCCATCTGAAATGCAAATCAAAGATTTAAGTCTGGAACCATATTTGGGCCTAGATATCGATTCATATTATGTAGCACCGGTGGAGAAACCCATAAAACCTAGTAAAGATAAGAATACTGAATTAAGGATTGTGCCAGGGGAAGATCTGTATAAACTTTTTGAAGATAGCGATTATCGTATAATAGAGACCATTAAAAAATTGGACTTAACAAAGCCACCTGTAAAGACAGAGTTGAAAATCAGGTTTTAAGTTTTATTTTTATAGTTTGAAGTTTGCCATGACGTGGGCAGAAATAGGATTAACAATTTTTCGCTGTGCCGTTACCATCCAGTAATCGGTGGTAACTTGGGAGAGAGTTCCGATTTCCACCAGCTTTTTGGCCATAATATATTCTTGACCGGCAAACTGAGGCAGTACTACCAATCCCATGCCGGCAATTCCCATCAGTTTTTGAAAGGTGGTGTCCTGGGTTTCAATCGTTACATCTATATCAATTTTTCTTTTGTAAAAAAATTTATCAATGTCCAGGCGGATTTGGCTGTGAGGAGTGGGCAAAATAAAAGGTTGACCGGCCAACGATTTGGGAAAATCCTTTTTTAAGTTGGCGTAATTAGAAGTTCCAAAAACTGCCATGGGTATGCGAGATAATAGTTTTGTATCAAGTGGGGTGGAAACGCTGGTACTAGGAGGGGCGTCAGTGACAATCAGATCGATCTTGTGGTTGATCAGTTGATCTATAATAAATTTGGCACTTCCTTCCAAAATGATTATCTTGGTGTCCATTTCCCTGCGAATATGCTCAATGATTTTTAGGATAAAAGATTTGGGGATGCTTTCTAGGGTGCCGATATGGACCTGTCTTCTTATGGCGAGTGTTTTATCATCCATAACCTCTAAAAGTTCCCGGCCAAGTTTAAAAATATGATTGGCATATTCCAAAACTATTTCACCGGCTTCAGTTAAAAAAAGTGCCCGGTTTTTTCGTTCAAAAAGTTGTTCGCTCAAGGATTCTTCCAGAACTTTTAATTGAGCGGATAAGGCGGGTTGTCCCAAATGGAGTTTTTTGGAAGCCTTGGAAATGCTGCCTTCTTCAGCGATTGTTTTAAAATAATAGAGGTGATGATAATTTAACCAGCGCATATTTACCTGCGTTTTTTTGAGTCGGTCATATCTATAAGAATTTTATGAGAATGTAAAGGCGATTGTTCGATTAAATCGAATCAACCAATTATTCAGTTACATCCAGTTTAACATCTATATTATATTTCTTTGCCATGCGCTTGATGATTTCTTCCACTTTGTCGTTGGATATGAGTTCACCGATAATAGAGTGGCGGTTTATTTTGTTGGTTTTGCATCCATTTTCGCAGCGATAGTCTGCCGAAAATAGTTGGTAATTGCGGATAGGTTCCTTATTTTGGAAACTGGAAAACCAAACCATGAACTCTTCAATTTTGGCTTCCAGATTTTGGGCAATTTCTTCTTTGGTTTCTTTGTTGGTATTGTAGAGAAACTGTCTGGATTGTTTAGACTTCCCATTTATAGTTAGATGAATAACACCGTGAGGTGAAAGACTCATAGTGTCGCTAAAGCAAACAGGGCAGTAAGGCATGGAAAAAACTCCTCATTTTCTTTAATGATCCACCACTATTGTAAATGAAATAAACAATGAATGCAATAAGGTGGTTTCTATCTTTAACGCACTAATAAATAAAAACAAAGCAGTATCCAAATTGACATAGTCAAGGGGTGATACTAGTATCCGCTCCATGCGTTTAATTCTTGCCTTTATAAGCTTTTATCTTGCAGGTTGTGGAATTGGACTTGATCTCCCCAAGCACGACTCTAGATTTGATTCCACTATAAACCAATTTAAAACAGATGCTGCTTTCTTTGGGCAAAGTGTTGACACTTCAAAAATCAGCGTTGCCTTTGGCAATACCAGGGAAGAGTACAAGGTTCTGGGGTTAATCAAACTAAACCAGAATCAAGGCGCAGCAGATGGTATTTGTTTGCTTGTACCAAAAGACAGCAATGAATTTGTTAAAACCTTTCATCACTCCATTTATGGCAAGCATGCAGGAGAACGGTTTATTGTGGTGGATAACTCATTTCAAGTTAAATCGGCGGCAGAAATAGAAATACTGGTTTATCATGAGCTTGGTCATTGTGCCTTGAACCTTGCGCACCAGGAGGATCAGGTAATCATGTCTTCGGTAAGTAACGGTGTTGTACTAGGGGTTTACCGCTATTTCTATTTAAGGGAAATGTTTTTAAATAATAAAAATTATCCGCTATTTATGAACTCACTTGGAAACAAAGATTTGGAAAAAGATGAAAATCTTGAACTGGTTTATCAGGTGGATTATTATAGTTTCGGTGAAAGGTTAAAGCATAAACTTTACTTTGATCATAACAATGAAAAGTATATGTATTTGGATGAGGCAAAGACAGATGAGTCTGAGGAGTCTGAAATTTAAGGTTTGATGAGTGCTTTTATTAATTGATCTATCAACGAAAATCCATCTGACATAGCTTGCTTTAATGGCTGACTAAAAGGTGGACTGATCTCCAAGGCTTTTAAAATAAAATCAGAAGTTGCTTCCGGATGACATTGAATCCCTACATAGGGAAGCTTTTGGTGGTAAATCATATCGTAAGTGCATTCGCTAGAAGTTCCCAGATGTCCAAAATCATCAGGAAGATTTTTTACTTCAAAGCCATGGGCCTTGATGAGGTTGAAACTGGTACCTTTTTTAAAACAAAGATGACTGTTGATGATATCGACTTTTCTAAAACCCTGATGATCCTTCGAACACCTGCCAATAGTTGCTCCGAAAGCGTGGGCCATGAGTTGATGACCAAAACAAATTCCAATAACCGGGATGTGTCGTTCAATTTTTTTCTTCATAATGTTCATTAATTCGATCTGCCAAGGCAGTTTGTCTTCCACATTGGATTTGCTGCCTAGAATGATATATCCAGCAGCGGGGCAGCTATGGAGATAATCCAAGTTAAAGTTAGGGGCATCATGATAGGTTACCGGGATATTATTGCGGGTAACAATTCCATTATAACAATGAAGTGATTTTCGGATGATGGCACAATCAATAATCGCAAGCATAATTACTCTGTTAGGTTTTGAATCCGCTCTATGGCGGGAGGGTGAGAGTAATAAAATTTTGAATAGAGAGGATCAGGAGTCAGATTGCCCGCATTGTCCCGGTAGAGTTTTTTTAAAGCACTGACGAGGTCTAGGTTATTGGCATATTTCCTGGCAAAATTATCCGCTTCAAATTCATGGGATCTGGATATGAATGACATAATCGGGGTGATCAGAAAAGTATAGATAGGTGTTACCATTATAAATAAGGCAATTCCCAACCAAGGTTTGATCTCACTCACTCCATGACCTTCATAAAAAATTGGAGAATGATACACCTGTCCCAAAATATAAAGCCCAAGAAGTGTAAAAACTGTATCGGTGACGATGTGTTTTAAAACGTGTTTATGTTTAAAATGACCAAGTTCGTGGGCCAAAATGGCAATGATTTCATTATTGGTAAGATTGGTCAGCAACGTATCATAGAAGACGACCCTTTTACTTTTACCCAAACCAGTAAAATAAGCATTACCATGTTTACTCCTTTTGGAGGCATCCATCACCAGGATTTCTTTGGAATAAAAATTGGCAGCTTGAAGCAAGTGGTTTATTTTTTCAACAAGTTCAGGGGAATCCAGTGGTGTAAATTTATTAAATAGCGGGGCAATCCAAGTGGGATAAATAAAAATCATAAATAGTTTGATAGCGGTAATAAAAATCCATGCATACAACCACCATGTACTATAGGCCTGAATCATCAAATATAAAACCGTGGCAATAACCGGTATTCCTATAACCAGGGAAATTAACAGTTCTTTCAAGAGATCCGTGGCAAATATTTTTGGAGTCGTTTTATTAAAGCCAAACCGGGCTTCAATTTTAAAAGTACTATAAATACTTTCTGGAAGTTGCAAAAGGACTCCGATGAAACCCAGAACCAAAAAGAAGATAGTGCCGGTCAAGAGGTCGTTTAAGTGAAATTGACTTATGTTATATTGGATTAAATTAAGTCCTCCACCAAGTGTCCAAAATAGTACAATAAGAAAATTAAGCAAACTAAAGAGATAACCGGCTTTGATTTTAGTTAAGGAGTAGCGAGCGGCTTTTTGATGATCATCAAGAGAGATAACGTCATCAAAAAAGCCGGGGACAATAAATTGATTCAAGTTAATATGCCTTTGATTTCGGTAGTCCAGATAAAACACCAAGATCAGTTTAAAAATGAAAAAGCATAAAAATATTGTAGTAACGGTACTAGTCATGATCACGTTCCTTAAGTATTTTGTTGCAGTCCAAGATATATTTAGCATAAATAACGAGTAACGACCACCGTCTTTTTGCAGTTTAGACAGAGGGAGAGACCATGCATTTAGTTTTATATATTATGTTAGTTATACCAATTGTTTCATCCGGCCAGGAATTATCTAGGCTGGATATCATGTTTTATAATGTAGAAAATTTGTTTGATACTCTTCATGACGAAGGCAAGGATGATTGGAGCTTTTTACCGAACTCGCTAAAGAAAAAAAATGCACAATGTAAAAGAATCAAAAATCATTATTATCAAAATCGATGTTTCAAAACAGATTGGACTAACGAGAAATTGGAAATAAAATTGTCCAATATCCGGGATGTCATTGCCAGGGGACAGAAAAATATTCCGGATTTTCTCGGACTATGTGAAGTGGAAAATGCACAGGTGGTTAAAATGCTGGCGGATAAAGTCGGTTATAAAAAAATAATTGTGGCCAATGGCCCGGATGAAAGGGGGATAGATGTAGCCTTGCTTTTTAGGGAGCATGAAAAAATACAATATATCAGTCACCAGGAACATGAACTAAAAGGCAAGTCTTTTAAGAGTAAACCAACCCGGACCATTTTAGAAGTCAATTTTGTGATAAATAGGATTCATTCGTTATCTATTTTGGTTAATCATTGGCCAAGTCAGGCCAATCCTTCAGCATCCAGGATCATAGCTGCCCAGAAAGTGATGGAAATCGTAGCTCAAAAAACTAAAAAAAATAGTAGGCAAGGGATCATTGTGATGGGAGATTTCAACACTGTTTCCACTGATTATCCACATCCTTTTAGTGAAGTGATATTAAAGACCGGGGTATTGGTGGATTTGCATTCTAAATATATGGAGACAAAAAGGATTTCCAGGGAAGAAAAAGCCAGTCTTCCTGGCGGAACCTACTTCTATTCTAAGGATATGTCCTGGAGTTTATTGGATCGTTTTTTTATTACCAAAAATCTTTTTAAAAATAAAAAGTTTAGTGTCAGTCTTAAAAGTTATCAGATTTATACACCAGATTTTATCAAAGATGAATTTACCTATGAGCAAGCTGGATATAACAAGGGGATCAAAATTTTAGGCGTGCCTAAAATTTATAATTTTGAAACCCAGCATGAAAAGGAGGCTGGATATTCAGATCATTTTCCAATTAGGTTTAGTTTGAATCTCCAGAGTCAGTAATGGTTTGATCGGAAAGAATTTCAATACAGGCAGAGGTCTTCATTTCCTCCAATAGGTGATTAATTTCGTTGGTTAAACTCAAGCATCCATTCATTTCAATATCACGATAACCCAGTTGTTTATCATTATCCAAGGTCGTGTGAAACAATAGCCCCTCATGGGACTCCAATAGATAATAAACAAAATTTGCTTTATCCTTGGGAACACGAATAATTAATCTTCTAATCTTTCTAATTCTATCCATCATTATATACCATTATTGATTGACGATATTGATAAATCCTTTAAAATGGAATTATGGTCACATCATATTGAAAAATTTATTGTTTTGAAAGTTTTATTGGTCACAAAGGACAAGTAGTGAAGAAAAAATTAAGAAAAATTTCTAAATTAAAGTTTAACCAGATTTGCGTAGTTATAATGCTGTTTTTCGTTTTAACCAGTTGCAGTTATGTCAGTCGAAGGAATAAAGATTTTGAGGCAGGTCAAGATGGTAGTGTGAAAGCGTCGGGTCAGATGGTTCCCAAAGAAGAATATGATGCATTAATGAGCAAATATAATCAACTTTCGGCCAATCAACCAACTCCCGCTGGTGAAAGGGTTAGTGAGGAATTGATTAATGAATTGTCATCTACTCCCAAGGCTGAATTGGCTGAAACAATTGATGTTTTTGATCAGCAGCCAAAAAGTGAAATAACCAAGTCTTCAGAAGCGACTGCTCCTGTTGTTATTGAGGATCCAAATGTTTTTGTTCCTGACCATGAAGTAGAAGAACAGTTCGCCAAACTTAAAAAAGCGGAGGAGTTAATTGAAGCGAAACAATTTGATGAAGCTTTAAGTTATATTAAAAGAGATACAGAGAAATCATCTATTCGCCAGGTTAGAGTTAAAGCTAAATTTCTGCTGGGGGAATTGTTGCTAAGACAAAACGAATATGATCTGGCTATGCAAATGTTTGAAGAGATCATTAACCAGTATGCCTTTTCTGGATTAGTTATAAAAACTCTCGGTCGATTGATTCATTGTGCGGAGAAATTAAAATTAGAGGATAAAAAAACAAAATATTTTTCAATGTTAAATGATATTTTTGGTACAGGATGAACCGAAACGGAGAACATGGATGATTAAAATTATATTTTCAATTTTGCTGGTAGTTTTATTGGTGAATGTGTTTGCCGCTGAGCTGGATGAATTGGAATTGCTTGATGCGGGGGATG
>Ga0208375_1003522_pt1 | contig 13224 bp, 7 predicted proteins | sample RifOxyD1_FD_184038 | JGI IMG/M metagenome (GOLD analysis project Ga0208375, IMG submission 184038) | Soil microbial communities from Rifle, Colorado - Rifle Oxygen_injection D1 (SPAdes) | ecosystem: Environmental > Terrestrial > Deep subsurface > Rock core/Sediment | place: Rifle, Colorado... | reverse complement strand
AGCTATAGACTTGGTTTGTGAGCAGCACAGGAATATTCTTCTTTCTTGCGATCTCAGTGAGCACAGAGACCTGGTATCCAAGCTCTTTGTTTGCGATGCTTATATTGGAACTGTCGCCGTTCTTTCCCATCTCCAGCCTGTAGAGCATTGAGACGCTGTCTACGATTATAAGCCCGATCTTCTCATTCAATTTATCATCATCTATCATCCCCTTAAGCTGCTCAAAAACTTTCTTCTGCTCATCAAAAGTAGTCGGCTTGAAAAGAAACATATTGTCAAGTATCTTTTTGAATTCAGGATCAATCTGCTCCAGCCTGGCCAAAGAAAATCCGCCTTCTGTGTCAATAAAAATGACCTTTTTACCCTGTTTTGCGGTGTTTACAAGGCATAAGAGGCATAAATTAGTCTTTCCGGCTCCTGCAGGGCCATATATGGTAGTCACGACCTCATTTTCATAGCCGCCTCTAAGGGCATCATCCAATATGCCGCTTCCTGTAGAAACCATATTTAATGCCATAAAACACCTTTATCACGTACTATATAATTTATATCATGCTGTGAAATACTAAAAACAATATTTAAACTTTCTTTATATAGCTTTCTAAAACTATTTATAGGATTTTCCAATATTGCCTCAGATGAAAAAAGACTATTACTGGATACTGGCAATAGCGATGCTGGCCCTTGCTTTAAGGCTGTATTTTGCGTTCCAGACGCCTGCTTTCACAGGTGATGAAGCATACATGACTTTAAGGCAGGTTGAGCATATAAGGGCTACAGGAATGCCTTTAACTTATGATGAGCTCAGCTATGGCGGAAGAACCCATATCTTTGCGCCGTTCTTCTATTATTTCCTGGCATTTTTCAATCTGTTTCTGCCGCTGGATCTGGTGGGAAAATTGATCCCAAACCTGTTTTCAATACTCATAATCCCCATTGCATATCTGCTTTCATGGAAACTGACAAGACAGAGGGATGCTGCGATATTCGGCGCTGCGATGGCAGGATTCATACCTGCTTTTTTTTCCAATCTCAACAGCATTTCCGCCTATTCAGTCGTGTTTCCGATGCTGTTCTATATGATCTATTGTTTTATAGATATAGATGAAGATAACAATGCATACATCTTTATGGCATTATTTTTTGTGTCCACCCTGTTCAGCAGCATAACATTCCTGCTTTTGATCAGCATGGTCGGCTATCTTGTGCTGGCAAAGCTTGAGAATTTCAGGATGAAAAAGAATGAGCTTGAGGTAACGATGTTTTCCATCTTCTTTTTCCTCTGGCTTCAGATATTGGTATATAAAAATGCATTTTTATTCCACGGCGCAGCAATAATCTGGCAGAATATCCCTGTCCAGATACTGGCAGATTATTTTGCCGGCACAAATATAGTCAAAGTCATCTCACTGATCGGCGCTATCCCCCTGACATATGGGGTCTATTCAATCTCCCATTATCTTTTTGATGAAAAAAATAAGAACGCCTATATACTGATAAGCATGGCGTTTTCAGCAGCGCTTCTGGTATGGCTTAAGCTGATCACAACAGAGCCGGGAATGCTGTGCCTTGGGATCACGATGGCCATATTATTTTCAAGATTTTATCAGTTTGTCTTTGACGAATTAAAGATCACAAGGCTGAACAGGTTTTACAGGCCCATATGGGCAGCATTTATTTTTATATTCATATTTTCATCTGTTGTGCCTTCAGCCTATTATGCAGGCAGGGCAGCTGAAAATTCCCTGTCAATAAGGGATATATCCGCGATGCAGTGGATAAAGATCAACACACCGCCGGATTCTGTGATCCTTTCAACTCCCGGAGAGGGGAATCTTATAACAGCACTGGCAAAAAGAAGAAATACGGCTGATTCAGACTATCTGCTTATCCCAAACATAAATAAAAGGTTCAAGGATATAAAAAATATATTTACAGCCTACTACAGCGCAGATGCTGCCAGGCTGCTGAATGAGAATGGCATAGATTATATCTATTTTTCAGACAGGGCAAGGCAGGAATTCAAGATAAAGGGATTGAATTTCGCAGATGACAATACCTGCTTCAGGCCTGTGTATGATTTTGACGGCAAAGTGCAGATCTATGAGGTGCTTTGCTGAACCTTATGCTGTGCTGGATTTAGGCAAAACAAAAAATGAGAATGCAGGCAATGGCTGAACAGGACAAATACCGGAAAAATGAAATTGCCTATATCTTTTACGGGCTGCTTATTGTGCTGGCAATACTTCTGCTTCCTCATGTGATGAGGATGCTTGACGGCAACTTCACGCTGATCGGCGAGAGATCCCACATCAATCTCAGGCTGTCGGAAATGCTGGGCAGCGGATATTCCTACAGGATAGATGACAGTCTTGTCCATGGCGGAAGAATATTCCACGCCAATCTGTATAATGTGATGAGCGCAGCTCTTTTTAAGCTGATAGGCGTATACTCATCTGTTTTGCTGCCGGTATTATTGGGCTTGGCTTCGGCTTATCTGTTATACAGCATACTCAAAAGATTTGGATTTGATGCTGTGCAGAGATATGCCATATGCCTTGTCTTGGCGCTGAGCCCGTCATTTTTGTATGCATTTTCGCTGTCCAACCAGGATTCAATGGCAATAGCGCTTACTCTTTTCGGCATCCTTCTGTTTTCTGAAAATAAGAAGGATTATACTTTTTATGCGGCAGTATGCTTTGCGCTGGCTTCTTTTTTCAGCCTGTTTAATATTATATTGATCGCTTTGTTTATGCTGTTTTATTCAGCAGGCAAAGCAGCAGACAGGCCAGCAGGCAATGAGCCAGCAGGCAAAAATAATATGATGAACAAGATATTTTTCTGTTCTGTTCCCCTGTTTGTCATTGCAATATCAAAGCCGATTGTATTGTATAATTCACTTGTCAGCCAATCTTTTCATATTCAGCCGATGGCTGCTGGCGCAGTGTCAATAACACAGGCTTTTGCAGGCATACTCAATAATTTTATAACAGACCTGGGTGCAGTGACAGGCTTTGGAATTTTTTATCTGATTCTTGCAGTGACAGGCTTTGTCTCGACATGGAATGAAAAATCAAGATATTATCCGCTGTATCTGGGGACGCTTTTTATGCTGTTTGCCGTGTTTTACAGCGGAAATGAGATCAATGCCTATGCAAATTTTGCTTTTGCGGTATTTGCCGGGCTGGGGATATTGAGGATAAGGGACATGGGATGGCAGTCCGTTTTTATAAAAGATGCAACCCTGCTCATAATAGTATGCGGGCTTTTGTTCTCAACCGTGTCCTACATAAACATTCTCGGGGATATGGAGCCAAGGCAGAATGAGATGGGCGCATTTGCTTTTATGAGGGAATCGCAGCCCGATGGTATTGTGCTGAGCAGCCCGTCAAAGGCAATGATGTTTGAATACTTTGGGCAGAAACCTGTGCTTTTTGACAATCTGGCGGGAACTATCAGGAATTATGATGAGAAGGCTGATGATGCCAATGCCCTTTATATGAGCGGCAATATTGAAGAGGCCAGGAGCATATTGAAAAAATATGACATTGCCTATATCGCCATAGACTCCGGCATGAGAAACGGGCTTGTCTGGGACGAGCCGGACAAAGGCATGCTGGCTCTGCTGAAGAACAGCAAAACATTTAAAAAAGTCTATGATTCCTCTGAAATAGAGATCTGGAAGGTAAACTATTGAAATCAACTGGTTTAGACGGGATATTAAAAAATAAGGCGGTGGATCGTTAATGCTGATGTTCAGGACTCTTTTGGTGTATATCATCTGCTTCTTTGGCATCTATGCGGCTGTGCTGTTCTTTATCAGCTTTTTTGACAATAAAAATATGAAAACATTCAATGCATCCCGGCCGGAATATGAAAAACTGCCGCTTATCTCCCTGATCATCCCTGTTTTTAACGGCGAAAAGGCATTAAGAAAGACCATATTGAATGCGCTGCATCTTGAATATCCGAAAGATAAGATAGAGATCATTGTTGTTGATGACGGCAGCACTGATAAAAGCTATAAGATCGCAGAGTCATTTGCAAAACAGGGCATCAAGGCATGCAGGCTCGGCGAAAATCTTGGAAAAGGCGCCGCGCTGAACCTTGGCATAAAGCGCAGCAGCGGGCAGCTGATAGCAAATCTGGATGCAGATTCTTTCCTTGACCGGGATGCTCTGCTGAAAATGGCCGGTTTTTTTGAAAATCCCCATGTGATGGCAGTGACTCCATCTGTAAAGATATGGGGCCCAAAAAACATTGTGCAGAAAATACAGTTTGTTGAGTTCTTATCTACAGCAATAGTAAGGAAAGTATTTTCATATCTCGGCGGAGTGCCGATCATATCAGGCGCATCCACCCTTTTCAGGAAAGACTTCTTTGAAAAGCACGGCGGATTTCTTGAAAACACCCTCACAGAGGATGTGGAGATGTCTCTGAGGATAGAGAATAAAGGGTATATAACAGAGAGCGCGATGGATGTCTCTGTCTACACCTGCGGAGCGCTGACATTCAGGATATTTTTCAGCCAAAGGCTGAGATGGTTCAAGGGCCTTATTGACAGCCTGATGATACACAGGGATCTATTCAGGCCGTCCAAGGGCAATGTGGCTGTGATGATACTCCCTCTGTCATTATTGGCGATAGTATTGGCCATGACAGCAACTGCATATGCCCTGGTCAAATTCACCCAGATCGCAGCGCAAAACTTCATAAATTTCTATCTTGTGGGCTTTGACATGTCCCAATGGTTTGACATAAATTTTGATGTATACAGCATAGATGTGGGGGCAACAATGATACTGCCTTTGGTATTAATATTGTTTTCAATAATACTTATATACCTGTGCAGGAAATACTCCAATGAGAGGCAGAGGATAGTTGAGCCTTATCTTTTGTTTATACTGTCTTACTGGCTTATAGCCGCAATGTGCTGGGCCAGCGCATTGATATATAAGATTGCCGGCAAAAAAATCAGATGGGGGAACAGGCATATATGATTCCAAAAATAAGCACTGAGGGAAAAGAGAATAATGAAAGAAACAGCACTGTCAGGAAGAATATACAGTGGGCCAGATATATGATTGCGCTGGTGATAACAATATTCATATTCATAATGGGGCTGTATGTCGGCGGGTACAGCACTAATCTGAAATTTGAAAGCCTCTATGACCTGCAGAATAAGATAAGGTCGGAAACGATGGGCACAGAGCTCCAGTATCTCATAGCAGGAGATGACCCCTGCACACTGGTCAATATGGACCTGTTCACAGAAGAGATCAATAAGATAGGGTCAAGGCTGACTGATATGGAATCCCAGCTTGGTGTTGATAACAAAGGCGTTGTCTCATTGAAGGAATATTACCATCTTCTTGAGATAAGGCATTTTCTTTTTATGAAAAAAGCGCTTCAGGAATGCAAAAAAAAATACGGCCTTGTGCTGTACTTCTATTCAAATGCAGGGGATTGCTCGGACTGCAAAGAGCAGGGATATGTGCTGAGCTATGTCAATAAGAAATACCCTGTCTTCGGCACATACTCTTTTGATATCAATATTGACAATCCTGCGATAAGGACCTTGAAGAGATACTACAACATCACTGCTGTCCCTTCAATCGTTGTCAATGACAGGACATACACAGGATTCCAGGCAAGGGATGATCTTTACAGGGAGATCCTGGGCAAGGATATTCCGGGCAGAGCAGAAGCTAAAGCATGATAAAAATGCGCAGGCATAGCATCATAAGATCAAAACTTAATCTATCTACTTTTAGGGATTTTTTATGCAGAAATAAGCTTTTGGCTGTTATGTTTTTTGTATCCTCTGTTTATTTCATGATCCAGCATTTTTTTTATCTATCATGGGACTTTTCTGTGTATGCTGAGAACTCAAAATACCTTTTTTCAGGCGGAAATTATTTTGAGCTGATGAGGCCGCCGCTGATGCCTCTGCTCATCGGCATAGCCAGCCTGTTTAAATTTTATGATCCCGGGGAATATATCTTTATTGTTTTGGCAAACTTACTGTATCTTTTCATGTGCTATAGGCTTTCACAGAAGCTGAATGTGAACAAAGCCCTTTTTTATGCCTTATGCCTAAATCCTTATGTTCTTTCATGGGGGCTGTTCAACGGGACAGAGATGCTTGCGCTGTCTCTGGTCGGCCTGTTCATCTTCTATCTCTCTGAAGAAAAAGATGCAGGATTCTTATTAGGATTGGCATTTCTCGCAAGATATACTGTTCTTCCGTTATCTGTTCTGCTGCTGTTTTATAAAAAGCCTGTAAAGATATTAAAAAATGCAGTTTATCTTTTACTGCCTGTTCTGCTGTGGCTTTCTTATGATCATCTCCTTGCAGGAAGCCCTTTCAGCTCAATAGCGGATTCATACGCAAACAATATCCTTTCAAGGCAGCATATGATCCAGCCGTTTGATTTTACAGATATTCTCTTTGCGGGAAATATGCTGCTTGCGCTGTCTGCATATTATATCTATAGGCTGATGAAAGACAGGAAGTTCCGGATACTGCAGGCCAAAGAATGGAAAATGAGCATAATCATGGTTTTGGTGATCGCATCGGCAATATACAGCTATGCATCAACGCCGTTCAAGGATCCACGATATCTTTTTAACCTTACTCTGCCGTTTGCCTATTTCTCGGCAAAAGGCCTCGCTTCATTTTTTGGCAATAGGCATGGCAGCAGCAGCAATAAAAATGATTATAGATATAATAACATCGCTTTTGCCATAGGCATTATCTTTTTGATCATCGGATTTTTAGGATTGCTGATTATCTCGCCGCATGATTCAATAATAAAAAAAGATTTTGAGAAGGATATTGCGGAAATAAATGGATTGGGGATCAAAAACTGCTCAATAAGGTCCGATGCATGGCCGCTGCTCAATCACTACGGCTACAGGTCAAACTTCAACAAAGATCTGCTTACAGAAAAATATCTTGAAAAGGGGGAGGTATTGGTGCTTTTTCCAAAATATGGAGAATATAAGTATGAAGACATGGATAGATTAGATAAAAAATTTGTCTTAAAGAAAACCAAAGATTATATTGTGCTGAAAGATCCAGATAAAAAATGCAAAGATGCAGAAAGGATTTTCCACTCATTCCTTTCAGGGTATAATGAATCTTTATATCTTTTAAAAAACAAGACAATAGAGATAAGGCCGTTAAGTGTTCTTTTGGGTGATCTTGAGTATGATGGTTCTGTCGGGTAAATAACTTATCCAGCTATTTTCTGATTCATCTTCTGATCATTCCGGAAAATAAAAGAAGTGGGGCCGGAGAGATTTGAACTCTCGACCTCTCGATATGCGAACAAAGCCATGCTTTGCAGTTGACCTGTTTATCAGTCGAGTGCTATAGCCAGGCTAAGCCACGGCCCCATATATGATTTATAAGGTGTATAATAAAAGGACGCCCCAGGCCAGACTCGAACTGGCGACCTCATGGTCCCTATCCCGGCTTTGAACCGGAGGATAACAGCCATGTGCTCTACCTATTGCTCCGCTGCTTAAAACGCTTCAAGCAACGTCTAAGCTACTGGGGCTTCGGGCTTTAAAATTCCCGCATGATTTATATAGTTTTCTATGGGGTTTTGGGCATAGCCAATGCTTTTTTGGCTTTGTTTCTGTTTATCTTAATGCTCCATTTCCCTTACAAACCACCTCACCCCCGAAAAATTTATATATATTCAAAGCAAAAGCGCCTTGCTGTGGTTTAGTATGACCATAAGAAAATCAAACCAAGGGGGTAATACCATGAAATACCTGACAATGAGTTATGATGACGATGACGGAGACGATGACGGGGATTATGGCGACGATGAATAAGCCTGTAAACAGATAATATCCAATCGCTGCGGATAACATTCAGCTGCATTTTCGTGTTTTTGTATTTCTTGTATTTTCATTATTACATATCTCTTTTCTATCATTCTCCTGTTGGCTGTTCCATCGCTATTTTATCAACCATCTATCTGCCAATCTGACAAATTATTTAAATCCCATACATATCTATTCTTCTGACCGGGGCTGTGGTCTAGCTTGGTATGATTCTACCTTGGGGAATGAGAATTCCAAAATGGTAGGGATCGGGGGTTCAAATTCATCAGACCAATATTTGATGATGAAAGTCCCCCCAGCCCCAGTTTTCTATACTATCTGGCAGTATTGATGGCAGAAGGTGTTGCTGCATTAACAGCTGTCCCGCTTGCAGATGTTTGCGCAGCGGCAATATCCAGATCAGATGAACTGACGCTGATTAAAGGCATATAAAAAGGGACTGCCCTCTCATAAAATCTGCCTTTTCTCGGGTCTTCTGTTATCAAAATGCAGTCATCCGGGCCAAATCCGTTTGTTATGCTGGCATTATCAGGCCTTCTGTTTCTGTTCAGGCATTTATCTTCTGTTACATAATATCCTGCTGAATCTATATACGCAACTCCAAATCCTTCCGGAACTTTCTGCTCAAGAGTCACTGTTTCGCCAGGCTTTAATATACTGGGGTCTATTTTTTCCTGCATGTTATGCGCTGCGATATATTTTAATACAGAGCTTTCCAGGCTTTTTCCTGCGCTGTTTCCTCCTGTGATGTGCTGGCCCATATGCCCCAGAGGATGGCCTTTGTAATCCATAAATACAGCAGATATATGCATCAGATCATCAGGGGTGAAGTAGGCTGCGCTTCCTTTTGGGATATCATCACTGAATATAGGAACTGCGCCGCTCAGTAGATTGCTTATAGAATTATTTGTTGTTCCTGTTTTACCGAAAAATGGAATCACAACTCTTGTCTTTTGCTCCTGCCCATCAGCATCTTTATACCTTATTTCCATAGATAATGATGGATTGGCTGTATTAATAAAATTGCCTTTTTCTTTTTCAGCTATACCCGATCTTCCGCCCATCCTTCCTGTCTGGCCGTTGAGAAATGATACTGTTCCGCCTTGTGTTGCAGCGCCCCTCAGCAATGCGGCATATTTCTGCCTTAATTCCTCATTAAAGCCATCAGCCCTTTTACATGAGACATCCCTATTTCTCTCTCTCTCAAAAAGAGCATCTCCGTTAATCCCTATCCTCTCAATTATATATGGCTCGCATTTATAGCCTGTCATGTCTCTGGCAAATGCGGATGCGATCTCGCTTACAGTCACATTGGCTGTTCCAAGAATCATTGAAGGTGTCGGATCCATCTTATTCTTAAATCCTTTTTTCTTTAATTCCTCTGCCACATACATCCTTCCTGCAAGGCTCCTGAATACAGGATGCTCCAATAAGGATTCTTCGCTGTATAGCTGCTCAAGGTCATTTGCAGCAGCATTTAATTCTCCGAACTTTATATCATATGCCTGCTTAAGCGCACCAAATATTTCCAGTGAAATGCCCCTCTCCAAAAGCACTTTTCTTATTTTTGATGATTCAGTTATTCTTTTTATCATGCCGGCATCAGGTTTTGCATACTTTTCAAATACAGGATCTCCTATGAAATCTTTTCTGATGCTGAAAATGACCGCATCTTTGCCGGAATCATAAAAGAATTTAGATAATGCACCAATATCCCCAGCTGCAGCTTTGGTTAATTCACCATCAACCTCTGCTCTTGATTTCTGAAGCTGGGTAAATGTTCCGTATAATGAGGAAACCATCATCTGGGGTATTTTTTTCTTACGGGATTCTGCTCTTTCAAGCTTGCTTTCTGCATCTTTTATCGCAGCATCAATGGCAGCCATCTGGCTCTCTTCAGTCAGTACCTGCTGGGGATTTCCGTAGCCCATATCGGCAATCTGCCTTATCTGCTCCAATAGATAAGATTTTATTTCCGGCTGATCGTTTAATCTTTCAAGACCGGCATCAGCATTTCTTAGCAATGCCCTCTGCGCCCGGTCAAATGCGATGTACCCCCAATTTTTTTGGTGGAATGTCACATCAATCCCCACCCCTTTTGTATCTCTCAGCCTTTTGTGGTATCCTTTAGCATCCTCATCATTTCTTCTTGCCAATGGAGTGCTTCTTATCACATCCAAAGCAGCCTGCCTGCCGTTTAATATCTCAATTATGCTTATAAATTCATCAAGCATATTTTTATTCCCGTTATTTATTGATTCTTTTACAGCATTATAAGGCGTTACCTGCGCAGCCAGCGGAACATGGCTTTCACCAGGAACATAATCCATAGATGTTGAAATAGGCAGCGGTATTGATCTGGAGCTTATCATCTGCCTGTAATCTGCGTTATCTTTTGGCTGAGCAGGATTTAAGCCGTATCCCAAAAGTATATTCCACATCACTGGCTTGGATGTTGAGCCGCCCAAATATCCGTTATTGCCCGGGCCAAACATCGTGTAATCAACAGGATTTCCTGAATCTTCAACATTTCCTGTCTTGAATATTATCCTTCCGCCAGAGCCGACTGCGATCAGTCCTCCGTTGAAAAGAGGGATATTTCTTCTGTTGCGGTCTTTTGATATCTTACCTTTTTCTCTGGCATAATGCTGCTCTTCAATATCAAAAACATATCCATATTTTCCATTTTCAGCCGGCTTTTTCTCCCTTACACTTACATAAACCAAGTTCCCTTCCCTAAATTCATTCATTATCCGCTCAGTTGATATGGGGCTGTAAAATCTCAGATTTTCCTGAAGCCTTTTTACTGCGGCCAGATCTATTTTCCCCCTTATCCCTGTTTTTCCGTCTAATCCTCCTATTTCAGCCTCTATAAAAGGCTCAGCCTTTTCTCCGGCTTTCTTTTTATCTGTGTTTATCCCCTTTGCTGCGATATGGGCTGTATAAAAACTGCCTTCTTCAAGCTGCTCAAGATCTTTTGCCGCTGCGCCTGTATCATCCTGCGGCTTGTGATATCCGTTTAATTTCCAGCCCACTTCGCTGGATGCATGCTTCATTGCATAACCTGCGTTTTTGTAATCCCTTTCTTTTACAGTCAGGCCAATTGATAGTCCTGCATTTGCGATGGAATCAATTGAATCGGGATTTATTCCTCTTTCCTGCAGCGCCTTTCTTAATTTTTCATCATTTTTGAGAAGCTCATCAAGCTCTGTTTTTGCATGTGATGTCAGGGTGTTTGATTCATATTCCTCTCCGCCGCAGTTCCAAAACAGAAGCTTTTTCTCATCTTCAGAAAGCGCATTGACACCCTGCCTTGCTTTTTTTCTTTCAACAGACATCATCTTTTTGAACTTATCTCTTCCATAAAGATAAGATGCAGCCTGGTTTTGAAATTTGACTGATGTCCCTTCTCTTCTTATCAAAGGCGTTTCCTGTATCTTATAGCTTTCGCTGCCAAACTTAATTTCCATGTTATTTTTGAACATCTCATTGATTCTTGCTTCCTCTGCTTTTGCCTGCCCCTCATCAGCAAAGACCAACTGCTTATTGTAAGGATATTTTCCTGCGGTGTACAGCCTAAAAAGGCCTGAAGCCAGTGTTCTTGCTTCTGCATTGTTTATGTTCCCAACAATCTTTTCAGGGTCCTTTGCCGTCAAAAAAGGAGTGTAGTTTGCAGGCCCCTTTATCTGGCCCATTATGAATGCTGCCTGCAGCTCATCCAGCATGCCGCCCTTGCTCATGTCAACATTAAAGAAATATTTTGCAGCCCCAAGAAGCCCTTTGTTTTTTCCGTAGTTAAGCCCTTCTGTGAGGAACCATTCCATTATCTGGCCCTTGCTGTATCTTTCAGTCATCTGAAGAGACAGGACTAATTCGCTTAGTTTTGCCTTATATCTATCTGAAGGGACTGATTTATATGCATAATCCAGCGGGAATTTTAATTCAGGCAATTCTTTGTCAGGTTTTTTTCTTCCAAATATATTTTTTGCAAGCTGCTGGGTCAATGTGCTGCCTCCCCTTTCCCTGAATCCAAGTTTCTTAAGATAGGGTATCTTGCTCAGCACCGATTCAGCAGCTCCGCCGGCAGTATTTTCCCATTTTACGCCTTTGTTTGTCCTGAAATCCGCATCTTCGGAGTTTATGATTATCTCCTCGCAGCTTTGGCATGCCGTTCTTATCTCTTCTATTTTCATATGGTATCTGTGGCTTTCTTTCTGCGCCAGGGTTCCGATCGGTCTTGGGTCTGCGTCTTCTCTGTCTTTTGCATAGAAGAATTTAGTCTCAGAACCAAGATTTATCTCAATATTTGCCCTGTCTAATTTTTTATTTTGCGCTGCAGTGGCAAGAATATTATCATATGTTCTCTGCGCCTGATATGCCATGCCGCAGCCGCCAAGAATAGATGCAAGAGTTGCTATGCCTACTGCCTGCCTGAGCAGGCCGGCTTTTTTCTTTTGCGGTTTACCGGCTGCATAAGATTCCGGATAAGATTTATATCCATGCGCTTTCTTTTTTCTAAGGGCCCTGTATGCGGATAAGGGTATAATCACAGGCAGGCCGACAGTATATTTTAATCCGGTGCTGATTCCATGGGCAAGTTTTCCTGCCGCATTTCTGGCAAAACCCTTTTGTTTTGTTTGTTCACTTTTAATATATACATTTTCCAAAAGCATCTTAGGCTCTGCATTAATCTGTTTATGCTGTATTGTTTCTTTCTGCGGCGCATATGATTGGTCAGGAGATTCAGGCTCTTCAGCTGTTTGTCCGGATTGTGCCTGTAATGCTTTTATAAGCGCATCCATTTTCTGCATTCTTCTGCCGATGTCTGATCCTGCTGCAGCAGAAGCTCTTTGAGAAGGCGCTCTTAAGCGGGTTTCAAGGCCTTTTCCCGGAACAGGTTGCTGGCTTTTTCCAGCAGCTGCTGAGTTTGCCCTATCTGCTGAAGAACTATATGCCTGTGTATTGCTCTGCTGCGGCTTATCTGTTTTGGGGGCTGGTCTTTGCGCAGTTGGGGCTTCACCTGCGCCACCTACTTCTATCCCCATGCTTTCCAAATATTCCTTCATTTCTTTAGATCCCATCTTGACATAGCCTTAGCTTTAAAGCCAGGCTTAAGATGAACAGCTGGTATATAAACCTTTCGTTTATTATTACTTACAAGTAGCAAATTTCAAAAGGCTTATATACTTCCGGTATATCTATTATGTTTTGCAGATATAGGTTGGGTATATTTTTGGCATGTCTAATTTTAGTATGCCCATCAATATAACGAAAATCCGCCGCTCGGGTCTATCTCCGACCTAAAGGTCGGAGTTTTCAGACCCTCGCTTAAAAGGCGGATTTTCGGAATTGAAAATCGGCGCA
>Ga0208375_1003521_pt1 | contig 13225 bp, 10 predicted proteins | sample RifOxyD1_FD_184038 | JGI IMG/M metagenome (GOLD analysis project Ga0208375, IMG submission 184038) | Soil microbial communities from Rifle, Colorado - Rifle Oxygen_injection D1 (SPAdes) | ecosystem: Environmental > Terrestrial > Deep subsurface > Rock core/Sediment | place: Rifle, Colorado... | reverse complement strand
AGGGGCGAAGAAGACTCTTGCAACGACCCAATTCGAGCCGGTTGATGCCCGTCGTGCGTTCCCGTGCTTTGATGAACCTTCACAAAAGGCTATTTTTGACATAACGCTCATGGTGCCAAAGGGGCAGATCGCCATCTCAAACACCTATGAACTTGATGCAGGCGAAAGCGATGCTGAGTACCGCGTGGTAAGGTTTGCGCCGACCCCAAAAATGTCGACCTACCTCGTCGCATTTATCATTGGTAATTTTGACTACGTTGAGGCAAAGACCAGGGACGACGTACGCGTGAGAATCTTCGCTACCCCGGGCAAAAAGCACCAATCACAGTATGCCCTTGATACTGCCGTAAAAATACTCGAATTTTATACTGAATATTTCGGCATCAAATATCCTTTACCCGTACTTGACCTTATTGCGGTACCTGACTTCCCGGTTGGGGCTATGGAGAACTGGGGCGCCATTACCTACCGCGAGACCGGACTTCTTATCGACCCCGACCATTCGTCTTCGGCCGCAAAGCAGCGTGTCACCCTTGTTATTGCACATGAGCTTGCACACCAATGGTTTGGCAACCTGGTCACTATGGAGTGGTGGACAGAGCTCTGGCTCAATGAGGGCTTTGCCTCGTGGATAGAATTTGTTGCGCTGCACCACATCCACCCGGAGTGGGACATGTGGGAGCAGTTCCACACCATGGACAAGGCCGAGGGTCTGCATCTCGACGCGCTTGCAAACACTCACCCGATCGAGTCTGTGGTGAACCATCCCAAAGAAATTTCTTCGCTCTTTGATGCGGTCAGCTATCACAAAGGGGCCGCAGTCATCCATATGTTAAATGCGTATCTGGGGCCAAAGGTTTTTCAAAAAGGTTTGCAATACTACCTCAAAAAGCACGCCTACAAAAATACGGTGACAAGGGACCTATGGCATGCATTGACGAAAGTTTCTGGCATCAATGTTGCCAAACTCATGGATCATTGGATAACCAAGCCAGGCTTCCCGATTGTGTCTGCCGGAATCAAATCCAAAGCACTGGTTCTTTCACAAGAGCGATTTTTCTCCAATCCAAAGTCCAAATTCCCCGGTGAAAAGTTTTGGCAGATCCCCGTACTTGTCCGCCAGGCGGGGGATAGTCGGATCATTAAAACACTGTTCACCAAAAAAACAGCAAAAGTCTCGCTCCGAAAGGTAACAGAATGGACGCTCGTCAATGCCGGACAGGCCGGATTCTTCCGCACCCTCTACAGTCCGGAACTTCTCGCTCGTCTGCATACACCAATAGCCGCAAAAGAACTCGGAGCAATCGACCGCCTGAGTATCTTGAGCGACACCTTTTCTGCGGCACGCGCAGGATTAACCAAAACTGAACCCCTGCTCACGCTTCTTTCGGCATACCGAAGCGAAGATAATTATAACGTCTGGTCAGAGATCGCCGGTGTCATCGGTGCCGTAGATCATATGTTGCATGGACACAAACTGCAAAAAAACCTACATGCCTATGCTACTGGACTTTTTGCACCGGTCATAGACAAGCTAGGGAGTACGCCCAAGGAAGACGACAGCCATAGCGACGCCTTGCTCCGAGCGCTCGTGTTCGGCCAGCTTGGCAGGTACGGTCATGCAGAGACTGTTGCACGCGCGCAAAAACTTTTCCGCGCCCATGTGCACGAAGGCAAGGAGATATATCCGGACTTGCGCGCCGCCGTGTATCAGACTGTAGCGCTTGAGGGGGGGGATGCGAAATACGAGCAGATCCTTGCGCAGTGGCACAAAGCTGCCATGCAAGAAGAAAAGAACCGCCTGGCGGTGGCGCTCGGGCTCTTCCCAGACCCAAAGCTCTCCTTGCGGACACTCGACTTCTCCATGTCCGACGCGGTGCGCCAGCAGGACTCGCGTATTGTACAAGCGGGGGTCATTGGTAACCCCGAGGCAAGCAAGGTGCTCTGGAAATGGACCGAGAAGAATTGGGGGATCCTCTATGAAAGATTCTCCCACACCGGTAGCCTCTTTAACTTTATCGTGTTAGGTCTCTTCGGCCACTTCCAAACAGCCGAGCAGGTCAAAGCGGCGAGGGTGTTCTGGAAGAAAAACAAAAAATTACAAAAAGGCGCCGAAAGGCCCTTCGCCCAAGCAATAGAAAGCGTCGAAGGCCGCCTCCTCTGGCACAAAAAAGCATTGAAAGAAGTCGAAAAGTTTTTGCAGAATTTGTAAGCTTGCGCCACTTTCTGCGTCATGGTAATATTGAGCGATACTCATTAATATTGATTAATCTTAATTAAAACTACCATGGTCACCACAATACCCATCACAAAGGCAAGAATTAACCTCGGCGGGATCATAAGAAAAATCCGCTTGGACAAAGAGTACGTTATTTTAGAAAAAGATGGCTATCCCGTTGCCGGCATTATGGACATCGACGAGTTTGAGGATTATCTGGAGCTACGCAACCCGCGCATCCAAAAAGACGTGAAAAAATCAGCTGACGACTACCGAAAAGGGAAGTTTCGTCCTGCACGTGAATTGCTCAAAGAGCTAAAGGCGAAAGCGAAGCATGTATAAGATTGATTCGACAACACACTTTGATCGCCAGCTCAAGAAGCTCACCGCTAGACATTTCGACCTTATCATTGTGTACGAGAATGCTTTGAATATTCTGGAGCAGGACCCGTACAACATCAGCCGCACCCATAAAATAAAAAAGCTTACGGATATTGCCCCTGCTACCAAAGGAATGTGGCGTTTTACCGACGGTGCTTATCGAATCCGATATGACATCGAGGGTAAAAAGGTAATTCTTTTAAGAATCAGCGACCGTAAGGATGCTTATCAAAAATAGATTTAAGTACCTTTAGACAGTGCGAGATTCAACCACGCACAGTTGTGTACATGGGGTCTTGTGCACAAAAGGTCTATTTCCTAAACCGATCCTCAGGTGATTTTCTATACTTATATTTGTAAGTTTTGATAAACGAAGTTTTAGCTGAACATCTCATCTACCACCGCTTTGACGTCTGCGCCATCGGCCTTGCCTTTCAAATCTCTCATTAGCGCGCCGACGAACATGCCCAGTTTAGATTTGTCGAGCTCTCCCATATCGGCCTTCTTGGCTTCTGCCGCTTTTTTGATTTCTTCACGACTCATCATTTGTGGCAGGTAGGCTTCGAGAATTTTGAGTTCTGCCTCCTCGTCGCGTGCAAGATCTGTTCGTCCGCCTGCAGTGAACTGTTCTATTGAATCTTTACGTTGTTTAACAAGCCGACGAATGACGGTAAGTACATCCTCATCGGACGGAATCTCATCGGGCTTACGCTTTTTTGCAACGAGCTCGTTCGTGCAAGCAGAAAGTACGCCGCGGATGGTGCGGAGTCCAACTTCATCTTTGGCGCGCATTGCATCCTTCAGGCTATTTTTGATATCTACGTGAAGCATATTCGTGATTACTTGGTATTTTTAGAGTATAGCTCATTCAACAAAATTATGCTATAATAAGTAAATTATGGCTATAAAAAAGAGTAGAAAAGGCGCCGCGTTGGATGAGCCTCTGGTAAAAAAGCGCATTCGACTGGTGATTTCACGCAAGAAGCGTTTGCTGGCCGAAGTAAGTTGCGACGAAGAAAATCTCCGCCGTGAACTCATGGCGATCAAGCATCTCTACGATAGTACGATTGGTGTTCTGTATTTAAAAATCGACGACCTTGATGAGTCAATATTCGCACTTAAGAAACTGCGGGATCTACTAGAAAAAGATATGAGTCTTGCAGAGGCTCGGCGAACCCTCGAAGAACGTGCTCGGGCCGAGGAGGGTAAGCGTAGTGCCGAAGAAGAGCGTTTGCACACGGAATATGCACGAATGATGGCACGAACCGCACATACGCCGGCGCAGGGCGCTGAACTCAAGAAACTCTGGCGTAAACTCGCGTTTCGCTTTCATCCGGATCTCGTCCAGGATGATGCCGAGAAAAAGGAACGCGAGTCTATGATGCAGAAAGTAAATGATGCCTATGGTCGCGGTGATCTCGTGGCACTTCGTTTGCTCGACGAAGAGGACAATACTGCCGTGTCTGATGTGGACAACAGTATGGAAGATCTTGAACAGGCACTTTTGGATATCGAAAGTAGTCTGAAACGAATAAAACAAAAAATCGTGGCGCTCAAGCGTTCCGAATGGTACACATGGAGAGAAAAAATCGACCGGGCTGAAAAGGAAGAACGAAATCTTTTAAAGGAGCTTGAGAAGAAGCTGCAGTATCAGGCACGTATCCGCGAAAAGACCATCAGTGAACTAAAAAAAGAACTTGGAGTCTCATGAGCCCTGAGAGCGCGACACCGGGTGCACAAACCAAAAATTTTCATCGTGCATATTCGAAGTTGAGTCGTGCACAAATGGAGGCCGTTACCACTATCGATGGGCCAGTGTTGGTTGTCGCGGGGCCCGGTACCGGTAAAACAGAGATACTCACCTTGCGCATCGGTGCTATTCTGGAAAGGACCGATACCGCACCCGAGCAGATTCTTGCCCTGACCTTTACCGAAGCGGGGGTTGCCGCAATGCGTGAGCGTCTTGTGCAGCATATCGGTAGTACCGCATATCGGGTATCGATACACACCTTTCATGGCTTTGCCGGATCAGTCATTGGTCGTTTCCCGGAATACTTCTCAGAGCTTGTCGGTTCACATGTCGCATCAAAGCTTGACCAGATCATGCTGATGCAACGGGTACTCGATAGTACCACACTCGAACGTCTTGCATCTCCGCGGGCCCCCTATCACTATCTCGAAAAGACACTTGCGGCTATTTCACTCTTGAAACGTGAAGCGATCGGGCCCGAAGAACTCTCGCGCCGACTCGATCACGAAGAAAAAGGCGTCAAAGCCCAGGACGATTATCGTTATGTAAAAGGTCTCTATAGGGGAAAAATAAAAGGCGTGTATCTGAAGCAAGAGGAAATGATTGAAAAAAATCGCGAGCTCGTCACTCTGTATGCTGCCTACGAACAAGCACTTATGCAATCAAAATTGTACGATTACGACGACATGGTTCTCGCCCTCGTGCGTTCGTTGGAACAAAAGAGCGATCTCCGTCTTATCCTCCAAGAGGAGTATCAGTATCTTTTGGCCGACGAGTATCAGGACGGCAATGGCGCGCAAAACAAAGTATTAGAATTGTTGGCCGCCTTCCACCCGTCACCAAACATCTTTGTGGTTGGCGACGAGCGCCAGGCGATATACCGCTTCCAAGGTGCCTCGCATGAGAACTTTACCCGATTTCGTTCCGCATATCCGACTGCCAAAGTCATTACGCTTCGCGAGAACTACCGATCCACACAAACCATTCTGGATGCAAGTAGCACCGGCCTCGCGGCCCATGCAAAGCATCGAGAATCACGCATCACTGTATACGAATATGCAACCAGACAAGACGAAGCATCCGGCATTGCCAAAGAAATTCAAAAAAAGATCACCCGTGGCACCCCGGCCGAAGAAATAGCAATCTTTACACGTACTAATGAAGAGCTTGCGATATACCGCGCAGCGCTGCTTCGCTGTGGTATCAAAGTACGTGCTGAAGCAAAAGAAGATATACTCGACGACGTCCATATCGCAAAACTGCTCACACTTATCGAAGCGTCGGCGCATGTGGGAGACGACACGCGACTGACGCGTGCGTTGCATCTGGATTGTTTTGCCATTGATGAGTTCGAGCTCTACACGCATGCACGCGAGGCGGCCCGCGCAAGGCGGTCACTGTGGGTCACAAAAAATAAAGGAGCGGTGCGACGGGCCACGCAGCTAATCCTTACGTGGGCAAAGCAGGGGGCCAATGTAAGTCCCGCAGAACTTGTTTCTCTCATTCTGCGTGAGTCAGATATATTGACACAGATTCTCGCACACCCAGACGCGCTCAATATATTGGAAAAGATTGCACGACTGCTTACCTATCTCGAAGAGTATGTAAAAATAAATCGAAGCGCTCGGCTGGGAGAAATTGCCCACGTACTTGAGCTTCTTGACGAATACAATGTCCTTGATCATACGCGTAACTCACACGGTCCGGGTCACGTAGCACTGATGACCGCACACCGTGCGAAGGGACTTGAATTTCGTGAGGTATACCTTGTGGGCGCAACGGACGGAGTGTGGGGCGGCCGTGCGAACCGGATCAGCTTTCGGTTGCCCGGTATTGTTGCTTCGACCAAAGAAGAAGAGGAGCTCGATGAGCAGAATCTCTGGTACGTTGCATTGACTCGTGCGAAACGACAACTCACCATAACATATGCGACAAATCGTGAAGATGGCAGGGCGCAGCTGCCAAGCCGATATCTTCTTTTGATGCCGGAGAAGCTCCTCCGGAAGACGGTCTTTGATGGCGCTTCCGAAGGGGGTCTTCTTGGCCTCAAAGAAAAGGCGACAGAGATACTGACACTTGCCCCCGAGCCGAACACTCGAGCCGACATTGAGGCACTGGTGCGTGAGACATTCCTCGAGCGAGGGCTTGCGGTGACTGGGCTCAACAACTACCTGTCCTGCCCCTGGAAGTACTTTTATCGCAACCTGCTACGCATCCCCGAGCCGCAGACCGTGCCGCTTATGTTTGGTAACGCCGTACACCGCACACTCAAGCGTTTTTTTGATCGTTATGCCAAAGGCACGGACATGAGCAAAGTCGAATTGCTTCGAACATTTGAAACAGAGCTTGAACGTGAGTATCTGACCGATACAGAGCTCGTGCAGACAAAAAAAGATGGTCGCCGCGCACTCGGGACTTACTACGATGGGTGCAAAGGGCTGTGGATCCGCGAGAGTAAACACGAATTCTCGGTCGATGTACTCTTGCCCCTCGACTCCCTTCAACACAGCTCGGGGCAAGACGCCCGGGGTCAGGCGCGTGAGCTTCTGCGTCTGACCGGCAAACTTGATAAACTCGAAGCGTTGCAGGACGGCACCGTGCGCGTGGTAGATTATAAAACCGGCAAACCCAAGTCCCGTAACGAAATTCTGGGCACGACCAAAAATTCCGAAGGAGACTATCACCGTCAACTCGTCTTCTATAAACTACTGCTTGACCGATATCGTGACGGCATGTACCGCATGCAGACCGGTGTCATCGAATTTGTGGTGCCCGACATGCGAACCGGACGATGCAAACGAGAGATCTTTGCTATTTCGCGTGAAGAGGTGGTCATGCTTGAGCAGACTGTTGCGCGAGTAGCGAAAGAAATACTGACTCTTGCGTTCTGGAATAAGCGCTGTGGAGAAGTGGGCTGTGCATATTGTAAGCTCCGCGATATACTATAACGACTGGTAAAGGTTCAACCTTGAGCATCCAAAAGGTTGAACCTTAAAAACCAGACCGCACCATGCTTGAGCAATTCTTGATCAGCCCCAACGGATACGAACTTTTTATACGACTCATCGTTGCCGCCCTTCTGGGCCTTCTGATCGGTACGGAACGTAAAATAGCTCACCCCGAGCAAGCGGCCGGGATGCGCACCTTTGCCCTTATTGCGCTCTCGGCGGCACTCTTTGCGGTTATCGGCGAGCAGGTTGGTATGAGCGTGCCCCCCTTTTCACCGATTGCGGTCGCCAACGTACTTGCAACGGTGATCTCCGGCATCGGCTTCATTGGTGCCGGGCTCATCTTTTTGAAACACGACCACGTGAACGGTCTTACCACCGCTGCGGGACTCTGGGTAACGGCTGGTATCGGCATGGCGGCCGGACTCGGATTTTACATACTGGCAACATTTACCACCGTGCTTGCGATTGTCATTCTTGGTATCGTTTCATCCGTTGAAAATCGCCTCATTCCCGAGTCCGAGAAAGATATCAAAAAGCGCTAGGCCTCTGCGGTAATTCTTTTGAGACTTGGCTTAGTGTCGTGGAGGTTCGCGGCGTTATACGCCCCGCCAAAAAGTATGATTCCCAAAAAAATGAAGAGTGTGTTAATCGGGAGGAATACGATAATCATGCCCGCAAGGAGCGGGGCGACAATATAGTTGAGCTGGCGTGCATTGCGGAAAAGGGCAATGACCTCGGCGTCTCTCGGCCCGATTTTCTTAAAGAAATAGGTGTCGTTCATGATCTCAATAGCCGATGCCCCCGTGCGGGTAAGGAAGAGGAGTGCCGCCCAAACGGCAATACTCGGCGAGGTGACAAAAAATAATCCGATAGTAGCAACAGCCGAAATGATAAACCCGGACATGAGGATCTCTTGTTCGCCCCAATAGCGGTCAGCAAGTACGCCCAAGGGTAATTGAAAGAGCACAAACGGGAGCAGCATGATGGTGAAGATAATGCCAATCTCGCTCCAGGCAAAACCAAGGTACTGATGCAAATAAAGAGGCGTATAGATGGTCATCCAGGTATAGAAAAATTCGAGTGTGCAATACGAAATAAAAATCCGCCGAATATCCTCGCGACGCGTGAGGATATGTACCGCATCCAAAATGTGGGCCTCCTTTGGCTTGATCTCTTTGAGCGTACCCAGGCTGAAGTAATAGATACAGAATGTTGGGATGAGTACGGCCGAAGCCGTTCCAAACATGAGGGAGTAGTTGTTCTCACCAATAAGTGTGCCGGTAATGATCGGGCCCGAGATAAAGGCGAGATTATACATCGTAAGGTACAGTCCGCGAATATTGCCCGTTGTTGTATCGGTTGAAAGCTTCTCGACGTAGAGATCAAAGGCAATAAGAAGTAAGAATTCCGCAACAGAATAGAGCACGACAAAAACGATAGCGAAAGGTGCCGTCAGATCGCCAGCAAGAAGAAACGAAAAAAGAATCGTAAGCGAAAGCAAGAGGAGGGTGAGCGTACGATGGCCGAGCCAGCGCACAAGACGAAAGAAATTGAGTGAGGCGAGGAGTGAGAGCGCGGCGATCGCAGTGTACACCAGGCCCACGGCGGATTCTCCGACATAACCCGAGATATAGGTAGAGAGCACATAGACGATGAGGGCAAAGTGCAACCCATAAAAAAAGTTACCGGCATATAAACGCTGGAGAAGCTGAGCAGAAGAAAACTTGCGCATACCGCTAGTATATCAGACAGCTCAATATCAGCGTGTTGATATCTTACTGTGCGAGGTTCAACCTCGCACAGTTTATACTTCGATGAGGACGGGGAGGATGATGGGGCGTTTGCGGGTTTTTTGGAGGAGGTATCTTGAAGTTTTCTCTCGTACTAAATTTTTGACGTAATCGATGTTGATCGGATGCATACCGATGGTCACACCTTCGATGGTTTTCTTGATGAGGCCGCGGACCTCTTTGAGCAGTTCGCGTGACTCTTTGAGATAGACAAAGCCGCGTGAGATGATGTCGGGTGATTGGCGCAGTTTACCGGTCTTTACATCGATGGTTGCAATGATGACAAACATACCGTCCTCGGCCAATACTTTGCGGTCACGAATGACGAGCTCATGGACACCGGCACCTTCGCCTCCTGCGTCAACCATGACCATGTCGGTCGGCGCCTTTTCTTTAAGTATGTGTATTTTCTTGCCACCTCCGGTGATCTCGACAATTGAGCCGTTATCGGGTACGGCAACATTTTCGGGTTTAACTCCCGCGCCAATCGCCACCTCTTCGTGCATACGGAGCATGTAATGTCCGCCGTGTACCGGCATAAAAAACTTGGGTTTGATCATCTTGTAGAGCCAGGTTGCCTCGTCACCGTACGCATGGCCCGAGGAGTGCACATCCTTGAGACGATAGTGAATGATTTTTGCACCCTGCCGTGAGAGGTTGTCCTTCAGGATTTCGACACCCTTTTCGTTCCCCGGAATGACCGACGAAGAAAGTACTACCGTGTCGCCCTTATGCAACTTGAGATACTTGTGCGTTTTGATGGACATACGCTGGAGGCTCGAGTATTCGTCCGCTTGCGCACCGGTCGCCATGATGAGGATCCTGTCCGCAGGATAGTTGTCTACCTCCTCTACGGGGATGATCGTACCCTCCTGCATTTTGAGTCGTCCCAGTTCGGTCGCAATCTCGATGGATTCTCGCATGCCGCGCCCATCAATAATGACTTTCTTGCCCATCTTCTCGGCCTCGGTAATGACATAGATCACGCGATCAACGAGTGAGGCAAAGGTACCCATGATAAGTCGGCCCGTTGCGGTACGCACGATTTCTCGTAAATTTTCTCGCACCGTCGTCTCGGAATCGGACCATCCGGGCTTGTGGGTGTTGGTCGAGTCCGACGCCATAAACAGATTATTCTCTTTCCCAAGCTTTTCATAGAGTTTTACTTCTGAGGGGAGGGGGATTTGGTCGATATGGTCGACCTTAAGGTCTCCCATAAAGAGAATGTTACCCCACGGGCTCTCGATGATGACACCCATGGCGTCGGGGATGGTGTGTGTCACGTTAAAGAACCTGACATAACTACTGCCCGCCTTTACACGACTGTCGGTTTCGACAATTTTGAGGTCCGGCATCGGGACTTGGGGGAATTCCGCTTGGCGTTTCTTGATCATCATTGCGCCAAAGAGGCGTGTGTAGACTGGCGGCATGCCTAACTTTTCGATGAAGTAGGGGAGCCCGCCGATGTGGTCCAAGTGACCGTGCGTGATAAAGATGCCGCGGATTTTGTCTTTACGTTCGACGAGATAGGTGACATCGGGGATGATGTAGTCCACGCCGGGTGAGTCTTCCCCGGGGAACATAAAGCCGGCATCAACGATAAAGATGTCATTATTGAATTCAACTACGGTCATGTTCATGCCGACGCCTTCGACGCCTCCGAGTGGGATGATGCGCACAGTGTCTTTCACAACCGGGGGGATGATCACCTTGGGCTTCTCTTCGTCCTCCTTGCGTTCGCGACGGGTATGGTGCGTCGGTTTTTGTTTGGTGCTATACGACGTTTTCTGCAGACGCCTTGGCGCCGGTGCATCAGAGACGAATGCCCGTGTCTTTACGGGGATAAACTTCTTGGGTTGTTCTGGATTCATTGATAGTGCACTTGGCGCAGAGAGCCCTGATTTTTGGCCCGGGGCTCTTTGCGCCAAGTTCTTTACTTACTAAATATCTTCCACACACGTTCGGTATCGATGTACCAGGTGTGGATGTTTGAAAATCGTTCGTGGGGATAGGTGAGTGAGGCGGAGGCTACGCCCTTGAGCGTGTTGTCCATAAGGTAAATGTACTGCGGAGCGTAGATAAAAGCAGCCGGCACGTCGCGCTTTACTGCAGCTTCAAACGCACGGAGCTTCTCGAGCCGGACCGAGGTATCCGCACTTGTGCGGATATTTTGGACGAGCGTGTCTACCACGGGATTTGCATACTGTGCGATGTTTAACCCCGGCTCTTTGCGCTCTGATGAATGCCAGTAAAAGAAGGGGTCAGGATTCCGTCCTACGATTTCTCCAAAGAAGAGCGCATCAAAGGTTCGCGGGCGAATAATGTTCTGATTCAGGTCTCCCACCTCGTAAATTTTCAAATCAACGCGGGCACCTAACTGAGTCCACGTGTCACGGATAAGCTCGGCGGCTCGCTTGAGCTCTGGTGTGTCAGCGGTTGCAAGTGAGAAGGTAAGAGAGACGGTTGTTGCCGGCTTCTTTTTGTCACTGTTTGCGAAAGACTTTTGATAGACACCGTTTACCAGCTTCCAGCTGTTACTCTCGAGCAAGGCCTTGGCTTCGGCGAGACGCACTGCGTCGCTTTTCTCCAGCACACTCGAGCTCGCATAGCCGAACGAGCCCGGCGGGATCGGGCCATTAATCATGTTCCCATACTCGTGGAGTACCGTACGTGTGGTGTGTTCTTTGCTGAGTACTGTATCGAGTGCGACGCGCACCTCGCGATAGGTAAAGGCCGGTACCTGGTTCTGATTAAAGAATACGGCGAAAATACGCGGGAGAAAGAAGGTGACTACACGGGCGTTGCTTCCCTGTGCTCGAGCAACGCTTTCTGCGGCTACGCCCGAGATTGCATCTACAGTGTGTGCCCTCATGGCGTTCTGTCGCGACTCTTCGCTCGTATAAAATTTAAGCTCGACGGTTTTGATGTACGGCCTGCCGAGAGTAAAATTTTTAAAAGCGGAGAGGGTAAGCGAAGTCGGGACACCGTCCTTGTCCGTCCGTACGTCTGTCACTCGATATGGGCCGGAGCCCACGCCTCGCAGATTGAGATCGCTATAGGGGAAGGTCTCATCATTGGTGCTCTTCCATAATTGTTTTGGGAGAATCCCCAGTGTGGTATGTTCTAAAAATAATGCGTACGGAGCCTTGAGGTGAAAGATTACCGTGTGTGTATCGGGCGTCTCTATGGTTACCCCGGCCCAGGCCGTTGCCACTGGGCTTTTGAATATCGGATTTTTGACCGCACCAATAGTATATGCCACATCCTCACTTGTCACAGCGCTCCCGTCGTGAAATGTGGCCCGCTTTCGGAGAGAAAAAGTGTAGGTGAGCCCGTCCGGAGAGACGGTATACTTTTCTGCGAGATCGGGGATGAGTGTTCCATCTGCGCCCACTCGCATCAAGCCGGAATACACGAGCGCCGCCACATCGCGGTCGACGTCGGTTGCCGCAAGTACCGGATTGGCGAAGCGCGGAATACCCACAACACCTTCCTTGAGGGTACCACCATAGAGTGGTACCGCGACCGTCACGCGATCATTCAGTGACTTGAGCAACAGGCCAAAACTGATGACGAAAATACAGAGTACGGTATAAAAGACGACTCGCTCTTTGATCGAGAAGTAACCGAGGAAATCGTACACCTTTTTGCCGGTTTTTGATTTTGGGGCCATCGCCTTGCCGAATTCGTCATAGCGCTTCGACAGCGACTCCAAAAAATCTATCTTGAAATGAAAGTTGAACACAATATGTAACGGAGTTCGTGAACCCGAGGTCGAACCTCTGAGGAGCCCGAGGTTCGACCTCTAAGGCATTCCACAATTGGAATTAGTTGATAATTAGGTTATTTAACCAAAAGCGTAACAATAGCCGCAAGAACGAATAGTACTGCAACAACAATAGTGATATTAAAAAGCGTTTTCTCGGGACCACGTTTGGTGCGAAATCCTCCCGCAGTGGAGTCACCGCCAAAGGCGGCGCCCAAGCTCCCTTCACCCTGCTGGATCATAATGAGTCCGGTGAGGAGAATCGCGAGTACCACTTGTATCCAAGGAAGCGCCGTCTGAAGTAATTCCATGTTAGGCATCATCGTACCACAAAAGCCTAAAAAACTCAACCATGCTCATGCAGGGTGA
>Ga0208375_1003520_pt1 | contig 13225 bp, 14 predicted proteins | sample RifOxyD1_FD_184038 | JGI IMG/M metagenome (GOLD analysis project Ga0208375, IMG submission 184038) | Soil microbial communities from Rifle, Colorado - Rifle Oxygen_injection D1 (SPAdes) | ecosystem: Environmental > Terrestrial > Deep subsurface > Rock core/Sediment | place: Rifle, Colorado... | reverse complement strand
ATAAAAAGAATATCCGGATTTAATTTTTTAATTATTTTTTTAGCAGAGTTTAATCTCTTTAATTCAAATGTAAAAGAACTATCTGATTCTTTTTTGTGAAATCCCCTCAAAACATTATACCACGCAATTTTTATTTTCATTTTCTCCTATTCAACCTCTCAACCAAATTTTTAATTTCTTTTTCAGACATTCCATGAGCAAGACAACCTTGTTTCAAAGTTTCCATTTGTGACATTCCGCAACCAAGACAATGCATTCCTGTGTCAAAAAGAATTTCTCCTGCATTTGGATTTATCTCTAAGATTTTATCTAATTTTGTCGACGGAGAAATTTTTTGAGGAGATTTTTTTGTCTTAAACTTTTTCATTTTGAACAGCAATTATTTTTTTATTTAATGAATTTAAATATTTAATAAAATCATTAAGAGTCAATTCCAGAGTTTTAGTGTTTGTATTAGGATGAAAACTCAAATATTTTTGTTCAAGAATTTTTTTATCAATAATTATTTTTACTTTATTATCTAAATCATTTATCAATCCAAATGGGGAAACAGATCCTGGTTCAAGATTTAAAATATCTTTTAATTCGTTTGAATTTGCAAGAGAAACTTTTTCTGAAACAAAATGGCTTATCTTTTTCAAATCTGCTTTTTCATTCGCAGGAATTATAACCAAGAAATAACTTCCTTCCTTTCCATGTAAAAAAAGATTTTTTAAGTGCAAGCCCCGAACTTCAGAAGTATATTTTTTTGCATCTTCGCAAGTATAAACAGGTGGATGTTCAAATAATTTAAATTTAATCCCAATTTGGGTTAGATATTCTTTTATTTCAGTCATCTAAAAATCCTCTTCTGAATTTTCATTTTTTTGTTAATTCTAATTTTAAACTTTCTAGTGCAATTCCGAAATATTGTTTTTTGCTTATTTCTTTATCTTCTCCAATAATTCTAAAATTAAATCCTGCTTTTTTTACAACAGAAAGATACTCTTTTTTTTGCAACGCGCCTGCAACACAACCAGATAATAAATCGTCGTTGTTTTTTTGTTCTTCTGTTAATCCCCCAAGCAAGACAATATCTGAAATATACATTTTGCCTGTGTCTTTTAAAACCCTAAATGATTCTTTGAAAACTTTTAGTTTGTCTGGTGAGAGATTTATAACACAATTACTAATAATCACGTCGACGCTTTTGTTTTCTAAGGGCAAATTTTCTATTTCTCCTAATTTAAATTCGACATTTTTGTAATTATTTTTCAAAGCATTTTCTTTTGCTTTTTTTATCATCTCAGGGGTCATATCAACCCCAATTACTTTTCCATTTTTTCCAACTTTTCTCGACGCTAAAAAACAATCAAAACCTGCGCCACTTCCTAAATCTAAAACAATATCTCCGTCGTGAATATTCGCGAGGGCAATTGGATTTCCGCAACCCAATCCTAAATTTCCCGGAGTTTTTAATTCCTCGTCAGAATATCCAATCATCTTTGCAATTTTTTCTTGCTCATTTTTTTTACAACTGCAAGTGCAACAAGAACTTTCATTCTTCGCGATATTTGCGTAACTTTTCTTTACTATTTCTTTAACTGATTTGGTTTTCATTTTTTAAAATATTTATTAGCAGAATTAAGATAGTTTAATTTTTTAGAACGAAGATATTTGAAAAGCATATCTACAAACATTTGTTTATTTCTTTTTGTTCTTTCTTTTGGAGTATATTTTAAATTTCCCCTATGTTCGATTTCTTCAAAACATTCCCCGTATAAGATTAATCCTTTTTCTAATTTTTTTGACTTTTTAGCAAGATAAAAATATCCTGTAATCAAAACAATTTTTCCATTGACTAAAACAATTTCTGCGTAAGGTTTTATTTTTGTTTTGTTGAAAACTACAAAATCAACGTCGGAAAAGTTTTTTAATTTTTTATAAACGCTTGAACCTTCGATTAAGATTCCTTTTACATCTTTTTTCAAAAATTTATTTTTTATATATTCAAAAACCTGTTTTTTGGATTCAAAATGTTTCATCTTACAAACGGACTTATCCTCCTTAATTTTACGACGACGTTTTTTAATTTTTCAAGAAAATAATCTGCGTCTTGTTTTGTTGTGAATTTGCTAATTGTAATTCTCACAGAAGAATTTGATTCTATTGGAGTCAAACCAATTGCTTTCAAAACATGGCTTGGTTCTAAGCTGTGCGACATACACGCACTTCCAGTTGAAACACAAATTCCTTCGTTTTCCAAATACCCGCCGATTGATTCTCCCTCAATATTCATAAATGAAATATTTATATTGTTGCATAATCTTTTTTTTCCGTCGCTGTCTTTCGAGCCGTTTAATTTTGTGTTTGGAATTTCTAAAATTTTTTCAAGAATATAATTTCTTAACTCAATCATTTTTTTCACATCTTTTTCTTCTGCGATTTTTACAGCTTCTGCAAATCCAACAATTCCAGAAACATTTTCTGTTCCGCTTCGAATTTTTCTTTCATGTCCTCCGCCATGTGCGATTGGTGTAATTGCAATTCCTTCGCGAATGTATAAAGCGCCGACCCCTTTTGGTCCGTGAATTTTGTGCGAGTTTAAAGTTACTAAATCCAAATTTAATTTACCGACGTCAATTTTTGTTTTTGTATAACTTTGACATGCATCAATGTGAAACAAAACTTTTTTTTCTCTGCAAATTTTTCCTATTTTTTCCAAATCCTGAATTGTCCCGATTTCGTTATTTCCATGAATTATTGAAACTAAAAAAGTTTTTTCAGTGATTGAATTTTTTAATTCTTCTAAATCAACAAATCCTTCAGCGTCGACATTTAAGTAAGTTACTTTTGCGCAAGGAGTTTTTTCCAGCCACTTGCAAGAATTTAAAATACAATCATGTTCAATTTTTGTTGTGACAATGTGATTTTTTCCAGTGTTGTTTTCTTTGTTGTAAAAAAATAAACCTTTCAAAGCAAGATTGTTTGATTCTGTCCCTCCAGAAGTAAAATAAATTTCAGAAGTTTTTGCTCCAATTGATTTCGCAATTATTTTTCTTGAATCTTCTAAAGCAAATTTCGAGTTTTTCCCAATTATGTGTTGCGAACTTGCATTTCCAAAATTTTCGCTGAAAAAAGGAAGCATTTTTTTTAAAACTCTTTCATCAACTTGTGTCGACGCTGCGTTATCGAGGTAGAGAGGAGTCATTTCCTTCCCTCACAGTTTTTATTAAAACAACAATTGCATTTGCAATTTAAATTCGCGTGTTTGTCAATTAAATCAAGAATTGGAACAATTGTTTTTTTATTTAAAGAATAAATTCTTTGTTTTCCTTTTTTTTCCGCGTTTACAATTTTGCATTTTTTCAACGACGACAAGGCGTGCGAAAGTTTGCTTTGTTCAATCAGCATTTCTTTAGAAAGTTCTGTTACGTTTTTTGATTTTTTTCTCAGACTTAAAATAATTCCGATTCTCAGAGGACTTGAAAGATTTGAAAAAAATATGTGGTAACTCTCGTGATTCAAATAAGGATTAAATGAATTTTTAGTCATATGAATTTTATTTCATATAAGTTTATAAATGTTATGGAGTACTTATAAGTTATAGTAAATCTTTTAAATCATTAGATGTCTTCGAATGAGATTATGACGACGACAAAAATTTCAAAATCCAACAATACAGAAGAAATTAAGAAAGTTCTTCACCCGCTTATTCGGGAATGGTTTTTTTCAAAGTTCAAAGATTTTTCTGAATCGCAAAAATTTGGAGTTTTGAAAATTTGGGAAAGAAAAAATATTTTAATTTCTGCTCCGACTGGGGGCGGAAAAACTTTGACTGCGTTTTTGTCAATCTTAAATTATCTTGTAACTCTTGCTGAAAAAAATTCCCTTGAAAATAAGGTCTACGCAGTTTATACTTCTCCTCTAAAAGCTTTAAACAATGACATTCACAAAAATTTAATCGAACCTCTTGAAGAAATTTACAAACTCGCAGAATCGAAAAATATTGAACTGCAAAAAATTCGTGTGGCTGTGCGAACCGGCGATACTTCTGCTTATGAAAAATCAAAAATGACAAAAAATTCCCCGCACATTTTGATTACAACTCCAGAATCCCTTGCAATCGTTTTGACAACAAAAAAATTTGTGGAATTTTTTTCAGATGTGGAATTTTGCATTGTCGACGAGATTCACTCACTTGGAAACAAACGCGGAACTTTTTTGAGTTTGAGTTTGGAAAGATTAAATGAAATGAGCAAAACTTTTCCTGTAAAAATTGGATTAAGCGCAACGATTTCTCCGCTTGAAGAAGTTGGAAAATTTCTCGTCGGTAATAGCGAAAAAAGAGAAGTTGAAATCGCAGAAATTTCTCTTGATAAAAAATTAGATTTAGATGTTTTGAGTCCTGTTGAAAATTTAGTTTTTCATGAAAATCCGCGAAACGAAATGTATGGATTAATCAATGATTTAGTAAATCAACACAAGACAACTTTAATTTTTACAAACACGCGTGCAGCAACAGAAAGAATTGTCAATTTTTTGATTGAAAAATTTCCTACAGAATATGGCGACGACAATATCGCGGCACACCATTCTTCTTTAAGCAAAGAACACCGGTTTGATATTGAAGAAAGACTCCGCGACGGAAAATTAAAAGTCGTCGTGTGCTCAACAAGTTTAGAATTAGGAATTGATATTGGTTATATTGATTTAGTAATTTTGTTAGGAAGTCCAAAAGCGTCGTCGAGAGCTTTGCAAAGAGTCGGCAGAGCAGGACACAAACTTCACGATACTGCAAAAGGAAGATTTATTGTTTTAGACAGAGACGATTTAGTTGAATGTTGCATTATTCAAAAAGAAATGAAAGAAAGAAAAATCGACAAAGTTCAATTTCCAAAAAATTGTCTTGATGTTTTGTCACAACAAATTTACGGAATGGCGATAAATAAAAATTGGGATATTGATAATTTGCTCGACACGATTAGAAAAAGTTATTGTTACAAAGATTTGACAAAAAAAGATTTTCTCTCAATAATAAGCTATTTAACAGGAGAATATAATCTTGAGAAAAGTAATGTCTATCAAAAAATTTGGTATGACACAAAAACAAAACAAGTCGGAAAAAGAGGAATGCTCGCGAGAGTAATTTATATGACAAACGTCGGGACAATTCCAGAAGAATCTTTTATAACTGTCAAGCTCGCAAAATCTATGGAAAAAATCGGAGTCATCGACGAATCTTTTTTAAGCAGAATGAAAAAAGGCGAGGTGTTTGTCTTAGGCGGAAAAAAATATTCTTATCAATACACAAAAGGAATGAATCTTTATGTTAGTCCTGCGGGAAATCGTTCGCCAACAATTCCGTCGTGGGTTTCAGAATCTTTGCCTCTTAGTTTTGAATCTGCTCTTGAAATAAACGAATTCAGAAAACTATTAAAACAAAAATTCAAATCAAAACAAAGCAAAAATCAGATTATAGAATTTGTTAAAAAATATGTTTATGTCGACGACAAAATCGCACAAGAAATTTTTGAATATTTCAATCAGCAGTTTTTATTTTTGGAAATTCCAGATTCAGAAAATATAGTGGTAGAAAAATATATTGACGAAAGAGACGATAAAAATTATTTGCTTGTTCATTCAATGTACGGCAGAAGAGTAAATGACGCGCTTTCGCGTGCGTTAGGATATTTGCTTGCAACAGAAAAAAATCGGGATTTAGAAATTGGAATTAGCGACAGAGGTTTTTATTTTGCGAGTGCAGAAAAATTAGAATTAGAAAAAGCAATTTCAAAATTAAATACAAAAAATTTTGAGGAAACTTTAAGAAATGCAATTGAAAAAACAGACATTCTCACAAGAAGATTTAGACATTGCGCGACGCGTGCTTTAATGATTTTAAGAAATTATAAAGGGCAAAGAAAAAATGTAAAAAAACAGCAAATGAAAAGTCATTTTTTAATTCATGCGGTAAAAAAAATAAGTTCGGAATTTCCGATTTTGAACGAAGCTCGACGAGAGGTAATGGAAGATTTAATGGATATTGAAAACGCAAAAAAAGTTTTAGAATTGATTCAAGAAAAAAAAATAAAAATAAATATGGATTTTGTTAGAATCCCGAGTCCGTTTGCGCTGAATTTAATTTTGCAAGGACATTCGGATTTAATGAGAATCGAAGACAAACAAGAATTTTTAAGAAGAATGCACAAAGTTTATCTCGAAGAATTAAGCAAAAAAGGTAAAATAGATTTTATGGGAGATTATGGTGAGAGGGATGGGTGAAAAAGAAAAAAAGAATAAAATAAAAAATGGATAAATTAATTATATCTTTTTAGCAAGGCTTGTGCATGTTCTTTAAATTGTTTGTCATATTCTTCAGAATACCTTAAAGAGAAACTACCTTCTGCTAAAGGAATTACTCTATCTTGACTACTCGTGGATAGGATTGGAGTCCATAAATTTTTTGAACCATATTCACTTCTACGCAATTTTTTAGCGACAACGGCTCCATCAAAATGTTCTCCTTCCAAATTCATTCCCAAATTTCCATCCAAAAGAATTACCCGATATTGTTCTTCAGACAATACTCTTTTAATTGTTTCTTCAAGCCCCATATCTAAAAAAAATCCAAAATTTTCTAAATACATTTTTTGCACAAGAGGATCTTCTCTTTCACGAATCAGTATTCCTCTTGCATCTTGCCCAAATAATTTAGCCCCTGCATAAATTCTATCCAGTTCATCATCTATAATAAGTGCCCTTCTTCTAGCGTCTTTCATTTTTCTTTGCTCTTCGATTTTACTTACCATAACTAATCAATATCATAGAAACATTTAAATATTATCTACTATATTAATATAGTAGTATGAATGAAGAGATTCAAAGAGTTTTAGCAAAAGTTGGTTTAACAAAACCAGATTCTAAAGTTTATTTAGCATTGCTTACATTACGAGAAGCGAGAACAGGCCTACTCTGTAAAGAAACAAAAATAGCTTCCTCAAATATTTACAATATTCTGAATTCATTAATAAAAAAAGGACTTGTTAGTTATAAAATTAAAAATAACATAAAGACATTTATTCCATCTAACCCCGAAATATTAAATGAATTATTTGATGAAAAACAAAAAAACATTGAAGAAGAAAAAGAACAAATTCAAGAATTAATTTCCAAATTAAAAGTCAAGGAAGTTGAAGAAGAGTCGCAATCAAATTATCGATATTATGAGGGCATTTCTGGAATAAAAGGAATGTGGTATGAAATAAACTCAACCTTAAATGAAAAAAGTGAAGAATTAACTTACGGAGCTAAAAGAGAAGCATTTGAGAAATTAGTTGGTTTTTACGACGAGCATCATAAAATAAGAAATAAACTAAAAGTAAAATCTAAAATTATCTGTCCTTATGAATTTAAGTCTCTTGGGAATAAGCGTGAAAATAAAAATACCGAAGTTAAATTTGAAAAATTAGATAACGAAGCAGAATGGGGAATTATTGACGATATTGTTTATATCCAATATTCCATTACCAAAAATCCACGAGGATTTTTAATTAAAGATAAGATATTTGCAGAAACATTTAAAGAAGTATTTAATAAGATATGGAAGAAAGAATAATAAAATAATTTTGTTTCTCTCGCTATTTTCAATTTATCGAATATCATTTCCTCCCCCTAAATCTTTTCTCTAAACTTCTTTTGTATTCAACAGCGTGAATAATTAAAATATTTTTTTCTCTTGGGCAAGTCGCAATTGAGAAATAAGAATTATTGCTAAATCGATAATCTTTTCAGAAATTATTTTATCTATAGTCGAGGACATCAATATTCATCTAGTTTGTCGTCGACTATTTAGGAAAAGATTTATTTCTTTTACTATATCTCGCTTTTATTTTGAATAAGAAAAGTCATTTTATGATGACTGGAGTTTTAACAGAATGAATATTATAAGGAATTCTTTCAATCTGATTCTCTGTTTTCAAAACAAAATAAATTAAATATCCGTCTCTGCAATTTTTAAATCCTAAAAAAAATCTGCGATATTTATGTTGCGGTTTAGTTACATGCGTATTTTTTTGGGAATCAAAAAACCCAAAACAAACTTCACACCTTAGTGTGGAGTAAAAACCCGTAAGGTTTTTTGATAATCAAATTTGCTTCTTTAAGATTGTTCAAAATTTTTGGGTTAATTCCTATAAATTCTAAAAAATTAGAGGCTTTTTTTAGTTCAACATTTAAAATTTTATTTCCGCTTCCAAAATCAATATTTACATTAAGTGTTCTAATACTTCCGACAACTTTCTCGTCTGCTTTTTTACATGAAATAAAAAGCCTATCTGAAAAATCATCATACATAAAATTGGATTTGTTTTCCATAAATAAAGAATACGCCCAAACTTTAAAAACATTGCTAATAGAAATAAATTATGCAAGTTCAATCAAAGAAAAATTCATTTCTCTTCAAACAAAAGTCTCTCTTTTTTCCAGATGAAAAAATTTTAGCAATCGGAGATATTCATCTTGGTTTTGATTCAGACATAAAAGAATTTGGAATTTCATTTTCAGAAAATCAGTTTAAAGAACTTCAAGAAGAATTAAAAAAATTATTTCAAGAATTAAAACCAAAAAAAATAATTATCGTCGGAGATTTGACACATTCTTTTTCATATAAATATTCTGAAAAAAATTATTTCAGAGAATTCTCTTTATTTCTTAAGGAAAATTTTAAAGAGAAAAATATAATTCTAATTAAAGGAAATCACGACACAATAGATTATTCATTTGAAAATAAAATGAAAAATTTTTATTTGATTGAAAAGATTTTATTTATTCATGGAGACAAATTGCCCTCAGAAAATACAATAAAAAAATCAGAAATTATTGTGATGGGACATTTGCATCCAAGCGTAATTATTTCAGACAAATTAAAAATAAAAAAATTGCCTAAATTTTCTTCTACGCAAACCCGCAATTTTTATCTTTCCAATTTGACAACACAACAAGTTGCAGGATATTTACCCAAATTGAAAATAAAAAAGGAAAAATTCAAGTGTTATTTAGAGGGGAAATTTTTAAACAAAAAAATAATTGTTCTTCCGAGCTTTTTTTCGATCAATGTCGGAACCTCGATAAATTTTTTAGATAAACAAGAAAAAGATTTTTCAATAATACCAAAAAGAAATTTAAAAAATTTTGAGGTATTTGTCGTCGGAGAAAATTCTGTTTATAAATTTGGAAAAGTAAAAGATTTTTTAGAAAATAATGGGCACGGAGGGAGTCTAACCCTCGTCTGTCGGTCTGGAGCCGACAATAATAAACGTTATACGACGCACCCGCAAAATTAAAAGAATTACTGGATTTTTAAGTTTATCTTTAAAGAAAACCTCTCTTTGATAAAATATAAACAAAAACTACATAATGCTTAAAAAGTCCAATTAATAAAAAAATAAATGGCACAAGGAGATCCGTTAACAAGAGAAGGGGCTATTGCTAAAATAAAAAAAGCATTAGGAAGCGAAGAATTAAAAAAACAAACATTAAATTTAGTTACAAGAGAAGCCCCTGTAGGGAGAAAAAAAGGAGAAGAAGAAGCAAAACCTCAAAGACCAAAAGATTATGCTCAATTTGAAACTATAGAAGGGGGCGCAAGAAGAACTTATACAGTAGAACTTAATTATAGTTATAGTCCTAAAGAGCCATTAGATAGACAAGGAACTTGTGAAAGAAATCCATCTGATTACACAACCATGTCTCAATTTTGTGAAACAATTCTTTCAAGAGACGCAATTCAAGGTCAAATTGATCTTACAACTTCATTGAGAACTCTAGAAAGATTTACTCTATTCCCAGAACAAGTTCAACCGCATTTTAAAAGACAATTTAATTTAGCAGATCCAAAAATTAGAAAAGAATATGGACAAGGCACTATATTTGATTTGATGCAAAAAGTTTTAAGAACAGAAGCGAAATCAAGAGGAGTAGAAATTACCGATATGTTTGGAGTTTGTTTAGAAAAAAATTTAATTGGAGAATATACCCTAAGTGTTCAAACTTATGTTCAAACTGCAGGAGCAAAACCGCGATTAACTCCAGCATTAATTAAGCGACCAGCTCGAACATCTAGTTCAACTCAAAGAATTCAATTAAGAAAAGGAGCAAAAAATTCAGGAATAAATTTAGATTTTAATGTTGAAACAATAGAAACTACCCTAGTAGATGCAATTCCAAGAAGAGAGTGTTAAGTTTTCGGGAGACGAAGTAAGGTGTTAAGTGCGGGAGTTAATCAATAGAATTTAATTTTTTATTTCTCTCTTCCTTAATCTCTTCAATCTTTTTAAATCGTTCTTGTATGTCCTTTTCAATTTCTTCCATTTCTTTTATTATCTCGTCTTGTTTTTCTAAATCAGGAACGGGAATTTTAATTACTTCTATCTCTTTTGTAGGAACCATATTTTTTATTCCTACCCCTATTGCATCTTTTACTAATTGTCTTTGTAATTCATCTGATTCTAATATTAATTTAAGGTATTTCGGTCTTATTATTTCTCTATCAACTCTAAACCTCATTAGAACAGAATTAAATATTCCTTTTTCAAAGGTTTCAGGAACTAATGCAATCTTACCAAGAGTTCCTGCACAAGTCATTAAAATATCGTCTTTCTGTATCTCAAATCTTTTTAATTCTTCAAATTTTTCAGGAGTTAGATAATACCTCCCTATTTCAAAATTTTCGTTAATAACATTTCCCTGCTCATAAATCTTATATCCCCCCTCTTCTTTACTAACACACACAGATTTTTTTATAGAACTTCCAAATGGTCCACGAGTAATATTTGCAACACCATCTTTTCCGCCCAAATACATCCAACCCTCTCCATCCAATTTTTTATCATTTGATGAATTAAACAAAGAAAATTTTAAACTATAATTTAGATTAGATTTATATTTTTCTATATCTTTTATTTGCTCAATTAACTCTTTATTTTTATTTGATATTTCGATTATTCTTTTTTGTTTTTCTTCTTTTTGTTTTTCATCATTAATCTCTAAAATTTGTTTTTTCAGAATAGATATTTTATTTTTGTTGTGGTTTAATTCTTCTTGTGAAAAACTTAATAAAATAAGATTCTCGTTAAATCCATTAACATCAAATATATTTGATGAATTTACATAAAAAATCTGTTTTTTCTCAATTAGTTTATTTTTTTCCTTAAAATATAAATCAATGTCCGAATCTCCCTTTATTCTGTCCCTTTGATTATTGAGAGTAAAACCATCATTATCTATTTCTATAAATTCAATATTATAATTTTCTTTTGGTTTGCCTTTTTTCCAAAAAATAATATAGGTTTTAGAAAAGGTATAAGGGGCAAAAACCCCCTGTGGTAATGAGATTAATTTTATTATCTGTCCTTCTGTTAATAATTTTTCTCTTATTTTAATGTAATCTCTTTTAGAGGTGGTTCCTATTATACCAGATGGGACAATAAAAATAGAATAACCATCTTTTTTTATTACATCTAAAAAACCCTCAACAAATGCTGGTTCGTTTATCTTTTTCCCAAATGGCATATTCCCTATTGAAACATCATAAATATTATTGTGCATTTTCTTAAATTCAAGAAAATCCTGATTTATAATATTTGTATGTCCATCTCCAGCAAGAATCATATTCATTTTTGCTATTTCAGAAGTTCTTTTACTAAACTCAATTCCCCAAACACAATTTGTTTTTATAATTGGAATTAATCTTTTATCGTCTCCAATTTCTCTCCTTAATTGCTTGAATATACTAATAAGAAAACCACCCGTCCCGCACGTTGGGTCAATATAAGTCATAATCTGTCCTTTGTTGTTTGTAAGCCATCTGTCTTTCATTATTTCATTTAGACATCTAATCATAAATTTAACAATATGGCGGGGGGTAAAGTATTCTCCTATGTCTGATTTAATACTACCATAATTAATAAAATATTCAAATGCTTCCCCTTTTACATCCAAATCATAACTTTCTAAATCTAAATCCTTAACAATATCCCACAATTCTGTTAATAATCCACTACCGAGATATTCATTTATACTAAACGAAAATTTATGCTCAAATATTTTTGAGATTGTGTTAAAAACATTTTGTATATTTGTTTCAGTTATTCTGTTATCAAGATTATTTAAATTATCTTGCAATTCTTTTTTATATCTTGTCTTTCCGAATAAATCTGTGTTTTCCTTAATGAGTTTAAGAAATAAGAACGCCATAGTTAAATGTAATCTTTGGTCTGATGTTACACCATAGCCCCTTAATTTGTTATTTATTTTATCAAAAGTTTCTTTTAAATTTCTTTGATTTTGCAGAGAGATTTTTTTGGATTCTTGTAGTAAAGAATTTGTTTTAAAGAAATCTATTGTTAAATCTTCAAAGCAATCAATATAATCCAAATCTTCTAAATAATTTATCTTATCTTCAATTTTATATTTACTAACATAAAAAGATTTAGAATCGGTAATAATCAATACGAAATATTCTGTCAACAGCCCCTTTTCAAAAAGAAAATGGGCATAATCTAATGCTTGTTTTTTCGCATTTACTAAATTTTTATATCTTAATTTATTCTCTATGATAAAAGAGTATTTTTCTCTATCATTAAAATTTTTTATTATGAAATCGGGTTTTTTCTTATTCTCAAGGATAACATTATAAAAATAATCTTTGTCTGGTTTTAATTTAATTTTTGTTAATTGTTCAATTATTCTTGCATCAACTTTGTTTGCTTCGGTATTGGGATTAATAGGATTATTATTCATTTTTTCTCCTCCAAAAACTTTAAGATTAATTTTTCTATTTTGTCCGATTTGTTTATAGAATTCTTTTTGCAAAAGTCGTTGAATTCTTTTAAAATTTTGGGGTTTATAGTTGCACTTAACCTCTCTTTTTTTTCTAACCCCCTTTTCATAATTAGATAACGAATTTTCCATTTTTATACCTTTACATATTAATCCAATAAGTATGATTAATATTATTGGTAATACAAGTAATACTTATAATACTTTCGGTATAAATAAGAATAATATCACTTTTTCTTCAACTCTTTTTTAATAATTTCTTCCAACCAATCAGAAATATCTATCTTCTGTCTTATGCAATAAATCTTAACTTCTTCCCACAGATTAGGACTTACTTTAATGCTTGTGGTTTTTCTCTCTTTCATAAAGAATTATAGTATTATTGCTTTATAAATATTTATATTTA
>Ga0208375_1003518_pt1 | contig 13234 bp, 16 predicted proteins | sample RifOxyD1_FD_184038 | JGI IMG/M metagenome (GOLD analysis project Ga0208375, IMG submission 184038) | Soil microbial communities from Rifle, Colorado - Rifle Oxygen_injection D1 (SPAdes) | ecosystem: Environmental > Terrestrial > Deep subsurface > Rock core/Sediment | place: Rifle, Colorado... | reverse complement strand
CTTTAATTCTAACCTTTTTTTATCGAAAAAAATAAAATTGATTTCATTTTTTAAGGCCTTTATGTTTGATATCTTGTATTTAAGATACAGACTTAAGTTATGGTATAAAAATGGAAAGCAAGGTAGAGGGATTATTAATTCACAAAGTGGTTCAAGGTGATAGGAATATTGTTGCTAAACTACTCTTACGAAGCGGAAGGATTGTTTCGGTTATTTTTTATGGTGGACAAGGTGGAGGCAAAAAAATAAAACCTAGCGTTTTAGAGCTTGGTTTTATGCTAAAAATAGATTTAAAAGAAGGAAGTCTTAAATCTAAGGATTTGTTTGCTGCGAAAGAGTGGGAAGTTATATGGAGATATTCCCAAATTAGATTGGATCATGAGGCGTATTACCTTTTGTGCTTTTATTTAGAAATGATTTCAAAAATTTCAACTCAGGATGACTTACATGATAAAAACCGAGAGTTTGATAAAAGCCTGGAAGGAATGTTTAGGGTTTTGAGTAATGCGATTTTTTATTTAGAAGATTCACTAGTTAAAAAAGCATTTAACCGATCAACTCATTTATCCTTATTTGTTTTGAAATTGATTTTTGAATTAGGTATAAATCCTCAAACTAAAGAATGTATTTTTTGTAAACAAGATTTGAAAAAACTCAGCAACATTTTTTTAGTTCCTGAACATGGTGGGTTTGTTTGTAGCTCTTGTATTGACGTAAGTGTTAATGTCAAATTACAAGATATGCATGGTGGAGGAAAAGATTTGCTTAATTTATTTAACAATGTTTTTGCGATGAAATTCCAAGACTATGCTAACGTACCAACCTTTGACAAAGATCTCAATCATCTGCTGATAAATTATATGTTCTATCAACTGGGTCTGGAGAAAAATAGCTTTAAGACAATACCTTTTGTCTTATAAGCCGCAATTTGATAGGATACTGCTAAAGACAAGTGAGTATTGTTCATGTTAGATTTACTAAAAAGATTATACCCCTATATTAAACCTTTTCTTAATAAAGTCATCTTAAGTATTTTGTTTTCATTTGGTTTAGCTGCCATTAAAGGTTTTCAAGTGCGGCTGGTAAAACCTATGTTTGATAAGGGACTTAGCCCACATGCCTCGTGGGAAGAAGTTTTATATTTGGCAGGGATGCTTTTTTTTCTAGGTATTATTAATTTTCCAGTCCGTTTTTTTCACTTTTACTGGATTCGCTTTGTTGTAGACCGAGCCACTTGCACACTACGTTCGGATATTTTTACTAAACTACAAAAATTACCCATGAGCTTTTATTCTAAAAGCAAACAAGGGCAGCTCATTTCCAATATATTAAACGACACTATGATTTTTTCCCAAGGGTTTAGAAATGGGGTAGATCTAATCAGAGAACCAGTGACCGCCATTATCATGCTGGGGCTTTGCTTATATTACGACTGGCTGCTAACGGGTGTGGTATTAGCGGTTACTCCACTTTTTTTAATTATTTTTATTATAAGTGGAAAAAAAATTCGGGTGAACCAAGGTGATGTCCAACGGGAAATTTCCGATGTTACTCATTCAATCAATGAGGGAATATCCGGACAGAAAATATCCAAAGCATTTAATTTACAAAATTATATATTATCGAGATTTGAAGTCGCACAAAATAAATATTTTAATGCCCAAATGAGAACGACTTTTGTGGAAGAGTTTGCTCATCCACTGGTTGAATTTGTAGGTGCTATTGCCTTTTCTGGGGTGATTATATTCGCTCACTATAGGATTAAAACTAGTGCGATGACGGTGGGAGATTTTTTAAGTTTTATCACGGCACTGGCCCTTTTGATGGACCCAATCAGAAAATTTTCCCAGGCCAATGTCAAACTTAATCAAGCCAGGGCCGCAGGGGATCGCATTTTTGAAATGCTTGAGCTTAAAGAGGAAGTTGATCTTGGCAAGTACGAGTTAAAATCTTTTAATAAAAAAATTGAAATTAAAGATGTTACTTTTTCTTATGGTGAAGGCGAGGTAATCAAAAATTTATCCCTGACCATTGCAAAGGGCGAAAAAATAGCCTTAGTCGGTCTGTCTGGATCAGGTAAATCTACCTTAATTAATTTATTGCTTGGATTATATAATATTGACTCCGGCGAAATTTTGATTGATGGCATACCTATTCGTGATATTAAACTTGAGAGCTTAAGAAAAATTTTCAGCTTAGTCAGTCAGGATGTTTTTTTATTTCATGATACTATCAGGGAAAATCTAACCATGGGGAGAGAGTACAGCGAAAAAGAGATCGACTGTTCCTTGCAAGTTGCTTATGCCACAGGTTTTATTAACGATTTGCCAATGAAAAAAATGACGATTATTGGTGATCGTGGGACAAGGCTCTCCGGCGGCCAAGGACAAAGGATTACAATCGCTCGGGCATTTCTTAGAAATCCAGAAATCTTTTTATTTGATGAAGCAACTAGTTCCTTGGATAATGAATCAGAAAAAGTTGTGCAAAAAGCATTGGAAGGATTGGCCGGCAGGAAAACAGTTATCGCTATTGCTCATCGGCTTTCGAGTATTCAGGATTTTGATCGAATTTATGTTTTAAAAGAAGGTCGTTTAATTGAGCAAGGAAATCATCAGGCATTGATTGAAAAAAGTGGAGAATATGCCAAGCTTTACGAATTAAGTCAGAAGGTATGACGATTATTTTACACTTTTTTAAGTAATAAAACTAATTTACCAGACAGTTTTAACAATTCGCTTCCGAAAGCAATTCTCTCTTCAGCATCTTTTATTTTTCCCTGCAGGGCTAAAGTTAATGCTTCCGAGGCTTTTTTATGGAAGTTGGTGTGACTTTCTTTTATTTCAGCGTATATTTTTTCATCACAAAGTGCTTTCAGATCTGTGTAAATCCATCTACCTAATTCGCACTGGTTATCCTTGGCAACAACCTCAGGTTTGAACTCTGATTTCTGAGTGGCAATGGCATTTTTAAGGCGATCAAACCACAGAAAGTGTGCTTCAATGGCAGTTTGAATTTTCTCTTTTTTAACCTGATCTTCCACGATTATCTCCAATTGAGTTCAATTAAAAACTATATATATTAAATCACACCGTTGGGCAAGAAGTCTAGGTACAAGGCACCTTTTAGCGATGCACCTAGTCCCAAAAGGGTGGACTTACCTAAAAATTTGGTATATTTTTGCGAAAACGGACTTGATCTAAAAAGGACAGGTACCATGAAAAAAACTTTGAGTTATGGCATCATCGGTAATGGAAAAGTTGCCAGACATATTATGCATTATTTTTCCATGCTAGGTATTCAATATACCAACTGGTCTAGATCGGAAAAAACTTCATTAAGCGAAAAATTATCAAGCGTCGATGTAGTGTTAATTCTCATTAATGATTCAAGTATTGAATCATTTTATAAAAATCATTTATTTCTCAATAATAAAACCTGTGTGCATTTTTCCGGGGCTTTGAATATAGATGGAATTATTGGTGTTCATCCGCTAATGACTTTTAGCCTGGATTTGTATCCGTTTGATGTTTATCAAAAAATTCCATTTATTATAGAGAAGGGTAGTTTTAAATTTCAGGATTTGTTTCCTAACTTAATTAATCCTCACTATGAAATAGCTAAGGAGCAAAAGGCTTTTTACCATGCCAAATGTGTAATGGCGTCGAATTATTTAGTATTAATTTTAAATAATTATTATGAGTATTTGAATAAGGAAATTGGGATACCCAAAGATGATACGATGCTATTAATTGATACCACCCTTGCCAATGTGAAGTTGCTAGGAATCAAGGCTTTAACCGGGCCAATATCCAGAGGAGACTTAAGCACCATTGAAAAGAATATTTCTTCGCTTAAGCTGAGTGGTGAAGATCAATTATATGAGAAATTTATCAGTACCTACTTCCCAAACATAAAGGATAAGCAATGTTCACAGTAAACGATTTTTTACAAAGGAAGCAAAGTAAACAGAAAATTTCCATGGTGACTGCCTATGATTATACAACTGCTAAAATCATCAATCAGTCAGCGGTTGATTCAATTTTGGTTGGAGATAGTGTGGCCATGGTGGTCCATGGTTTTGAATCTACGTTAAATGCTACCCTTCCAATGATGAGTATGCATGTGGCTGCGGTTAAAAGAGGAGCTCCTGCCAAATTTATTATAGCAGATATGCCTTTTTTGTCTTTTAGAAAAGGAATTGCTTTGGCAATGGAAGCCGTCGAACAACTTATGCAGTCTGGAAGTTGTGCTGTTAAAATAGAAGGAGTAAGAGGGCATGAAGAAATTATAAAACATATAGTGCAATCAGGAGTGCCAGTAGTTGGACATCTAGGTCTTACTCCTCAGTCCGTACATTCTTTGTCAGGTTATAGAGTCCAAGGAAAAAATAAAACTTCATATGATCAGATTTTAGATGATGCTCGCAAATTGGAGGATTTGGGTGCCTTTGCTTTAGTTCTTGAGTGCGTGCCTGAATGTTTGGGACAAGAAGTGAACTCCCTTTTAAAAATTCCAACTATTGGTATTGGTGCTGGCAACCAGGTCGATGGTCAAGTTTTAGTGATTCAAGATTTGCTTGGAATGTCCGGCGGCTCATACCCCAAATTTGTAAGACAATATATGCCAGGATTTAATTTGACGAAAAAGGCCTTAGACCAATTTCATAGTGAAGTCAAAGCAGGAAATTTTCCAAATAAAAATGAGAGCTATATTTATGAATGATATAAAAGTCTTTAAGGATATTAGGGAATGGAAAAAAATTAGGGAAACCTTTGAACCCCGGGTTGGTCTGGGGTTTGTTCCCACCATGGGAGCTTTGCATGAGGGCCACCTATCGTTAATCCGAAAAAGTATTAGTGAAAATGAAAAAACCGTGGTTAGTATTTATGTCAACCAAACTCAATTTAATGATAATAACGATTTTAAAAATTATCCGGTTGATTTTAACCAGGATTTAGATATGCTAAAAAAACTGGGGGTTGATTACGTTCTTAACCCAGTCTATGAACAAATGTATCTGGATAATTATCGTTTTAAGTTAACTGAAAATAATTTTTCCAAACTTTTTTGTGGACAAGATCGGCCAGGGCATTTTGATGGTGTGTTAACCGTAGTAATGAAGCTTTTTAATATTGTAAGACCTAAACGGGCTTACTTTGGAGAAAAAGATTTTCAGCAACTCACTCTTATTAAAGACATGGTAAATAGTTTTTTTATGGACCTAGAAATTGTCGCTTGTCCTATCATAAGAGAGCATGATGGCTTGGCCATGAGTTCTAGAAATGTTCTTTTAAATGCGCAGGAAAGGTCTTTAGCACCTATGTTTAATAAAATACTGAAAATGAATATAAGTGTCGACGAGACAAAAAAAAGATTAGAAGAAATTGGTTTTGGAGTGGATTACGTTGAAGATTATAAACACAGACGTCTGGCTGCTGTGAGACTTGGGAAAGTGAGGTTAATAGACAATGAAAAAATCTAAAATATTAATTAAGTTAACCGGATCAATTGCTTGCTATAAGGCTTGCTCCGTAATTTCTCGCTTGGTTCAACAAGGGCATGAGGTTTATCCTGTAGTTTCAAAAAGTGCTTTGGAATTTATAGGGATTGCCACCTTAGAAGGGCTGACGAGAAAACCAGTTTATCACGATATGTGGGAGAGAAAAAAAGCTCTGGAGCATATTGAACTGATCAGGTCCGTAGATTTGGCGATTATTTGTCCCGCTACCGCCAACATAATCAACAAGCTGGCGGCGGGTATTGGGGACGATGTGGTCTCGACATTGTTTTTGGCCCATGATTTTAAAATTCCCTATTTGATAGCTCCCGCTATGAATATGAACATGTATAACCATCCAGCAACCCAAAAATCCCTGGGCATCTTAAAAGAGTGGGGTGTTAAAATCCTCGACACCGATAGTGGTCATCAGGCATGTGGGGATATTGGTCCTGGAAGATTAATGGAGCCTGCTCAAATAGTGGAAATAATTAATAAGGAATTAAATAGCGGATTATGAAAGTATTAATTACTGCGGGTGGCACCAGAGAGCCCATTGATGAAGTTCGTTATATTACTAATTTTTCTACGGGGAAAACAGGGGCAGGGCTAGCTGATATTTTCAGTGATCATCATTGGGAGGTGACCTATCTTTGTTCACAAGGAGCTAAGACACCAAAGACTAATGTTGAAATTGTTGAATATATAACTTTTGATGATCTAGCGAATATTTTGAATAAAAAATTAAGTGAAGAATTTTATGATGCTATAATTCACGCCAGTGCGGTCAGTGATTATAGTGTTGATAAAATTATCATGGGTAGTAAGGTATGGGAGGGAGCTAAACCTTACAAAATATCATCCGAAGACGAGCTCACGATAAAGTTTAAAAAAAATCCCAAGCTAATTTCTTTATTAAAAGGTTATTCATTAAATAAAAAAATTAAAATAATTGGGTTTAAATTGACCAATACTCCAGATGAGAAGTTAAGATTGCAAAAGATTAAAAAGGTCAGTGAATATCCGGGAGTTGATCTGGTCGTACATAACGATATGTCTGATATAGTAAATGGTAAGCGTGTGTTTAAAATTTTTCAAAATATGAAATTAATTAGCTCAGTGGATTCCATACAAGAGCTGGGAGCTTTATTAAATTTATTGTTAAAAAAGGAAAGTTTATGATTTTGGTAATGGATGTTGGCAATACACAAATTTATGGTGGCGTCTTTGATGAGCAAAAAATTTTATTAAGGTTTCGAAAAAGTTCTAAGTCAGGGGCGACTTCGGATGAAGTCGGAGTTTTCTTAAGAGGTTTGCTAAGAGAAAATGATATTGATTTTCAAAAAATTCGACACGTGGCCATCTGTACTGTGGTGCCGGATGCTCTTCATTCATTAATAAATTGCTCAATAAAGTATTTCAATATTGATCCTTTTATCCTTGGTCCTGGGGTAAAAACGGGATTAAATATCAAATATAAAAATCCATTGGAAGTAGGCGCAGATAGAATAGCCAACGCAGTAGCTGGTGTTCATCTGCATCCGAACCAAAATTTGATCATAGTTGATTTTGGTACCGCTAATACTTTTTGTGCTATTTCAAAAAATAAAGAATATCTAGGAGGAGTGATTACCCCTGGTCTTAAAATTTCCTCAGAAGCACTTTCGTCTAAAACAGCTAAGCTTCCTATCGTTGAGATTAAGGCCATGGATCGTGCACTCTCGAAAACCACTGTCGAGAGCATCCAGGCAGGACTTTATTTTGGCAATCTTTTTATTATTAAGGAAATGGTCGCTAAAATTAAGCAGGAGTGTTTTCCCAGTGAAGAAATCAAAGTAATTGGAACTGGGGGGTTTTCCAGGTTATATGAAAAAGAAAATGTGTTCAATGAAATAAACGGGGATCTGGTTTTAATTGGACTTAGCCTAGCATTAAAAATTAATACTTAAAGGTCTGAATAAAAGGCCCCATCTTTAGATGTGGGTACTCGATAACCAAACCCAAAACTTTTGGGTTTGATTTTTATAATAGGACAAAACTGCACTCTTTTATACTCCGAGTTTCTATAGAGTTTGCTTACCGATAGAACATCATCTGAAGGAAGTCCCATATCAATCATTTGTTTGGCAGTTAACCGGTAGCTTAACATGCCCTCTAATATAACATCTAATATATCATAAGGAGGTAGAGAGTCCGTGTCTTTTTGGTTATCTCGAAGCTCGGCGGTGGGTGGTCGTTGGATGACTTCAAGTGGAATGATATTATCATGAGTTTTGTTTATATACTTTGCTAGCATATAAACTTCACTTTTATAGACATCTCCAAGGAGGCTAATGGCACCAACACTGTCACCATAGATAGTAGAATACCCAACGGCAATTTCGGACTTATTGGAAGTGTTGATGGCAATGGAATTAGTTTGATTTGCCCGCGCCAACAGTAGTGTACTTCTAATACGACTTTGGATATTTTCGTCAGCAAGACCTTGTAGATCTTGGTGCATGTGTTTTATAAATAAAGATTTGCATGTCATCTTTACATCTTCAATAGGTAGAATATAAAAAGGAATATCTAAATTTTGGCATAACTTTTTAGAAATATCCAAGCTCAATTCGCCTGAGAATTTACTAGGCATATATATAGCTTCAAGATTTTGAGTTTTGCTAAGATGTAATTTCAAAATAGTCAAAACTAGACAGGAATCTATTCCACCGGAGAGGGCGACTTGAAATTTGCTAAAACCACATTTTCTAGCATATTCATTTACCCCGAAGCCAAGAGCTTCTATGGCTTCCAAGCATTCATTGTCAGTTAAGGGTTTTATATGAGGTAATTTTTTTAAACTGGTAACAATATTGGGGACAAAAAGACTCTCCCACGTCGTAGTGATTTTACTATTATTAATATTTTGATAATTAGATTTTTCATAAGAAGAAAGGTTGATCGATTTAAAATCTTTTTTAAATCGACTAAGCTGAACCAAAATTTCACTTCCGTTTACTGCAAAACTTTGTCCATCAAATAAAATTTCATCCTCTCCACCCACTCGATTGACATAAAAAAATGGTGCTTTTAAAAAATGAGAAATTTCTTTGGCCCGAATTATTCGTTTCTCTTGTTTGCTCAAATCGTAAGGGCTTGCTGATAAATTGATGATTAGGTCAAAAGACAATCCTGTTTTTTTAAGCTCAGTAGTGGGATCCAATTCGTAGCTGGCGTTAGGCCACATATCTTCGCAAATCATAAGCGCAATATTTTTTTTATTAAAATTTAAAATGCCAACAGTTTTGCCAGGATCAAAGTATTTTTTTTCGTCGAAAATATCATAATTAGGTAATAGCATTTTGGTATAGATAGCTTGGAGCTCTTCACCTGGTTTTAATAAATAGATAACGTTTTCTATTTTTTTAGGTAAATGATCAGAGGTTAGGGTATATTTAATTCCACCCATCAAAAAAATAATATTATCATCTTTAGGGAGAGTCTTTGCCCAAGCGGAAATTGCTTGCATATGTTTTTGGTAACTATTAATAAATGAATAATTTAGACAAAGATCTTGAAGGGGATAACCACAAAGGAAAGATTCAGGGAACAAGTGTATCCCTTGCATAGGTTTGCTGGCATAAACATCATAAAGATAAGTTCTAATATCTTCGAAGCAAGCGATGGTTTGATGAGTTTGATGTAAATGAATTTTCATAATTTTATATAACTCTTTCTATTTGGAGCGGCAACTTTTTATTAATTGATTGAATAAAGTAGCCGATTCTAAAGTATTAGTATCAGGGTCTAGAATGTCTTGATTCGGTGAAAGGCGTAAGGCTGCTTCTAGACAGATGATATCTTGGTTGCTGAGCGACAGGTGGTAATTTTTGGGTTCCAAGCAAAACGGTTTGATTAGATGTTTTACTTCGAGAGTAGCCAAATTAGATTTGCATTGAAAGTAGGCTGGTGAATTTAGATGTTTAAAAAAAAGAGGGTTCGAGCATTTGTTAATGAGATCACGCTCACCTAAAATTTTGATTTCTTCCATGCAAGCGATGAATTCTCTTTTACTTTTAATGGTGATAAATTTTTGATTCAAACAATAAGTATCTAGATTATTTTTTTCAAAGGTTGAAAACTCTTCAATGCACAAATTAAACGAAGTAGAGTTGATTTTTTTTAAAGAGTTAGGTTGGGTGCATTTAGCAACTATGTCACTGGCTTCAAGTTTGGTGAGGGCGGCAAAACACTGATCAAAATCTTTTGAGTTAATGATAAGGGCTTGCTGGGAATTAGTGCAAATATCCATGGGTTGTGCGATGTAAGCAGCTTGAAGCTTGTCGATACATGGAATAAAATTGCTATCTAGAATTTGTTTGACCAGTTTAGGGTTGGTACATCGGTAAGTTAACTGGTCATATATGTTAATTTGTTTGAGCTTTTCCACACAGAGATTAAAGTCAGGAGAGTTCATCATTTTCAGGTAGGCAGATTGAGCGCAAGTTTCCATGGCCCCTACCACATCATGGAGTTCAGTTTTAATTTTTAGGCACTTATTGAAATCTTCTCTAGCAAGCAGGCTGATGTAATTTTTATCCATGCATCGATTAATTAGATTTTTATTTTCCTTGAATTTACCAAGTAACTCTAGACAGGTTGTAAAAGCGGGGGAGATCACCTGACTTTTTTTGATGGGGTCAAGACAAATCTCAGCGATATTTAGATGATAAGACTTTCCGGTTGCAATAAGGTTAGAGATGCATTGGTTGAAATCATTTTGAATAATCTGTTGTTGTAATTCTTTATTAGTACATTTGATAAAATAATTATTTCCGGAGGACAGTGGGGTGAAGGCGTTTAAAGTTTTGACGCAGTTTTGGTACGTTGAAAAATCGTTAGCAAAAATTGTTTGAATTTGCTTGTTCTTACATAGAGTTTGTAAGTCGTGAACCCCTCTTAAATTACTGTTTTTTAAAATTTGCAAACATTGGTCAGAATATATGGGAGTTTTTGCAAAAACAATTTGTATTAAATTAAGATATATAATTAAAAACCATATTATTTTATGCATAAAAAATAATTACTCCTAATACTTATAATAGTAGCAAAGATGTCATTAATAATCAAAACTGACCAAATGAGTCCGGATATGCTCAATAATGTTTTAATTGATCGCTTTAATGATCCTTTATGGAAAACAATATTACCCGGGTATATTGACAATCTTATTATACCCGGGTAATATAAAATAAGATTGGCAAGGAGAAAACAGATGGAAAAGCGTCTATATACTGCGTTTGAAAATAAATCAATTATTGCTAAAGGAAGTATCGAAGAAGTTGTGTTGATAATTAAAAAACGTATCGGCGGTAGCAGTCATACCGCTGCACTAATTTTTGATGATGAACTAGGCAGAACAATTGATATTGATTTTAGTGGCACGCTTGATGATGTACGGCAAAGACTTTTAGTTTTTGTACCTAAAGAGATGAAAGAAACTCTTCCAGGTCCTGGTCGACCTAAATTAGGGGTAATTTCTCGGGAAGTATCTTTGCTACCTCAACATTGGGAATGGTTGGCCTTGCAACGCGGGGGAGCTTCATTGACACTTAGAAAATTAGTGGATACCGCAAAAAATAACTGCGCATCTAATTGTCAGCCACGTTTTTATCAAGATGCCGTTGCCCAGTTTATGAGTGTTATGGCCGGAGATTTGCCAAATTACGAAGAAGCTTTACGTATGTTATATCGCAAAGATAAGATCAATTTTTCTTCCCAGATTAAGAATTGGCCAGAAGATATTAAATCTCAGGTAAAAAAAATGGCGACACCGGTTTTTGCACCGGATAAATCAAAGGGAAAAAAGTCCTAACATTGAAAAAAATACAGCATTGCATTAATTGTCTATAGTGATCACCAAGTTTTTAGTATATACACATAAATTTTAATCTTTCGAAAAATAAACCGGAGTGCAAAGATGAAAAAATTGATTTTGGGGATATTTTTGATAGCTTCGTTTGTGTCTTTTGCCACCACCCCAGAAATAGATAACAAAATATTTATTTTTGATTTTTCCACCGGAGAAAAAAACGACTTCGGTTTTAAGGGATTATTTCGTGATATTCCCAAAGAACAGCATGACAACTATTTAAAAATTGTAGCCTCTGGCGGGGATCTAGGCCCAGTTCCACCTGAAACAGTTTCAAATCTTTCTTCAGAAGAAGAAGGATCTCATTGGTTTATGAATGCTGGAATTTATAAAGTTCCAGACAACGATAATGTCTACGGATATTTATTACAAGGAGTTAACCGTTCGGATGATATGGACAAATACATGGTCAGAAAGTTTGGGCCAGAAGATGGTCTGCTTCCCAATACCGATTATGGCGTGGTGGTGCTTGAATCTATTTCAGCGGCAAATGATCGAATTGGTGCTTATGGGCCAGGTGGTGCAGAAGTTAGAAACTTCAGAGTCATAGTAATGGATAAAGACCCTTACCCTTCGGTTGTGGATTATAACAATCATGTTAGATTTACAGATGATAACCGCCCACCAAGTAATTATCCCAGTGCAGATGGTTTAGGCGGAACAGGTGTTTGTCAAATTGAAGGAACTTTTAGCTTGCTTCCTGGAGTGCCTCTTTGCAAAGCGATCAATGGAAGAATTCCATACGTTGTTGAAAGTCGTCCAAAGCCCACCAGGCGGTTGGAAGTCAAAACTGACAATCAAGGATTTTTTTGGCTTTTAATTGGTGGACATTCGGGTCATGAAAGCTTGGATGAGTATTTCATTATTAAACTTAAGCTTGCTATAGACGGAGAGTTTTCAAAATAAATAAGCTTAATTCTGGCAACGGTTTCATCATATTTGGAGTCATCTTTTTTATAATATCTTTAATTGAAATATTATATCCTGGTAAAATAAGTTCAGGTGTCAGTTCATATAGCGCAAAGGCCAGAAAAGGACGAGTGAGAATCTCGGGATCAGGTAAAATCAGCTCCTTTGAATTTATTACTTTATCGCCATAAATGAGTATATCAAGATCGATTGTCCTAGAGGCAAACTTATCTTTACTTCGAATTCTTCCAAGTTCAGATTCTATTGTTCTGAGCGTTTCAAATTTTAATTTTTCAGCAGGGATAGAAGTTTCTCCTACAATGATACCATTTATAAAGTTTTCTTGATTCTTTGATCCAATAGGGGGTGTTGAATAAAATGTAGAAGCAGCGCTGATTGTTATTTGCCTCTTTAATAATTGAATTGCGTTTAGAATATTTTCTTCCGGAGAAATGTTGGAACCTAAAGCAATATAAATTTTATTCAAACTCATTATGATTATCTCTTTCAATAATAACTCCCACACTTTTAGCAAAGCGCAGGGCTGAGGGTTTATCCACTCTCACTATAGTTTTCTTTACTCCAGAAGTGGAAAGGCAGGCATTTGCCACCGCTTCCGCCAGTGCCTCCAAGAGAAAGAAACTGGAGTTTTCCACCAAAGATAAGATTCTTTTTTTTAAATTTCTATAATCGACCGTATCTTCAAACTTATCAGTTTTGCACGCTTTTCTTAAATCACAAAACACCGTTATATTAATTGTTACATCTTGCTTTTCCCGCCTTTCATCTTCGTTAATGCCTACCACACAACGGGTTCTTAGATCCTCAATTATTAATTTATCCATGTTTTTTCTCCGTTAGCTTCTCTCCTCCATCAATGAAAAGGACTTGCCCACTTATGAAATCACTAT
>Ga0208375_1003516_pt1 | contig 13253 bp, 10 predicted proteins | sample RifOxyD1_FD_184038 | JGI IMG/M metagenome (GOLD analysis project Ga0208375, IMG submission 184038) | Soil microbial communities from Rifle, Colorado - Rifle Oxygen_injection D1 (SPAdes) | ecosystem: Environmental > Terrestrial > Deep subsurface > Rock core/Sediment | place: Rifle, Colorado... | reverse complement strand
CCATAACTCTTGTACGCATAATACGTCGGTATCATGATTTTTCAATGCTTCAATAATGTGTGGAATTCTTTGAGTGGCATAACGTACATACGAATGTGCCAGTCCTAAATTCCATGTAGTAATGGTTAATTCGTTACTAGCATAGGATTGAAAAACAAAAAGACTAAAAATCAATGAAGCCATAATAAATCTAGTCATTTTTGTTCCCCCAGAAAACGTTTTTCCTATTTACCCAGACCTTTTGACTTAGGCAAACGGTATTTTTAATGATCAGCGAAATATTCCAAGGGAAGTCCCGATTTCTTATGAAGTTCCCTGATATTTTTAGGGACCCGACCAGTTTTTACAAGTTCGCCATTTTCCAAGCACGCAATTTGGCTAACTTGAATCATGTCACCTTCGATGCCCGTAATTTCTATAATCTCTGCTATAGATCGCTTTCCGTCACTATTTTTTTCTAAATGAATTATATAATTGACCGCAGAAGCTATTTGTCTTCTAACTACCCGGTAAGGAACATCATATCCCGATAGCAAAAATAAACTCTCCAGTCTTTTAAAGCACTCTCCAGAGCTGCTGGCATGGATGCTTGTCATACTGCCATTATGTCCCACATTCATGGCCTGAAGCAGGTCAAAGACCTCTTCGCCTCTCACTTCCCCGATAATAATGCGATCAGGCCTCATTCGCAGGGTATTTTTAACCATATCTCTCACATTAAGCGTTTTCTTGGAGAGGTTAAAGCCTTTGATCACTTCCAATCTTACTTGATTTTTATTATTTATTTCCAATTCTTTAGTATCTTCAATAACGACCAGTCGTTCTGCTGAATCGATTTGCGCCAGTAACATATTAAGAAAAGTGGTTTTCCCCACCCCAGTTCCACCAGATATGAGAATATTTTGTTTAGCATGCACAATTGCTTTTAAAAATATGGCCCAAAAATCATTAAGTCCAAACAGGTAAGGAGGGGTAAGAGTCACATTTTTTTTGATATATTTTCTTATGGTAATCGCCGGACCATTAACACTATAGGGTTCAATGATGGCATTTATTCTACTTCCATCAGGCAAGGAACCATCAAGGATTGGTTCATCCATGGAGATTGATTTATTATTTATTTTTGCCACATCTTTTATAAAATCATAAATTTCTTTTTTTTCAAATTGAATATCCATTTGAATAAATTGATTGTCTCTTTCAATAAAAACTAAATTGTTAGCATTGATAACGATTTCAGTTATCCGCTGTTTATCTTGCAACCCTTCTAAAAATGTCCAGACTTCGTTGTGGTTAATCACAAATATTCTCTCCCCTCAAATAGTATCTTTTACAAATAGATCCACTTCATTGACTGATTGACCATAAATTAATAAATTTTTAATGAAAGCCTCTTTTATCCGATCATCCATCTGGCCATAAATGGCACTAAATGGATATTTTTCACTTAAAATTTTTTTTACCGGTTCATAACCAAGCAAATGAATTAATTGTTCAAGTATAATCAAAACTACATCAACTTTTTTAATCTTAGAATTGGCATATTCCAAAAGCGCAGTCGTACGGTGATTTAATTCGGGTAAAACGTAATTCTTTTTTTCTGGTAGACGTTCAAGTTTAATAGTGCCAAGAGTCTTATAAAAAGATAATAAAAATGCCCGAGAATTATCTGAGGTGATAAAGGATGAAACTTGGCGCTCCAAGGCCAATAAATTGCTTAGGTAACTTGAATCTAAATCATTTAAATACATCCCTTTGTTTTCGAAGTTGATGTAAATGAGGGCCATTTTATTTCTAAAATTTTCCCATCCCATCGATTTTAAGATAACATCTAAGCGAATTTGTTCATCCACATCTCTGAAATACTTTTTAATAAGTCCTAAAAAAGCCGGATAGTGCATAATATAATTAGTGACCTCACTGATAAAATTCACTCGAGAAGCCATGTTGGATTTGAGTAAGGTTATAAAATAATCAGGTAAATGAACATTTACATATTCCATCTGCTTATTCTAACTTGATCACCAGTGGTCATACAAGCTTTTCTTCTTCAAAAAAAAAAGTTATCCTGCTAAGTAAGATTATTTAAAATTCCAAGGAGTTCATTTGGAAACCAGTGCCCCGACACTTCGAGAAATCTTAATCACATGTACCCAGGACATTAATGACCTTCCCCGACTATTAAACGAGGCAAATGCCGGAAGTTCACCTATCGTATTAAATGTAGAAAGTTTAAGCGTTGAAAATATTTCAAAATTTCTTAATTTATTATATCCACTGCTTAAGGAAATAAATTTGCATCCTCAATTTCCTTATCCTTTGTTTATTTTGACAGATAAGATACCCGTACACCCGCATTTTATAATTATAAATTCATTAAAAGACATCCCCGCTCACTACCAATTCAAGCACGAAAAAAAACTTACCCCCAGAGAAATCAGCTTGATGCGTACCACCTATTTACATAACAAAAAAATTAAAAATTTAGGTCCGTTTGAAAAAGAAGCGGATCTGCAAACCTATTTCAAACCTTGTAAAACTCTTCATAATAAAATTAAAGAATTGGATTATTATGAAACCTTATTAAAAAAAATTAACCGGGATGAACAAGAATGACTCCAAAAACTCCTAAAAGTAATTTCAACATGGATGATTTTTCGGCCCATTTTGATATGGATATTGACGACCAGATCCATGATAACCAACCGGCCCAAACATCTCAGAAGAAAGATCAATCGTTGAGAGTGGTGAATTATCTGGAGACGGAAAGTAAACGATTAAGTAATTTATCAACCTTCCTTGATACTCCCATCGACAATCACAAAAAAAACAATCTTACCAAAGAGCTCATTTCCCAAATAGATCTTGATCTGAACAAAACTAAAAGCAAAGTGATCACCAAGTTATCCCAAAATGCCTCCAGCCTATTCCAAAACATTGAATACTTGTGGGAAAAAACCTTTCTTTAACTGCACTATATGAATGGGGATGATGATTATCTAGCATCGCGAAATTATTATAGTTAAAGCAAACAATTTTTAATTATTGCCTTAAAAAGATTCTAACCTATTATAAAATAAAAGTTATTTTATATTTCATCCCCACTGTTGTGAGGCAGTTAAGAAAAGATAATTGCACCACCTATAAATTTATAGTCAGGGTCGTTTAATTTGCTAAAATCATATCCATCCATATGATTGGCCAGTATTTCCTCGAAATAGGCGCTGAATCTGTACACTTGAAAAAGACCATATTCCTTTTGAAATTTTATTATGGCATCTTTTAAAACCGCAGCGGTTTTATTCAACCCACCTTCAGTGTTGGAAATTAGTTTTGCCCATTTTTTAAATTCCGGCAAACTGAGTCCCAGCTTGGGTTGGTCATTGTTGTTTTTCAGTCCCAGCATATAGTTAGCAAAACTACTAATGATAATGGCCTCGAAATCTATATCCTCGACCTTATAATTGTAATAATAAGAATCCATTAATCGGTTTTCATCTTTCAATACTTTGAAGTTTTTATAAAATTCTTTGATGTAAGGAAGCAGCATGACCAAGGTTTTTGATTTTTCTCTAACTAATTTCAAATCCTGGTATTTATTCAATATGACACTGTTATTTTTATTTGAAATGGTTATATTCCCGTCCAAGGTATTATTTAAAAAATTATTCCAATAATCCCCCAGGAACACATCATGCTCGTTATCAAACTCACTCATATGAAGTGCTTTTTTGATTTCTTTTTGCAAATCCTTGGTCAAAGTCAGTCCAATTTTAAATAGATCGATGAAATTGAAATATTCAAAAAGAGATTCATTTAAAAGATTATTTTTTTGATATCTGACATAATCAAATCCAAGTTCAATCAGACCTCGTGTGTCCTTGCCCACTCTAGTCATGGCCACCACCCCGGTTTTTAATGAATCATTAAAAGCAAGGCTGGCATTTACCAATTTCAAAAAATTAAATTGCAAGAATTCTTTTCTTTTGTCACTAGTAACTTTGCTCAGTTCATCTAAAATACTATCTTCAATCTCTCTATAGGCCACTAAGCATGATTGATGTAAAGTTTGAATTACCGAAACTGTATCAATACTACCAGTGCTCATTTTAATATTCTTAATAAAATGATCCATATGCGAAATAGAGGTAAAAGGTACATAGATAGCAAGAGAATCGTAATAGTCTACCAATCCATAATCTTCTAGTCGTCCCTTCTTTAGTCGATATTCCTCTTCTTGAAACATACTAAACGAATCTGACACCACTTTAAACAACTTAGTGTAAGCGTGCTCCACACCTTCTTTGCCATACAAGTGTCTAACAAGAAATTGAACTTCATCAACAATGTCATTATCTTCGTCAAATTCAAACAACAATAAATTATCATCTGTTAAAAAATAATTATCATGATCTGGATAGATAGGCTCTTCCACATCAAAAGTGTAAACATTAAAGCGTCCTTTTATAAAAAGTAAAAATTCCTCGCTGTTGACAAATTCATAAATAATATCTTCGTTTTGGCACATTCTATAAACTTTGGGCCACCTAGAAAAACTCTCTACATCAAGTTCATCCTTGCTCCATAAATCAATGTCAAGAAAAGCTTGTCTTTGTTCTTTACTAAAACTAGGCAAGCAAAGTGCCAAGGCATCATTACTCATGTTAGTCGTTAAAGCGTAGAGTGGTTGTACAGGAAGATTCGCCAGGCTTTCGCCTTCATCAATGAGTTTCTCTATTTGATCAAAACTGGTGTAGTGACTAGCCTCATGAATCAAATTAGTAATAATATCCATAATGCTCCCGGTTAGATTTGATCACTATATATCAAAAACTACTAACTGGCCTATAAAAATGGTGCTACAGTCTTTTTTAAATCTCAAACTTAGCAAATATTATTCTCAATTTTATCAAAATAAGAGCTAAGTTTTCAATTAAAGTGATTTTCTTTTAAATTTTGATTTACTAATTAGCAATAATTAACGTTTTTAAGCAGAAATTAAGTATCGATTATGAAACTCAATATAAATATCCAAATGATCTTTAAGACTTCTAGGATCTTTGGTCGTGCACCAGGTTTTGCGAATGAGCCGATTGATATTTGCTCGCAGCATAGCGCAGCTATGATTCAGCATAAAGAGCGGATCAAAGTGAACTTTTTTCAGTTCTCCTTGCCCAACTACACAACCTCGTTCCCCTTTAAATTGTTGGTAATTTGATGCTGGAAAAAAACACCTGACAAATTGAGGGTAAAGATGATGTTCATCTGATTCAATTAAGGCGTCCTTTTTGATAACGTTTTTAATAGATGCGAACAAACGCTGGATGGTATCTTTGTGCTGACTTTCTCTATAACCATACTTTCTTCTGGATTTTTCTGCCAAGTGCCCAGATGCCGGAATTTGCCCGACTTCAGCACCAAGAATAGTTCTGTTTTTTGCATCAACTGCCAAAGTTACAGTTAAAGGTTTCATTTTGGTATGTTCAATCGTAACCAGATCATCAAATTGCAAGTGTTCAATCTGGTTTACAAGATTATTAAGCCTTTTTTGATGTAATTGCCTAGCTTTTTTAGCTAGAAAAATCAGTCTTTTTGTAACCGTCATACGATGAACATGTAGAAGCATTGCAGACCGTCTCATCGAAACACCAGAAGCTAGGAGAGCATTTAATCTAAAGTTAATCCTTCTTTTCTTTTGATGGCAGGCAAGATTAAAAGTTGCACTGGAAAATTTTCTACCACAATGTTTGCACTTATAGCGTTGTATAAAGCGAGAATCATCTTGTCGATAATAAGTACCATCTTTAATGACATGGTCATCTTTATGATAAAAAAGGCAGTCAATATTAGGGCATCCACGTTTCATGAGGAATGAGTATGCAACCAAAAACAAAAATGGACTTTGCTAACATATTAAAATCTCAGCGCGAAAATTAAAAGCACGTCAAAAATTGAACTTTTGAAGATTGCACCTTTTAAAAAAACTATCCCCATTATCGTAGGTCAGTTAACGAAAATAGAAATCAACCAGTGAATCAAGTTTCGCCGCCTCGGCAGCCATTTTCTGACTCAATCCGGCCATTTGATCGATATGAGTGGCATTTTCCTGATTGGCGCTATCTAGATTAGTAACTGCTTTATTTATTTCTTCCACCGCACTCGATTGCTCCGAAGTAGCAGAGTTAATTTCCGCCATCAGATCATTAACTTTTTGGAAAGTTCCTAAAATAGTGGCAAACTTCTCGGAGTTTTTATCAACAAACGAAACCCCTTCTTCCACTTTAGTTAAAGAGTTTTCAATTAACGTCTTTATCTCCACCGCTGCCTCTGACGACCTTTGTGCCAAATCCCGAACTTCAATTGCCACCACGGCAAATCCTTTGCCCAAATCCCCGGCCTTGGCAGCTTCAATCGCGGCATTAATGGCCAAAATATTGGTTTGAAAGGCCAACTCTTCTACTAAATTAACAATATCTGCAATTTTTCTACTGCTGTCGTTTATTTCTTTCATAGATTTTTGAACTTTGGCGGAAACTTCTTCTCCTTCCTTGACCGTTACCAAGGATTTACTGGTATGTTGAGTGGCCACTTGGCAGTTATTGGCGTTTTGTTTAATGTTCGACGACACTTCTTCCATGGTAGAAGCGGTTTCTTCCAAGGAAGAAGATTGCTCTTGCACTCTTTCTGACAAAGATATGTTCCCTTGTGAAATCTCTCCCGCTGCTTTAGTAATAAGCCCGCTAGCGTTGGCAAGGATTTGGGCAACATTGGCAAGATCTCGGTTAATGGTAAATTTAGCAATCAATAAAGTTATCAGCGCAATAATCAAAACTAAAACAATCATTTGAAACAAAGTTTTCCAAATTTGTTCTTCCACATCATTGATATATACACCCGTACCAACTATCCAGCCCCAATCTTTAAAATATTTAACAAACGAAAGCTTTTCTTCCACGCGTTTTTTATCGTCTTTGTACTGCCAAAAATAATTAAGATATCCTTGTTCTTTTTCTCTGGCGATTTTAGCGAATTCAACAAATATCTGGGTACCTCTTTTATCCTTGATGTCTGTTACATTTTGTCCATCTAAGGCAGTATTCATGGGATGCATGATCATCTTGGGACTTAAATCATTAATCCAAAAATATTCATTATGATCCTCACCGTATCTTAAAGCTTTAATGGCAGCAATGGCGTACTCTTTTGCGATGTTTTCATCAATTTTTCCTTCTTTAAACGCTTTATACTGAACCTCAATTATATTATAAGAAACATTAATGAGGTCTCTAAGCTGATGCTCTTTTTCCCTCATCAAACTCATTTTTTGATTAAAGTAAAGTGAAGTTAAAATAATCACTGATAACAGCAAGGTGCTAGTAGTAATAAAAAGAAATACTTTTTTATTAAGACTCATCTTTTTCATCTATTTTCTCCATCCATAATTTATTGATTTGATCATTCTAACGCTACTTTCATTTGGCGCAAGCTTTTCTAAATTTTCCTCCTATACCACTTACAATTTTGCACTACTTTTTCAATCAAGTTTGAATACTTTTGTGGGAATTATATGATGAAAACTCGGTCAAAGTTTTAAAAATATCACAAAATTATGATAAACTTATAACCTCAGAAAGTTTTTTAATTTTTTTCAAGGCGTTTTATTTTATGAATCAAACTAAAAAAATTCAAAAGAAGTCCCAAATCTTAGTGGTGGATGATGATGTAGATATCAGGAGTATTTTGATTGACCAACTTTCTGTATGCAATTTTAATTTCTATGAAGCTAACAATGGAAAAGAAGCTTTAGATATAATCAGTAAGCATGAAATTGATTTAGTCATTACTGATATCAAAATGCCAGTCATGGACGGCATCACCCTTAGTACCAAAATCAACGAACTGGACCAGTTTATCCCAGTGATTTTTGTCACCGCCTTTGCCGATGCTGATAATATTCTTTCCGCATTAAGGTCCGGTGCCTTTGAGTTTATTTCCAAACCATTTCAAAAACAATTTATCGTAAACCGAGTTAATAAATCACTGGAACGAAGAAAATATTATCTGCTTCAAAACAAGCTCATCAATATCGTGCACGAGACCCTTAATCTTAACAATGAAGCCTCTGAATATAAGAATCTCTCTTTCGACGACAAATTAGACTATTTAGAACAATTAATTACCCTAATGTCTATTAAGTTAGAAAGGAAAAATCGTTAATGGCGGCTAAAGCAACCCTTATATTATCCAAAGATAAAATTGATTTGGAAATGATCTTCTTTCTAATCAGCAGTCAATCTAATATTTTACTCATCAACATATCGGAGGATTTTTCTGACGATGATCTCTGCCTTGAGGTTCCTGCCATTTTTGGACTTAGTCTTAGTGTATCCAATGCTTATGACTTCTTTTTAGCTTGGATTGAAAATCATGTCGAGCAACCTATCATTATCGCCGACAAAGGAAACTTTTCTTTCAAGCCTTTCTTAATTCGCGATAATATTTTCAAAGGTGATTTGGCAGCATGCTACCAAGAAATTAAAAACATACTGAGCGTTATGTCACCAACTGATGTATCAACTACCGCTTGCGAATTTGTGCAAATAAACATCTCCACACTGGAACACTTTGGTCTTTTGGAAAATGATATTTATATTGAGCTGAAAACCGGACGAAAGTTAAAAATTTTCAGCAAAGGTGATCGACTTACCAAGGAAGATATCAAACGATATGTGCAAAAAGGGATTTATCAACTCTTTTTTAAAACTAATGAAATTGAAAGCACTGTCTTGAAAATTGAACAAAACCTCAATGATTTAGTTAAGGATCCAAATGATCAAAATCTAGCTGAACAAAAAGTCGATATCCCAGTTGCCCCTAAAGTAAAAACCATCTCCGATATTATCAAAGAAAAATACATTGATGCTCCAATGGATTTTAATTTCCCTTTTAATATTGAAAAAGTTCACGTCTATACTCTAAAGCAAGTGGCCAAAGATATTTTAGAAACTTATATGACTCATGAAATGATCGCCCAGAGTCTTCTAAAATTGGCCGATGCTCCCTCCACCTATCAGTATGTGAAAAAAAGAATCGGTTACATGTCCAATATCTTGCTCGCCATTTCCAAAGAGTTAGAATGGGAGACTAAAAGCGTAATTGAGAGATTTGTTTACGCTTCCCTTATACATGATATAATTTTATTCGACCGGTTAGACCTTCTAAAACTGCAATATAACGAAGACTGTGAAACTTTATCCGCTTCTGACAAAACCCTTTTTCTTTCTCATCCGAAGGAAGCCGTCTTGATCGTCAAGGACGATCGCTTTGCTCCTCCCAACGTCGATAGCATCATCTTGCAGCATCACGAAAGATTAGATGGTAATGGATTTCCCGAAGGATTAAATAAACACAAAATCAGTCCCTATTCCGCAGCTTTCATTATGGCCATCAATTTTTCCCAGTATATTCTTGATTTTCCCAATTGGAATATCAAAGAATATTTACTGCTCATTGATGCCGAATATAAGGGCGGCAATTTTGTAAAGCCATTTCATGCTCTGGAATCCCTATGCAAGAATAAATTAGTCTCTTAGTACAGTTTAATTTAATTTTGAGATCTGCTCTCAAAATAATGTTGAGTTTCTGCCAGCCGAATGCAATCGATCTTACTATTTTTATCGCAGTATTTATTAATGGCATTTTCTATGCAGATATCCTGACCAGGATTTTTACATTCCAAAATAATTGTTTCATAAAGTTTTACAAATTTCTTTTGAAAAATATCTTCCTTAAAATCCGAGGCTTGCAATTTTCCATTTTGATCAAAGCGTGAAGCTACGCCAATACTTTGGCCTTGAAAATAACGACTACTCTTAGCTAATTTGCCATTTTCATAGTACTGTCTAAAAGGTCCTGACTTAACATTCTTTTCGAAGATTCCCAGTTCCTTAGGGACATAATTATCATAAAATAAAATATACGGGCCATCTTTAGTACCGTCAGTCTTGTTCACACATACATGTAACAGGTTAGGATTTTCCATCTTCACTAATTTGTGCAAAGGAGAGCACTTAAGGTCGTTAATCGTAATCCTATTACCATATTTAATAAGCTCAAAGTCAATTTCGCTCTTGATAAGTTGAGTAACCGCGGGGTGAGTTTTCATCATATTTTCAAACACGATGAAAGCTAGACATTCTTTCATGGCAAGTTTCAAAGCTTCTGGTGATTTTTTATCTCCCATAATTTGCTCACAATATTTAACTCGCTCTTGCACCATTTTTTTTACATCAGGCATATTTTTTGAAATATCTCCTCTGTAAGTTATAACCCCTTCTTGATTTCTAATAATGGCTTCACCAATCCATTTGTTATTATAAAAATTACCCTCCATCGCAATAATTCCATTTTCATAAAAGTGTTTAAAATATCCAGAAGAAATGCCATTAATGTAATAACCTTTTACCTTTGGCCTTTTATTTTCAAAAAAGATTCCATATGGCCCGTTCCATCTTCCGTCAGAGCTTAGACAAACTATTTGCACTAGATGAGTTGTCAGGTCTAGTCTTTTCATTTGTCCATCTGGTTGACAGCGAAAAGCACTTTCCGATTCGTCTACAAAACTGGCCTTTTTTCCCGCCATTTTCTCTTTGAACTCTTGCAGAACAATTTCAGCTTCGGTTTTAAGCTTTTCTTCATCTTGTGGATGCATTTTATGTGCTTGGTAGGTTATAGTCCTTAAAACACATTGTTCCACTTGCGCTTTCAGGTTTTCAAAAGAAATATCCATGGTACTTTTTTCTTTTTCGCAATTCTTTAAAATTTGCTTAATCCCATTGGTATAATATTGGGTGGGCTTATCCTTATACGCCCCTTGGAAAAGAATTTCCCCATTTTGACCCCATCTAGTTACTTCTTCTTGATTTAACCTTAATCCTTGCTTATAGAAGGAAATTTCCTTTATTTGTCCATTGGCATAAAATACTTTTTGTTCGCCTGTAAGTAGTTCATTTTCATAATGAGAAATGCTTAATAAATTATTATTATGATCAAAGACCAGTGAAGGGCCAAAGCGTTGCCCTTCTTCATATTCACAATGAAGACTTAATAGATCACCCTCCTCATAAAGTCGTTTAACGACCAATTGAGTATTGGGCGGACAATGAATTTCTTTCTTTCTTTTTTCCACTGAAGATATAAGTTCACCTGTCAGCTTTTTAACCGCTTTTAATACTTCTAAAAATTCTTTTTTATTTGGTTTTTTCAAATTTTCTAAAGTTTTTTGTTTTAATTGCGATAATTGTTTTTCATCCGCCCATTTCAACCCATAATGATTTTTCAGTACCACCGTGAGATGGTTAAAATAAGCATTTAATATTTTAAATTTATGTGGATCACCTAAAAGCTTTGTATCATCCAATATATGATGGATTATCAAACTGCACTTTAAAAGTTCTGGTTTTAATCGGCAGATTTTATCAATTTTATTGGTATTTTCCATCACCGTAGTTTCTAAAAAATCAGAACTGATGGTTTGAAATAGAAAAAAAACAAAGATAGTTACAAAAGCTACTAACACCACTTTAATTTTTTGGGACAAACGGCTTAACCAACCATGGTTTTGCCTATAAAGCGCCTGTAAAAAGAATATATTCCCTACCGCAAAGTAATACCCAACCAGAAAATTTATAAAAGCATGCCCTTCAGTAATGAGAGGACCATAATAGGTTTTGCTGGTTATAAATAGTAATTTTAACAAATGAAGGGCACCAATAATTACCGGAATAAGGTAATATATTTTATTTACATTTTTATAATCCAAAGGTTTTTTAAACCCTTCAATAAGCAACTTTACTAAACGTTCTTGTTTTACCAATTCAGCGCTTGGTTCACCTTTTTGATCTGGAGATTGCGCTTGGGCTTTTTGCATCGGATATTCTTGAGCTGTTTGGAAGTGTAATTTTAAATCATTCACATTATTAGTCAGAGAAAAGATAAATAATTGCTTACCCACTTTTATAACGTCGTTATGATTTAATTCCTGTGATATGACCCTTTGGTCATTTACACTGATCCCGTTGGTGGTTTGGAGATCTTTAACGGTGGCCTGGTCACCCTCAACAATAAACTCTAAATGCCGTCTACTGAGCAGCTTATCATCCTCAAAAATTAGCTCTCCCTGGGATCTACCGATACAAAAACCATTTTTCAAAGAATGAAATTGCTTTTTCCTAATTTCGTATAAATAAAAACCGTAATCGCCGATTTTATTTTTTTTGTCCTCGACCATTTTAAAATTATAACATAAAAACTAAAAAAAATACCTAAGGCGCACCAGGCCATCTATTAACTGAAATTAGTCTAATGTCTTCGAACCTTCCCAAATCTTTTTTTAAAAATAAAACTATTTCAGATATATTTTTTTATACTTTCCTGTTAATATCCGACTATAACTAACGGTTAAAAATATATGATTCAAAGTAGAAACCTCCTTCCCCGCTGCAGACTTCGTGATCTTGGAATATCGATTGGTAATTTTCCCACAGGTAAATTCAACGCCATCACTGATGTCAAGGGAGTTAAAGTAGGTCAAACCACTTTAATTCAAGGAGATGGTAGGATCACCGGAAAAAAAGCTGGTCCTATTCGCACAGGGGTCACTTGTATTATTCCAGGTGAAAATATTTTTCAAGAATATATAACAGCAGGATCATTCATCCTAAACGGTGCTGGAGAAGTTTCAGGTCTAACTCAAGTTACCGAGTGGGGCACTTTGGAAACTCCCATCCTTTTAACCAATACTTTTTCCGTTGGTACTTGCTCAAGCGCCATGATTCATCATCTAACTGAAAAATATCCCAGCCTAGGGCTCGAACAAGATGTCATTATACCAATAGTCGGCGAATGTGATGATTCTTGGTTAAACAATATAGCTGGTAGCCATCTTAAACAAGAGCATGTGATCAGTGCCATGGAAAATGCCAAAACCGGACCGGTTCAAGAAGGAAATGTCGGCGGTGGAACCGGTATGATTACCTGCGATTTTAAAGGTGGTATCGGAACATCTTCGCGCAAAATTGCCATGGGAAACTCTTTCTACACCATGGGAATCTTAGTTTGCAGCAATTTTGGTGATCGCAAAGATTTGAGAATCGATGGCTTTCCGATAGGCGAAATGCTCGCCACTAAGTACAAGGATACCTCATCGAGAAAAGATAATTATGGAAGTATAATTGCGGTGATTGCCACTGACT
>Ga0208375_1003512_pt1 | contig 13260 bp, 14 predicted proteins | sample RifOxyD1_FD_184038 | JGI IMG/M metagenome (GOLD analysis project Ga0208375, IMG submission 184038) | Soil microbial communities from Rifle, Colorado - Rifle Oxygen_injection D1 (SPAdes) | ecosystem: Environmental > Terrestrial > Deep subsurface > Rock core/Sediment | place: Rifle, Colorado... | reverse complement strand
AGAACATCCTTCTCGGCCGCGTTGAAGTGCAAGGAAATGTTAGCTTCACGGGTGCGACGCCGCGAAATCAGGATATAGCTGATGCTATCGCAAAAGAATTGAAAACAGACGCTGGTCTTGTTGTCATGAAAAAAATTCATACTCAATTTAGCAAGCAAGAAGCTTCCGTCGTTGCTCTTGTATACAAAACTAAAGAAGGGCGGCAGGGAATGGAGCGACTGACAAAACAAATGAAGAAAGAATTGGAAGAGCGCAAGAAAGCGGAAGCAGAAGCGAAGAAAAAAGCAAAGGAAGAAAAAGCCCAAGAAGAAGCAAAAAAGAAAGAAGCTGAAAAAACAGAGAGTGAATAAGTATGGCAAAAACCAGCGGCAAACCAAAAGCGGGAACAGAAAAGAAAAAAGAGATAGTCAAGAAAGCAGGACGTAAATTACATTTGCTCTATACATCCTCTGGAGAGAAGATTCAACGTAAGAATAAAATCTGCCCAAAATGCGGGCCGGGAATGTTTTTAGGAAAGCACGCCAAGAGATTAGTGTGCGGGAAATGCGCCTATGTTGAATTTGTGAAGGGAGAATAAAGTTTTCTTTTAATGAGATTATTTTTTGAATAAGAATTTTTTTGTTGTTTTGTTATATTAAATAGGTTTTTTTTTGAATAAATATTTTTTCTAAAATTAATATCGTCGTTCCATTGCTTCAAAATGGACTGTTGAATCGCTCGGGTCAAAAACAGCAATCACTTGATATGTTCCTCGCGTGTACGGTTTTTCTTCTTTCAGAAAATGAGTTGCTTCTATTATAACAATACTTGCCAATGGTCTGGAAAGGTTGCCTTGTCCTTCTGTTTGAACAAGCGGAATTTCTCCCAACAGCCAATAATTTCGTTGGCCTTGTTTAAGAAAATCATAGGCACTCCCTACCTTCAGAGGATCAGGAATACATTCTTCCAATGACCTCGTGCCATTTCTATACTGTTCTATGGAACGTAATGCAAGATCAGGATTAAACTCTACTTCAATCCCCATAAACAAATCTCCCTAAAATATTTGAACAAAATCAATGCGGCTCTCACAAACTCAATTCATAAACTCAATTCCTAACTCCGATTCCATGGCATTCTTCTTTTTTTCAAAGTATTGATTTCCTTCGCCGAAAATCTGTTCGGAACTGACGCCGGTGATTATTAACATGGTGCGCACGGTTCGTTCCAGATCCTTGTAAATCTGCGCGCCCCAGATGATTTTGGCATGGGCATCAAGGCTTTCTGCTACGCGTTCCACGATTTTTCTGGATTCGTCGAGAGTCAAATTTTCCCCGCCGGAAATATTAATCAGCGCTCCCGTGGCTTGTGATATATCAACATCAATAAGCGGGTTATGCAGCGCTTTTTCCACAGATTCTTCTGCCCGGTTCTCAGCATCAGATTCGCCAACACCAATCATCGCCACACCGCCTTCGCTCATGATCGCTTTCACATCCGCAAAATCAAGATTGACTAATCCTGCTTTCGTGACTAATTCAGCGATGCCTTTCACGGCATTTGTTAAGATTTCATCAGCAACTTTGAATGCAGTCTGCAGCGGCAGCTGGGGTGCTAGTTCTAATAATTTTTCATTAGGAATGACAATTAAGGTATTCACAGTCTGTTCTAGTTTCTCTAATCCGATAAGGGCATTTTCAAAGCGGTGCGATCCTTCCATGGTAAAAGGCATAGTAACAATGCCCACGCTTAAAATACCCATCTTTTTTGCCAGCTGAGCTACAAACGGGGCGCTTCCCGTGCCTGTTCCCCCTCCCAGTCCGCAGGTGATAAAAATCATGTCTGAACCAGAGATGAGTTTTTTAAGTTCAGGCTCGTTTTCCTTGGCTGAATCTTCTCCAATCTTAGGGTTTGCTCCGGCACCGAGTCCCCCAGTCAATTCTCTGCCAATCAATAATTTTTTATCTGCTGTTGTATAGAGCAAATCTTGTGCATCTGTATTGATCGCAATGGCTTCAATTCCCTTGATGCCAACTTCTGCAATGCGATTAATCGTGTTATTGCCCGCACCGCCGCAGCCGATAACTTTAATGCGTGTTTTTTGACTGGCAATAAGCTTTTCTAGTTCTGCATCAATATCTTCATTTGCTTTATTATGAGAAATAGGTTGTGCCTGGATCTGCATCCGTTGGCCTAGCTGTCCCCCTCTTTCTTCTTCAGGATACATTTCTCTCACCTGAAAAAACTGAATGCCAAGTGGTATATAAAGATTATTGCGCTGAAAACATATATCCCAAAAGCCTAAATTATCTTTACTTGATTTTACTCTTTTTTAAACTATTTTTACTCTTTTTTCGTTGTTTTAGCTGTAAAACTCACTTCTTTCATTTTTGTAAGTTCCGCTACTTTCTTTCCGATTGCTTCCGTAAATTGCAGCGGCAAAGCGAATGGTAATTCCACGGTTGCTTTCTGTTCATTTATTTGAACGGTTATTTTCTCTTTAGGTATATGGAGCGCAGACTGAAGAAAAGCTGAAATCTGTTCTTGCAGATCGGTAATTTTCTTAGTAATGGTAAACGTGTACGTCACTTCTTTTCCTGCTAGTGGATGGTTAAAATTGACAATGATCCTTCCTCCGGCAACTCTGGTAATAACCCCAAGCTCTCCATCGATATCCACCTGCAGTCCCGGCTGTGGATTCACCTTCTGTTCCTTAAACGTACTCATAGGAACAATCCGCATTTTTTTAATATCACGCTTGCCAAACGCAGATTCCGGCGGCAGTATGGTTGTGTACTCTTTTCCCACTTCTTTATCAACAAGATCCGCGTCCAAACTGGGAAGAAGTTGTTTCTCACCAACACACACAATAGCCGGTTTTACCCCGCCATGCTGATGGGGCAATCCAGCGTTATGCGCAACAGCTTCTACGGTGGTATCAAAGACCGTGCCGTCAGCGAGTTTGCCAGTATAATTTACTTCCACAAAATCATGATGCTGCACTTTTTCTGCCATGTAAATCTGAATTTAACTGCTTATTTATAAGTTTTTGTTTTGACTTTTATTAGCTTCTTGTTTTCTCAGATATTTTTTCACATAGGAAAGTATTTTCTCTGCTACTTCTTCAGCGGAAATGGCTGTTGAATCGACAACGAGGTCATAATGCGATTCATCATAGGGATTAATAGAGTAATATTTCTGGTACCTTTTTGTATCTTCATTTTGCCGTTGTTTCATCCGCAGCTTCATCTGCTCAAAAGAAGCAATATTTCCTTCATTGCGCTGGTCGCGCAGTTCTTTTTCCTGTAAATCGTTCCAAATGCGACGCGCTCCTTCTTCCGGTTCAACTTTAATATAGATCTTGATTGATTCAGGAAGGAAATGGTACTGCGTTCTTCCTTCCACAATCACTTTTTTTCCTGCTTTTTCTAATTGCCGTGCCTGTACGGTTACGTCTTTATCGACATCAACATCTGTTTCAGGATGCGTCTGCGCATACTTGTTTAATTCTTCTAAAGTCCAGCCTTTCTTTCGGGCTATTTCTCTTCGTATCCCGCCAACGTAGATGCGTTCCGCTTTTAGCTTCTCTACAAGAATTTTGGCGACCGTACTTTTCCCGCTGCCCGGTGTGCCGGAAATGGTAATGATCATCTAATACAAAGAGAAAAAAGAATTATTTAATAATCTTCTGTTGTTGTTCATGGAAGTGTTGTTGTATTTCATGGAAATTCAGAGAACTTTATTTCTGTGATTTGATATTAAACGCATCCCAGTGCACCAAACAGTTGTTCGATGTATAAATAGGCCTGCTTTCTGCAAACTGAAGTTCGGCGGGAAAGTTTTCTGCTTCGAAATCGCGTTCAATGTCTAACATGGTATGATAAGGAAAAAAGTGGTGGTGAGAAGCAAATTGCATCATAAGAGACGCAATTGTTTTCTTGATATAACGATTATCATCAGAATGCAGATAGCGGCCGGCAATGCCGCGGAATGCACGAACGTATTCCTCTTTCTCAAAGTGAGCAGGAACGAGCAACTCCTGATCAACAAAAAAACCATCAGTCTTCAGCGTCCTGTGTACTTCACGAATAACCTGTCTCTTCTCACCGTCAGGAATATGGGTAAAAAACAGATGAGTCGCGATAAGATCAAAAGAATCATCAGGGAAAGGAAGCTGTTGTGCTTCTCCTTGCCAGTAGGAGATAGTTTTATCATACAACTGTTCGTTACAATATAATTGGGCATCACGCAACGGCGTACTGCTTTTATCAAAAGCCATAATATCCGCAGTCTCCAACCCATTCAGATCAAGCAAGGCAGCCAGGTTTTCCAGAGAATACACCGTTGAGAAGCCAAGCAGCAGTACGCGGGGATGCTTTCTCCCCTGCTCTTGCAGCATTCCAGCTACTCCCCGAAATAGACGTAATTGTCTTGAATCATCATAACAGCCCAGCGTGCTTCTTCCGATCATTAGAGCATAATATAAGTTTGCCAATTCATGGTAGCCTGGAGAACGCATTTGAGAAGCAGTCAGGTACGCTCTTTTCTGGCGAATCTTAGCGAGAGCTTCAGCTGCGGTATGGGATTGAACAGAACTATCTTCAAAATTATGCCCTCTTGGGGCATGAGTGAGATACGCCAAATGCTGTTCTACGTTGCGCGTCTTCGTAATATCCCAGCCGTTAAACCAAGGGTCATGAAGAACACTATTCACATCTTGAAGACACTCATCAAGGCTTTTTGGTTGAAAAGGCATATTCGACTTCCCTTTACGCAAATTTATTAATATTTCGGAAGCATGTTCTATTTACTACTAAAAAGAAATAAAGATTTATAAATTTAGACGATTTCATTTTGGTTATGACCCACTGGCGAGAGAACATAGAGAACTTCTGGTATAATCAAGAATGGAAAGATTTTCGGGACAGAATGCTTCGTAATGAGGAGTCTTTTGATCCGCAGTTTTCTCTGCCACTTCCACAGCCTGACCTTGCTTCCGACGGCATAACCATAAGCAGACCACTCTTAAATTGTACACGTGCAGAGCATGCCTATGCCCGCGGTGGAAGCCCTCTGGAAGATGCTGTACGAAAACTTGCGGTGCAGATGGAAGCTGGCTATGCCCCTGCTGCGTCTGAGCATCTTGATGCAACTGTGTTTCCTTCCGGCATGGCGGCGATTTCTACATTGATTCATTTCCTGAGTTACTTCATCCCGCCGAGTGCAAACAGAAAAGAGCTGCACTTCGTCATTGGCGATCAGTTGTATCCGGAAACTCAGTCTCTCTTTCACGACTACGTGCCACAGCTCGGCTTCGGTAAGAGCATCCCCGTGGACATGGGAAAACCGAACATGGTTGCTGAGATTCTTGCCTACAATCAAAGAAATATTGTTGCCTTGTATTACGAGCCGCTGAGCAACCCCCAACTGAAGTATACGAACACCCGAGCTTTGCGTCAGATTGCTGACTGGCATGATCTTCCCATGATCGTTGACAGCACCCTTCTTCCTCCGTACCTGCAGCAGCAGTTCCGTTTAGGCGCGGACATCGTTATCCAAAGTGCAAGCAAATATCTCAGCGGACAGGCCGATATTTTAGCAGGAATATGTACAGCATCAGCGTCCTGCATGCGTTCCTTGCGAAAGTTTCAGCGGATTCATGGCAATGTGGCTGACCAGCAAGTGCTTCAAAAGTTGTATCGAAGGATTCCTTTGCAAGGCGAGCGCATGGAAGCCTATCTCAAGAATGCTGCACCGCTGGTGGAATATCTTTGTTCCTCACCGGCTGTTGAGAAAGTGTTGTATCCAGATTTAGAAAAGGAAACAAGATACGGCTCAGCTGGAGCGGTCATCAGCTTTCTGCTTGCCGGACATTCGGAACAAGAAAAACAGGAAAAAGAAAAGAACGTTGTACAAGCAGTCTGTGAATACCAGAACGTCCCCATTTCCTGCGAAGTTGGGTTCGGGCAGGAGAAATACTTGCTCCTCGGACAAAGCCATTTTGGAACTGGAACGCCTCCCGGCCTGATACGATTAGCCGTTGGCAGGTCTGATCCAGAACCTGTCATCGCCTTTTTAGAAAAAATAATGAAAGTAGAAAAAGTAATGAAAAGGTGAAATAATGAAAAGAGAAGAAATATTACCTGATCTTCTCATACTTGCTCTTCTTTAAATCCCCTACATAATCTTTAACCCATTGGCCAAGCCAGAAGCCGGTCGTTTTCAGCAATCCCCAGCGCTGGAAGCGGCGCATGGATGTGGTTACGGTGGTATCCAGGCATTTGTATTTACCTGCTTTTTTCAGTTTGATAATTAATTTTCTGTGTTCTTTTACAATAATTTCGGGATCATAGCCATTGACTTTGTCAAAATCCTCCCTCCGGCAGATGAGTGCGCCGCTGCAGCCTTCATACAGCTTTGTGCGGAGGTACATATTCTTAAACCACAATGCCCACGTATATTTTAATTCTGGGGAATCCGGTTTTGCTTTTGTTGTGGCAATAGCATGGGATGAGAGAAATTGGTCTTTTATTTTCTGGAGTGAATCTTGTTCCAAGCGCGTGTCCGCATCCAAAAAAAGAAGAAGCTCTCCTTGCGCTTTTCCAGCGCCATAATTCCGCGCTCGGGAAACATTGGCGATCGGCAGGGAAAGGAGTTTCAGTTTATCGTTCTCTCTTCTTCTGACAATTTCTTCCGTTGCATCCGTGCAGCCATTCGTCACCACAATAACTTCATAATCTTGGTATGTTTGATTGTGTATGCTGTGCAGTGTTTGGCGGATATAATTTTCTTCATTATGGGCGGGAATAACGATGGAGATGTAAGGCATAAGAAAGAACAAGAGTGTTGGTTTTAAATTATTGTTATAGTGCGAAATATATGTTTGAGAAAAGTATTATCTTAATTTTTTAAAAAATGCAAATAAATCATATTATCCATGTCTGGTAGATCATCCTTAGTAATGTCAAAATTAAATTCAGTGAGAAAGGTCTCCACGAGTTCTTCCAGGCGGTCAAGAATAAAGATGAGCACTTAAACCCCCAAAAATAAGTTGTAAAAGCCTTTCGTCAGATGAACTCAACTTATCTATCTTTATAGAATATTCTTCTACCATAACGGCGTGAAATATAAAAAATAACCCATTACCGGTATAATCTTCTCTTCTCTTGTTTATATACTTAGAAAAATGCTGACCCTGCTGAAAAAGAGAAAGGAACTTCTGTCTTATCTGATTTTCATCTTTTTCTTTGACAAGGTTCTCGATAGATTTGTAAAGATGTTTACACTTATTATGATGTTTATAGAATTTATATAAATCATGAGGGTACTTATCTATTCTTTCTTGCATGACTAACATACCTATTTCTTTTTCTTTCCAAAAGGGAATTCTCTTGTTGTAGGCTGTTGCATAGGGCTCTGTGTTCTGGAGAGGAGATGGGAGCATGAGAATCGGTTCTTTCAGGTGATCAATCAAGAGGTGGTACAGTTTTCCTATATCATTAAAAAAAGGACTGTTTGCAAACTTCGACCACATATAATATTTATAACTTGAATTTTTATAAAATTTATTGTTAAAAAGTCATCTATTTAATTTTCACAGCGTCACATAATTCGCTGCCCATACCATCCCTGAATCGCAATAATAAAACGGCGTACGGTACGGTTTCCCTGCGAGGGTAAACACTTCCAGAAAATTGCCATGCTTCTCAATCATTTGTGTATATTTTTCTTGATATTCTCTCGCTTTTTCCCTGTCAATGCTTTTCACCAATTTGACATACAATGGCCCCAAATTCATCCAGAGGGCGTTGCTTTCATAATTGCGCAGGAATATCTCCTGCCAAATGAAACGAATGTCTTTCCTCGATGCAGTATACTTCAAGGGAAATGGTGAATCTAATCCTGCCTTTTGGATAGATTTTACTGCCGATGTCATCATTTCCTTATCGTTTGTATCTTTCACCAATCCCAACAAGAAAGGAAACACATTGGCATCGCCTGCGACGTAGCATTTTTTACTGAGATCATCATAAAAAAAAGATCCGTTCCAGAAATGACGTGTGAGCAGATCTGGATAATCGAATCTCTTGAAGGGATTGACAAGTTTCATGCTCTTAAGATCCTTGGCCAGCAATCCTGCCAGGCAGTTGTCGTAGCAGGAACTCTTGCGAATGGCAAAATCCTTGACGGATGAGAAATGCTCATCAGGTGTAACGAGACCAGTTTGTTGATTAATGAATTTCTCTGCGAATTTCAGGATCTCTTTGTTGAGAAATGCTTTATAGGAATGGTACGGAAACCTGGAAATTTTGATGCTGTGAATCAGCCACGGTACAGAATCAACTGCAACCGTGGGAAAATCGTAGGGTTTCCCGGAAGGGGTAATGGTGGTAGTTATCCTGCCGTATTTCCTGAACCGATTCAAAGCATAGCGTAACGTTTTATGGACTTCCGGTTCATACTCCAGAGCTAAGAGGGACTTCACACACATTCCAAAATCACGTGTCCAGAATTCAGCAAAGTTTCCGGTCGACGTTTGAAAATATCGTCCATTCCAGCAATCTTCCACAATTTGCGTGCAGATCTTTTCTGCATTACCCTCATACCGTTTCGGGAACAGGCGCCGTTTCCAACCAGTCACGAAAATACGGGGTCCTTCAGTACAATAATCTATCACGGAAGCCATTAGTATAATAAAGCAGGAGGAATATAAAAAAGTGATGGAAGAAGTGTAGAACTAAAGTTTAGGAGAATCAAGGGTGAATTGTACGTAGGCACTATCCAAAAAGTGAGTGATTTTGGAATGAGTGCTGACATGGCCAAGATGTTCGCCGAGAACTACCTTTAACTATATTGGTAGGTGCAACCTTTCAACTATATTGACAAACTTTCAGCGAAAATTGCCTCGAGGTTGCACGAGGCGAACGGCCCGTCAGCACTCATTCTGACGAAAAAACGCCGCCTGTACCGTTCGCTCAGTTTGCATTTCGATGATTCTTCCGATGAAATATAGAATAAATTTTATTGATAACGCAAACCAATAATTATGTGCAAGCAATGGTTGTTCTTCGCTCACACATTGGTACGGGCGGCGGCGTTTTTTCTAAAATCACTTCCAAAAAGGATAGTGCCCGTACGTAAGAAAATATTTAAACTAAAAGTTGTTTTTAATATTTGAGATGGTAGAAGAGGCTCAAAAAGGGTTAATTTTCTTTCAGGGAACGAAAGTTAGGCGAACCTGGTTTAATGACGAATGGTGGTTTGTAGCTACTGACATTATTTTTATTCTCACGGACAGTGCAGATCCGAGCGGTTACCTCAAGGATATGAGAAGACGAGATGAAGGTTTTTCTCAAGGGTGGGGGCAAATTGCCACCCCCCTTCCAATAGACACCTTGGGTGGAATACAAAAACTTAACTGTGTTTCTCTGAAAGGCGCATTTAGGCTTGTTCAATCCGTCCCCTCCCCTAAAGCAGAGCCGCTTAAATTATGGTTAGCTCAAGTAGGTTATGACAGAGTACAGGAAATAGAAAATCCAGAACTGGCCCAAAAACGCATGAAAGAACTCTACAAAGCAAAAGGCTACTCTGCTGACTGGATTGAGAAACGTGTGAGAGGCATAGTCGTAAGGGATGAACTCACAGATGAGTGGAAGAAAAGGGGCTTGCTGGAAGAAAGAGCGTATGCAATTCTCACATCGGAGATATCAAAAGCCACTTTTGGTATGACGCCGAGCGAATATAAGCAATTCAAAGGGCTGAAAAGAGAAAATTTACGAGATCATATGAATGATTTGGAATTGATCTTTACTATGCTTGGCGAAGCGTCTACTACCAGAATTGCGAGAGATAAAGACGCTCAGGGGTTTCTTGAGAATAAAGAGGCGGCAAAGAGAGGGGGAATCGTTGCAGGAGTAGCGAGGAGAGAATTGGAACAGCAAAGTGTACAAAAAGTATCTACCTCTGAAAATTATCTTGCTGAACCTGAAAGGAAGAAAAAGAAGCAGATTGAAGAAAAAAAATAATTATGGTTTCGCCAATCCCCACATTTTGTTAAAGATTTTCATAACATTTATAAATACGTTTCCGAAAATTAAATCTAAGTTAAGATCAAAATTTCTTAAGCTTTAAAAGAGGTTGTTAAAGAGCTTGTGTTTATCGTACAAATCTCTTCAAAAATAGATCGAGGTGCTGCAAAATGAACATCAAACCACTGGGAGAACGGGTTTTACTAAAACAAAAAGAAAAGCAAGAAAAAACAGCGGGGGGAATTTACATCCCTGATGCTGCTAAGGAAGAAAAAAAAGAAGGGGTCGTCGTAGCCGTAGGCACGTTTAAAGATGGAAAAGAATTGCCTCTCCAGAAAGGAGATACCATTATTTACGGAGGTTATAGTTCCGAAGAGTTTGAAGTGAATGGAGAAAAATTCCTGCTTATTGAATTCAAAGACATCCTCGCAAAGCTAGAATAGTGGAATATTTAGAATACTAAAAAAGTAGATTATAAACTCCTAGATTACTAGGATAAAATAAATGGAATAAAAGATAGGGGGTATAAAAATGGCGTCTAAACAAATCATGTTCGATGAAAATGCACGGCAAGCCTTGCTCCGAGGAGTAGATAAGGTTGCCAATACTGTTAAAGTAACTCTTGGCCCGAAAGGACGGAACGTCGTTCTTGACAAGATGACAACTCCTTTGGTCACCAATGATGGCGTGACCATTGCCAAGGAAATTGAGTTAAAAGACAAATTTGAAAATATGGGCGCAAAATTAGTCAAAGAAGTTGCTTCCAGAACACAGGATACTGCCGGCGATGGGACAACCACCGCTACTCTTCTTGCCCAAGCCATGATTACGGAAGGATTGAAAAACATCACGGCCGGCGCCAATCCCATGGATGTCAAGAAAGGCATCGAAAAAGCAACGGAAGAAGTCGTTTCTTTCTTAAAACAGAAAAGCGTGCAAGTGCGGGAGAAGGAAAAGATCGTTCAGGTAGCAACCATTTCTGCCAATAATGATGAAGAGATCGGCAAACTTATCGCTGATGCCATGGAAAAAGTCGGCAATGCCGGCGTGATTACGGTTGAAGAAGCAAAAAGCATGGAAACAAGTTTGGATGTCGTAGAAGGGATGCAGTTTGAACGCGGCTTTATTTCACCATACATGGCGACGGATCATGAAAAAATGGCCTGTGATTTTGAAGATCCCTATGTTCTGTTGTGCGACAAAAAAATAAGCACGATGAAACAGTTAGTTCCCGTCTTAGAGCGTGTTGCTCGAGAAGGAAGGCCGCTGTTGATCATCGCGGAAGATGTGGAAGGAGAAGCAGTTACAGCTTTAGTGCTCAACATCATCCGGGGAGCATTAAAAGTGTGTGCGATCAAAGCGCCAGGATTTGGCGATGACCAGAAAGAAATGCTCCAGGATATTGCCGTTCTTACAGGCGGAGAGGTTGTCAGTGAAGAGAAAGGCATGAAGCTGGAAGAGTTTAAAGAATCTTGGTTAGGATCTGCCCGAAGAGTAACTGTGGATAATGAAATTACAACGATTGTGGAAGGGAAAGGAACAAAAGCTAAACTTGAAGTGCGCAAGAGATTGCTGGAATCGCAGATCGCTATTGCCGATTCAGAGTACAAGAAAAAAGATCTCCAGAAACGCCTGGCAAAATTGGGCGGCGGTGTTGCAGTTATCAAAGTTGGGGCGGTAACAGAGACGGAGATGAAGGAAAAGAAAATGCGTATCGATGACGCGTTAAATGCCACCAAAGCAGCCGTTGAAGAAGGCGTTGTTCCTGGTGGTGGTTTGACGCTGCTGAAAGCTACTACTCTGCTCAAGAAACTTGCATTGCAAGGCGATCAGCGTGTCGGCGCTGATATTGTCCGACGAGCGCTGGAAGAGCCGGTGCGGCAGATTGCCAAAAATGCAGGACGGGAGGGAGCAGAAGTGATTGCCCGCCTGCAAACGGAGACCAATGACAAAGTAGGGTATAATGCCAAGAAAGATATCTACGAAGACTTGTTTGCCGCCGGGGTTATTGATCCTACGAAAGTGGTGCGCAGCGGGCTGCAGAATGCTGCTTCAATTGCCGCCATGGTCTTGACCACTGAGGCGCTGGTAACAGAGTTTGATGATGAAAAAGATGAGAAAAGTTCGGCAATCATAATTTAAAGAAAGAGTTTTTCATTTATTTTTCTTCATTTTTTTACTTATTTTATTTTTTACTTATTTAATGCCCCGTTGCTTGCTGCAGTTAGGACATTTACTGCTCATCTTTGTGGTACAAATCTAAGAATATGATTCTACTTTCTTCTGGAATATAAGCATATGAAAGTCGAAATGATCCGGCATACACTTCACGTGTTCCCTTCCGAGCATAACGCATTGGCTTTCCAATTTAGGGATTGGCAATAATCTTGCGTATTCGCGTCTTAATTTCTTCTTTCCGATTGAAATCTATAGTGGAGGACAAAAATAATTGATAATTTGTCCTCCAATATATCCCGAAGGACATAACAAATAAAAATAATTAATTATGTCCTTCGTTATAATTTAGAAAAGAGCTTCTCGAAATGTGGATCTCTATCGACCTTATCAATTACCATTTCTCAAAATCTTTCAAGAAATCTTTAGCAGTACTTGTTTGGAACTCGCCTTTTTCATAACGTTCCCACGCTTTTTCTGTTCTTTTTGCGAATTCTAAGTCTTCTTTTAGGTTCTTATCCATTGTACTTGCTTTCTTCAAGATGAGTTGATGGTCATTTTTTATTATAATCAATTGCTCTCCTTCTTTCATATCTTCTCGAAGCTCGGAAGGAATAACGATCTGTCCTTTTGAACTCATCTTCGTCAATGCTATTTCCATAATATCACTTAAAGTAAGATGAATCTTACTTGCTATTTAACTGTTTTGGTTGACCATGACTCAAACTCTTGGCTTCGATGAGGATTTCATAATATTCTGCTAAAATCATGCTGCCATTGATCTTTCTATGTTTAAAAGTATGTATTTATTCATAAATAAAGTTTTTGATAAATATACCCGTAGATACATACATAAATTCATCGGTAAATATTTCGATAATCTCACCAATATCTTTATATATCTCGATAAATTACTCTGTTTAGATGTATAAAAAAGGGGATAGAACTAGTCAACGTATTCTTAAACTCCTAGCTGACGCTGTCGAACCGTTAGAAACAAAAGAAATTGAAATTTTTCTCAAAGATGTAACCCGCGTGAAAGTTCTGTATCGCCTGAATATGCTCCGCGGGGATGGGG
>Ga0208375_1003511_pt1 | contig 13263 bp, 13 predicted proteins | sample RifOxyD1_FD_184038 | JGI IMG/M metagenome (GOLD analysis project Ga0208375, IMG submission 184038) | Soil microbial communities from Rifle, Colorado - Rifle Oxygen_injection D1 (SPAdes) | ecosystem: Environmental > Terrestrial > Deep subsurface > Rock core/Sediment | place: Rifle, Colorado... | reverse complement strand
GGCGGCCTGTGCCGCATCAAGCCACTGCGCGCCGTGCTGCGCGACCAGTTCCACGACCGCGACGATGGTGTTGCGCGTCAACGCCACGCGGGTCGGGTAGTCCTTCCAGGAGTGCGTCTCGACCAGCATCCCGAAGCGGTTGCGCGCCGACATGTAGCCCTGCGAGAAGCGCGGCGGCGCGGCGCCGTCCTCGATGCCCGACGCCGGGTTGTCGTGCTCGACGAACGAGGGGTAGAAGGGCAGCGGCAGCGCGCCCTGGTCGGCCAGGCGGGCAATGGTGGCGTCGCGCAGCTGCGTGCCGATCACCTGCAGGACCTCGTCGCCACCATGCAGCGGTTCGACCTGGATGGCGATGTCGTGTTCGAACTGCGCGCCGTTGGTGGCATGCAGGTCGGCGACCACCAGCGGGTCCCACGCGTCCAGCAGCGCGAGCATCGCGCGCATCTCCGGCGCGTCGGCCTTCAGGTAGTCGCGGTTGAGGTTGTAGTTCTGCGCCGTGGTGCGCCAGCCCATCTGCTCGGGCCCGCGCTGGTTGGGACGGTTCCAGGCGCCGAATCGCTCGTGGCCATCGACGTTGAAGACCGGGACGAACAACAGCACCTGCTTGTCGAGTGCGCCTTCGGCCGCCTCGCCCTCGAGCAGCTGCCGCAGCGCCAGGAAGCCCGCGTCCTTGCCGTCGATCTCGCCGGCATGGATGCCGCCCTGCATCAGCGTCACCGGGATGCCGCGCTCGGCCGCATCGCGTGCGGTGAAGGCGCCGGTGTCGGTCGCCACCAGCACGTGCATCGGGCGGCCCTCCGGCGTGGTGCCGAAGCGCTCGCACTTCACCCGGTCCGGGTAGCGCGCTGCAAACGCTTGGCACAGCTGCGTGACCTCGTCGTAGCGCCCGGTCTGGATGAAGCCACTGCGCTCGGCATGGGTCGTAAGCGGTCCCGTCTGCGCCAGGGCGGCAGCAGGCAGGGCAAGCAGGGCGGCAAGCAGCGCGGGGCGCAGGGTCGGGGTCATCGGCAGGCTCCAGGAACGAATGGGGGATGGTAAAGGACGATGCCGGCCGCATCCCGGCGCGCGTCCACGCCCTAGACTTCACGCTCCCAACGGAGCCCTCGCATGCACACCCTGTACTACGCCCCCGGCGCCGCCAGCTTCGCGGTGCACTGGCTGCTGCTCGAACTCGACATCCCGCACGAGCTTCGGCTCCTCGACCTCAAGGCCGGAGAGCAGAAGCGGCCGGAGTACCTCGCCCTCAACCCCGGCGGTGTGGTGCCGACGCTGGTGGTCGATGGCCTGCCCATGACGGAAGCCGCCGCGCTGCTGCTGGCGCTGGCCGACGCGCACCCCCATGCCGGGGTCGCACCGCCGCCCGGCGACCCGCGGCGCGCTTCGCTGTACCAGTGGATGTTCCACCTGGCCAACGCCGTGCAGCCACAGTTCCGGCTGTGGTGGTACCCGCACGAGGCCGCGGGCGAGATGCACGCCGACGCCGCGCGCGAGGCGGTGCGTCCGCGTATCGAGGCCTGCTGGGACCGCATCGACGCGCACCTGGGCGCGCACGGCCCGTACCTGGTGGGCGATGCGGTCAGCGTGGCCGACTTCTACCTGACGATGCTGATGCGCTGGTCGCGCAACATGCCGCAGCCGGCGACCTCGTGGCCGCACCTGGCCGCACACGCCCAGCGCATGCGTGCACGCCCCACCTTCCGCACGCTGTACCAGCGCGAAGGCCTGGAGGAGTGGGCCTGAGCCGATACCCGTCGCGCGCATCCGGTAGGCTGCGCGCTTCGCATCGCGGCCCGAGCGGCCGCACGCCTGCAACCGGACCCGTTACCCGATGCTGACCCTGATCCTGATCGCCGTGACCGTGCTGGTCACGTGGCTGGCCTTCAACAACCCGCGCCTGCTGGACCGGCTGATCCTGTGGCCGCCCGCCATCGACCGCAAGCACCAGTACGACCGGTTGCTGACGCACGGCTTCATCCACGCCGACTGGCAGCACCTGCTGTTCAACATGATCACGCTGTTCTTCTTCGGCCGCTTCGCCGAGCAGGTGATCACTTCGATGATCGGACCGGTGGGCTTCGTGCTGTTCTACCTGTCGGCGATAGTCATCGCGATCCTGCCGACCTACCTGCGCCACCGGCACGATGCGCAGTACCGCAGCCTGGGTGCGTCGGGCGCGGTGTCGGCGGTGCTGTTCGCCTTCATCCTGGTGCAGCCGTGGTCGCTGATCTTCGTGTTCTTCCTGCCGGTGCCGGCAATCCTCTACGGCGTGTTCTACGTCGGCTACTCGTTCTGGATGGACCGGCAGGGCGGCGACAACACCAACCACAGCGCGCACCTGTCCGGCGCGATCTACGGCGTGCTGTTCATGCTGCTGATGGAGCCCCGCATCGCGGGCCTGTTCCTGGAGCGGCTGGCCAGCCCTTCATTCGGATGACCGCCGGCTGATGCGCGAGTGGCCCGGGTCGCGGAGTGCCGGGCAGCCTGAAGGCCGGTGCGGGCGTCAGGCCGCCAGCGAGCGCGGCCGATCGGCGGGGGCGACGGGTTCGCCGTAAGCCGTCGCCAGCCGGCTATAGATGACGGCGTCCAGGCGCTCCAGCTCATCGCTGTCGACGCCCTCGCAGGCGATGTCGTACAGCCGTTCCACGAGCTCTTCGTCGCTGGCCGCTTCGATCGGGTGGTGCTGCAACACGTTCATGGTGTCGGTCCCCTGGCAGTCTGGTTCCGTGATCGCCGTACCGGTCCTGCAGCAGATTCCATGCCAGCAGGCCGTTGTTCCGGGGACCTCCACGCGGGTCGCGGCCCGGCATGGCGCCGGGTGGGGAGCGGGTGCGTGTCCTGGTTCCAACGCAAGCGGCTGACACTCCGGGTCACTCCTGGACGGGCGTCGACCTGCGTGTGACGCCTACCGGCGCTCACCCGGCCTGAAGGTTTGGCGTGTTACGACGCAATGGCCGACGGCTGCGGCCGTCCGAGTCCGTCCACGACCCCACAGGAGGCCCGCATGGCGACCCGCAAAGCCGCCAAGAAGAAAAGCGCCACCCCGGCCCGCAAGGCCGCGAAAAAGGCGTCTCCCGCCCGCAAGACTGCCAAGAAGGCTGCAGCCACGAAGGCTGCGACGAAGAAGTCGGCAGCGAAAAAGGCGGCCACCAAGCGCGTCGCCGCGAAGAAGACGGCCGGCAGGACGTCCACGACCACGAAGACGGCTGCCCGCAAGACCGCCGGGAAGACAGCTGCGAAGAAGACCACGAAGAAAACCGCAGCAAGAGCGGCCGCCAAGAAGGCCACGAAGAAAAGAACTCCCGCAAGAACGGCTGCGAAGAAGGCTACGAAGAAGGTCGCCACCAGAAAGGCTGCAAAGAAGACGCCACGAAAGGCGAGCGCCAAGACAGCGGCGAAGAAGCCCGCCGCCCGCAAGACGTCCGCCGCCAAGGTCGCGAAGGTCGCCAAGAAGCCGGCCAAATCGACGCGAAAGACTGTCGCGAAGAAGGCGGTGCGCAAGTCCCCGGTGAAATCGGCGGCACGCAAGACCGCGTCCCCGGGCGCCCGAAAGCCTGCCAAGGCTGCGACCCGGTCGACCGCGCGCAAGGCTGCCACGACCAAGCGCAGTACCGCCCGCAAGCGCGGGATCACGCCCGAGCAGGCATTGGAAAACACACGCAAGCTGCTCGAAGCCAAGCACGCCCATGACCGCGAGCCGCAGCCGTGGCAGCAACTGGGTGGCCAGGGCGCGCCGACGCCGGAGGCCGGGTTCCAGTCCGGCGACGCGGCCGGCAAGGCCGAGGAACTGCACGCCGCCGAAAGCCGGATGCAGGCGATCCAGGGCAGCATCGGGACGCAGGGGCGGCACAACCAGGGCAAGCGCGACAACCGCTGACCCCCGCACTCCCATTTCCACCACAGCGAGGCCGTCGCCCCCACGGGGGGCGGCCTTCAGGAGACTTGCATGGGTGACCAGGACCCGCCGATCCACCACGACCCGGATGTCTACCGGTTCGCCACCACGGTTGATGGCGAGCGCGCCTACATCGACTACCGCCTCGAAGACGGCGTGATGACGCTGACCCACACCTGGGTGCCCGAGGCGATCGGTGGCCGCGGCATCGCCGGGCGGCTTGTCCGGCACGCGTTGGAGTACGCCCGCGCCGAGGGCCTGCGCGTGCACCCGGCCTGCTCGTATGCCGACGCCTGGATGCGGCGCCATCCGGAGGTCGAGGACCTGAGGGCGGCCTAGCCGCCCCGGTCCGCCAGCAGGCGCGCGACGGCCGCGCGGACCCTCGCGCGCATCGGTCTGGACGGCGACAGGCGTCGGTGCACTGCGTAGAATCCCGCAATGTCCAGCCACGCCACTGCCTTCGACGCCCTTCCCATCCAGGTCTGGACGGCGCGCCCGGACGGGACGCTGGATTACGTCAACCACGCCGTCACCGACTACTTCTGCGTTACCGCGGCCAGCGTCCTGGCGCACGGCTGGAAGAACCTGTGCCACCCCCATGACCTGATCGAGGCCGTGCAGCGCTGGGCATCGGCGCTGCAGACCGGCGAGCCCTACGAGGTCGAGTTCCGGCTGCTGCGGGGCACGGACCGCCAGTACCGGTGGCATGTGGCCAGGGCGTTCCCGGTGCGCGACGGACACGGCGCGGTTACCGGTTGGGTCGGGACCAACACCGACGTGGATTTCATCAAGCGCGCGCAGGAGCAGGGGCAGGCCACGGCGGCCCGGGCGCAGATGGCGCGTGAGCGCTTCCGGCTGCTGCTCTCGCAGGCGCCGGTGGCGATCACCGTTACCGAGGGCCCGGAACACCGGGTCGAACTGAGCAACTGGCGCGCGCGGCAGATCGTTGGCGGGCGCAATGTCGAGGGCCTGACGCTGGCCGAAGCCTTTCCGCACCTGGCCGGCCACGAGGCCCTGGCACGGCTCGACCAGGCGTACCGGACCGGCGAGCGGTTCGAGGACCGCGAACTCGCGGTCGAGCTGGATCGCGACGGCGATGGCGTGCTGGAGCCGTGCTGGTTCGACACCACGGTGGAACCGCTGCGCGATGCCGGCGGCGCCGTCAGCGGGTTGATGCTCGTCAGCGTCGAGCTCACCGCCACCGTGTTGGCGCGCCGCGAGGTCGAGCGGCTGCTGGCCGAGCGCGCCGCGGTGCTGGAAAACCTGCCCGACGGCGTGATCATCACCGACGCTGCCGGCCGCATCACCTTCGTCAACCGCCGCGCCGAAGCGCTGCACGGCTGCGCGCTGCTGGACGTCCCGCCCGAGCACTACGCGGATGCGTACAGCCTCTACACCGAATCCGGCGAGCCGCACCCCTTCGAGGAGCTGCCGCTTGCACGCGCGATCCTGCGCGACGAAGTCGTGAGCGGTGGGCGCTGGCGCATCCGCCGCAGCGACGGCAGCGAAGTGCTGGCCCAGGGCGATGCGCAGCCATTGTGGTCGGCCGACGGCCACAAGATCGGTGCGGTCGTGGTGATGCGCGACGTCACCCCCTGACCGCCAGGCCTCACACGACATGCGACTGAACAAATACATCAGCGATACCGGCGCCTGCTCGCGCCGCGAAGCCGACCGCCTGATCGCCGAGGGCCGCGTCACCATCAACGGGTTGCGCGGCCGCGTCGGCAGCGAGGTGGGCGAGGGCGACACGGTCCTGGTCGATGGCCAGCCGCTGCGCACGCGTACGGCGGCCAAGGGCAAGCGCCGCCATGTCTACATCGCGCTCAACAAGCCGGTCGGCGTGGTGTGCACCACCGAGTCGGGCGTCAAGGACAACATCGTCGACTTCGTCGGCCACGAGCAGCGCATCTTCCCGATCGGGCGCCTGGACAAGGACTCCGAAGGGCTGATCCTCATGACCAGCAACGGCGACATCGTCAACGACATCCTGCGCGCCGAGAACAAGCTTGAGAAGGAATACCTGGTCGGCCTCAACCATGCCGTGACCGACGAGTTCCTGCGTGGCATGGCGCGCGGTGTACCGGTGCACGGGCAGATGACGCTGCCGTGCAAGACCGGCCGGCTGGGCAAGTTCGGGTTCCGCATCGTGCTGGTGCAGGGGCTCAACCGGCAGATCCGGCTGATGGCCCAGCACTTCGGCCACCGGGTCAAGCGCCTGGTCCGCGTGCGCATCGGCAACGTCAAGCTGGCGCACCTCAAGACCGGCCAGTGGCGCAACCTGACCGACGCGGAGCTGCAGCGCCTGTTGCCGGGCCGCACCGACTGGTAAGCCGCGTTCCTGCATTCGCGCCCGGCATCGCCGCGTGCCGCCGCCCGCTGCCTGCGTAGATCACAGCGTCACATCGTCGCCCCTATCGTCGCGGGCAGCCACAAGGAATTGCAGTCGATGACCCGCCCCACGACCTGGACCCTGCCGCCCGTGCTGGCGCTTTCGCTCGCCCTGGCCGCCTGCACCCGAGAGCCCGAACCGGTGGACCCGGCGGCCACCGCGCAGACGCCGACCACCAGCCAGCCGGCCGCCCCCGTCGAGCCGGTCGAACTGGAGGACGTGGTCGAAACGACCTCGGACTACATCATCGGGATCAGCTATCCGCCCGGGATCGAGCAATACCCGGGGCTGGCGGCCGAACTCAAGCGCTACGCCGACAATGCGCGCGCCGAGCTGATCGATGCGGTCGAGGAGCGCGGCGACGAACCGGGCGCGGGGCTGTATGACCTGTCACTGGCGTTCACGGAAGTGCTCGACTCGCCGGGGCTGGTCGCGGTCGCGGGCGACGGCAGCATGTACACCGGCGGGGCGCACGCCGCGCCGCTGCTGGCTCGTTTCGTGTGGCTGCCCCAGCAGCAGCGCATGCTCCGCGCGCAGGACCTGATCCCCACGCAGGAGGGCTGGGCCGCGGTGTCCGGCCACGTGCGCGAGCAGCTGCACACGGCACTGTCGCAGCGCATCGATGCCGACAAGCTGCCTCCCGAGCAGCGTGCCGAAGTGGTGCGAACCGCCGGCGGCATGATCGACGAGGGCACCGGGGCCGAGGCGGACAACTTCGCGCAGTTCGAGCCCATCGCGCGTCCCGACGGCACGCTGAGCGGGCTGCGATTCGTGTTTCCCCCGTACCAGGTCGGGCCGTATTCGGACGGCACGCAGAGCGTGCAGGTGTCGTCTTCGGTGCTGCTGCCGCACTTGGCCAGCGAGTACCGGCCGCTGTTCGCCGGCAGCTGACGACACCTCGGTCGCCATGGCCACCGCGCTGGTCTGGTTCCGCAACGATCTGCGGCTGGCCGACAACCCGGCCCTCCAGGCCGCGCTCGACGGCGGCTATACGCCGATCCCGGTCTACATCCACGCGCCGTCCGAGCACGGCGACTGGGCACCGGGTGCTGCGTCCAATGCCTGGCTGCACCGGTCACTCGACGCGCTGTCGAACGCACTTGGTGAGCGCGGCAGCCGCCTGCGCCTGTTCGTCGGCCCCAGCCTGGACACCCTGCAGACGCTGATCGCCGCCACGGGTGCGGAAGCGGTGTTCTGGAACCGGCGCTACGAGCCCGCGCTCGAGCAGCGCGACACCCGCATCAAAAAGGCGCTGCGGCAGCAGGGGCTGCACGCGGAGAGTTTCAACAGCGCGCTGCTGTTCGAACCGTGGACGGTAGCGACGAAACAGGGCACGCCGTTCCGCGTGTTCACGCCGTTCTGGAAGGCCGCCCTGGCGCAGTGGCGTATTCCCGCGTGCGAACCCGCGCCGTCCTCGTTGCCCTTCATTGACGCGGGGCCGGCCGGGGTGTCACTGGATGCCCTGAAGCTGGCCCCCGCGCCGGACTGGGACCGGGCCTTCTGGACGCACTGGCAGCCGGGCGAGGCCGGCGCGGCGGACGCCTTGGAAGCCTTCGTCGAGGGCGCGTTGCATGCGTATGCGGACGACCGCGACCGGCCCGACCGGATCGGCACGTCACGGCTGTCGCCGCACCTGCACTTCGGCGAGATCGCGCCATGGCGCGTGGTGCATGCGCTCGAAGAAGCGCGCCGCGCCGGCACGGCCGCGCACATCGACACCGCGATCAAGGAGCTGGGCTGGCGCGAGTTCGCCCACCACCTGCTGCACCACTTCCCGGAAACGCCGGCATCGAACTTCAACCCGCGCTTCGACGGCTTCGACTGGACGCCGCCCTCGCGTGCGGACCTGGATGCATGGCGCGACGGGCGCACCGGGGTGCCCATCGTCGATGCCGGCCTGCGCGAGCTGTGGGCGACCGGCTGGATGCACAACCGCGTGCGGATGATCGTCGGCAGCTATCTCACCAAGCACATGCGCGTGCACTGGCGCCACGGGGCCGAGTGGTTCTGGGACACCCTGGTTGATGCCGATCTGGCCAGCAACACGCTGGGCTGGCAGTGGGTCGCCGGCACGGGCGCCGATGCCGCGCCGTATTTCCGCGTATTCAACCCGGTCACGCAGGCGGAAAAGTTCGACCCCGACGGCGCGTACATCGCCCGCTGGGTGCCCGAGCTGGCGGCGCTTCCCGTGCCGGCGCGCTCCGCGCCGTGGCGGTTCCCGGAGTTGCTGCGCGAGTGCGCGCCCGACTACCCGACGCACCCCATCGTGGATCTGGCAAAGGGACGTGATGCGGCGCTGGAGGCCTACCGCCGGCAACGCGAGCGCGCGCCGGCCACCAGCTGAGGTCGCCACGCATCCGTGCCCCGGCCCGGGCACGGCGTGCTTTCCGGACGGATGCTGAACGCGCCTCGGCGCCGTCACCCATCAAAGACGAAGCCGACCCTAAGGTGTGCGTCGCATTCAGGCCCACAGCACACCAAAGGACCTCCCCTATGAAGACCCAGACCAAGCTCGCCCTCGCCGCTGCCGCGATGGCCACCGCCCTTGCCGGTTGCGCCACCACCGGTGGTGGCTACTACGGCGGCCAGCCGGAGCAGTACCCGCCGCAGGAACAGGACGGCATGAACCGCACGCAGAGGGGCGCCTTGATCGGCGCCGCGGTCGGCGCCGTCGCCGGCCTGCTGAGTGGCGACGACGCCACCGAGCGCCGCCAGCGTGCACTGGTCGGTGCCGGCGTTGGCGGCCTTGCCGGCGGCGCCATCGGCAACTACCAGGACCGCCAGGAGCGCGCGCTGCGCGAGCGCATGCAGGGCACCGGTGTCGAGGTTGTCCGCCAGGGCGACAACATCACCCTGAACATGCCGAGCAACATTACCTTCGGTTTCGACCAGTCCAGCCTGCAGCCGCAGTTCTACCCGGTGCTGGACAACGTCGCCGCCACGCTCAACGAGTACAACCAGACCATCGTCGAAGTGGCCGGCCATACCGACAGCCAGGGTACCGACGAGTACAACCAGGGCCTGTCGGAGCGCCGCGCCGCGACCGTGGCCGGCTACCTCAACGGCAAGGGCGTGATGCGTGACCGCATGATCACCGTCGGCGCCGGCGAGAGCCGTCCGATCGCCAGCAACGACAACGAGGCGGGCCGTGCCGCGAACCGTCGCGTCGAGATCACCCTGGTGCCGCTGCGTTCGTAACGGCTGACTGGGAAGAAGAAAAAGGGTCGCCTCCGGGCGGCCCTTTTTTTGCGTCGGGGGAGCGGCCATCGTGCGGGTCAGCGTTCGCGGTCGTCACCGTGCCTGCGGTGCAGCCGCCGTTCGGCCACGCGCAGCATGGACAGCACGACCAGCGTCAGCATCGTCGCCGCCAGTGCGGCGACGTGCAGGCCGAACCCGACCGTCACGCCGATCACGGCGACCATCAGGAGCGACGCGGCGGTGGTGATTCCGGCGATGGCGCCGTTGCCGCGCCGGGCGAAGATGGTTCCTGCACCGATGAAGGCCACGCCCGCGATCACCGCCTCCACCAGGCGCAGCGGGTCGACCTGGAGCAGGTCGCCGATGTCCTGGTGTGCTTCCAGCACCAGTCGCTCCATTCCCACCAGCAGGGCGGCGGCGCCCGCCACCAGCATGTGCGTGCGGAATCCTGCCGGCCGGTCCCTGAGTTCGCGTTCGAAGCCGATCACGCCGCCCAGGGCCATGGCATAACCGACGCCGGCGACGATCCAGAGTTGCTCCATCCAGTCCATGTGCGTTTCCTGGCGTGCGGGGTGGGGAGCGATCAGCGCGCGAGTCGATCGAACCCGAACAGGGCCTGCAGGGGATGCGAACGGCGTTCGATCCGGGCGCGCAGCAGGCCCGCGCCGATCATGGAATAGGTGATGCCATTGCCGCCATAGGCCATGGCGAAGTGCACGCGGTTGCCGTGCTGCGGATGCGGGCCGAAGAACGGCAGGCCGTCGGTGGTCTCGGCAAAGGTGCCGGCCCACGCGAACGCCGGCTCCAGCTCCATGCCGGGGAACGCCTTGGCGACGCGCTTGACCAGTGTGCGCGCCTTCTTGTCGACCCGCCCGTCGCGGCGCTTGGGGATGTCGACACTGTCGTCCTCTCCACCTACCAGCAGGCGTCCATCGCCGGTGCTGCGCAGGTAGAGGTAGGGCCGCGCCGACTCCCACACCATCGTCCCCGCCAGAGCCTTCAGCCACTCGGGCTCGACCGGGTCGGTGATGAAGGCGTAGCTGCTGCGGTTGCGCGCCACGCGGGGCTTGAGCCAGTGCTGGGAGGCATACCCCGCCGCGGCCACCACGTGCCCCGCGCGGATGGTCGCGCCATCGCCGGTGTGCAGGGTGACGCTGCGCTGCGTGGCTTCGATCCGCTCGACGCAGGTGCGGTCGTACACGCCGGTGCCGCCGCGCTGCAGGCGCGCCATCAGACGGTAGGCCATGCGGTACGGGTCCAGCCGCGCGGCGAGGTGGCTGAGGATCGCACCGGGCGCGTCGATGCCGTAGTCCTGGCGCAGGGCATCACCGTCGATCCACTCCACGTCCAGCCCGTGGCGGCGACGCATCTCCAGCTCGGCCTGGAGCGTGGCCACGTGCCGGCGCTTGCTGGCGTAGTACAGGCTGTCCATCAGGCCGAAGTCGACGTCCCGCAGGCCGCGCGCGATGTCGCGCAGCATCGGGATGGCGTCGGCGCACGCGAGGTAGGCCATTGCGGCATCCTCCTCGCCGTACTGCCGCGCCAGGTCGACCAGGTGGGTGTCGATTTCGTACTGCAGCAGCGCGGTGCTGGCGGCCGAGCTGCCCCAGCCGATGTCGCGCTGTTCCAGCACCGCCACGTCGTGCCCGTGTTCGGCCAGCTCGTTGGCGATCAACGCCGCAGTGATGCCGCCGCCGATGATGGCGACATCGCAACGCAGGTCGGCCTCCAGCCGGGGGAAGGCGTGCATCAGGCCGTTCTTGATCGCCCAGTAGGGGTAGCCGCTCTTGAGGTCCATGGCGCATACGGTCGGGCAGGGTGCTCAGGCTGCAATGCGGGGCGTTGGACCGCGGTGAGGACGCCTGCCTTTGCGGGCCGCTGACAGCCCGCTGCGTACCGTGCCCCGATGGCCGACGATCACCTGGAGAACGACCTCATAGTGCTGCGTCGCGAGGGCCTGTACTGCCCCGCGGGCGACTTCTTCATCGACCCGTGGCGCCCGGTGGCGCGCGCGGTGATCACCCACGGCCACGGCGACCATGCGCGCGGCGGCATGGGCCAGTATCACACCACGCGCGAGGGGCTGCCCATCCTGCAATGGCGGCTGGGCGAGCAGGCCTACCACCTGCACGACTACGGCGAGGCCTTCCAGTTGGGGGATGCGCGCGTGTCGCTGCATTCGGCGGGGCACGTGCTGGGCTCGGCGCAGGTGCGGATCGAGGTCGACGGACGCGTGTGGGTGGCGTCGGGCGACTACAAGCGACAGCCGGACCCTACGTGCGCGCCGTTCGAGGTCGTGCCCTGCGACGTCTTCATCACCGAGGCGACGTTCGGGCTGCCGGTCTACCGCTGGCCGGACACCACGGAGGTCGCACGCGAGATCGTCGCCTGGCGCGACCAGTGCGCCGCGCGCGGGGAAGCGGCCGTCCTGCTGTGCTATGCCCTTGGCAAGGCGCAGCGGTTGCTGGCCGAGCTGGGCCGCGTGACCGACCAGCCGGCCTGGCTGCACGGCGCGGTGGCCACCGGCGTGGAGGTGTATCGCCAGGCCGGCATCGACATGTTGCCCACGCACCCGGTGAGCGAGGCCGACAAGGGCAGCGAGTTCGCCGGCCGCCTGGTGCTGGCGCCGCCTTCGGCGGCCGGCAGCCCGTGGATGAAGCGGTTCCGCAAGTCGCAGGTCGGCTTCGCGTCGGGCTGGATGCGCATCCGCGGCAACCGCCGGCGCCGCAACTACGACCGCGGCTTCCAGGTGTCGGACCATGCCGACTGGCCCGACCTGATGCGCACCATCCGCGAGACCGGCGCGCGCCGCGTGATCGCCACCCATGGCAACACCGACGCCATCATCCGCGCGCTCAACGAGGACGGCATCCCCGCCGAGGCCTTCCGCACCGACTACGGGGACGAGTCGTGAAGCGCTTCGCCGCCCTCTACCGTGAACTGGGCGAAGCCACCGGCACGCTCGACAAACGCGCCGCGCTGGTCGCCTATTTCGGCGACGCGCCGTCGGCGGACGCGGCCTGGGCGCTGTGGCTGCTGTCGGGCGGCAAGTTGCGGCGCATCGCCGGCAGCGGCGAGCTGCGGCAATGGATCGTGGAGGCCAGTGGCCATCCTGCATGGCTGGTGGAGGAGAGCTACCACCACGTCGGCGACCTGGCCGAAACCGCCACGTTGCTGCTGGACGATCCGGTGGAACAGGACGACCGGCCATTGCACCACTGGATCGAGAACACCTTGCTGCCGGTGGCCGCAGGCTCACCCGAGGCGCGACGCGAGGCGGTGCTGTCAGGCTGGCGGGTGCTCGGCTTCGACGAGCGCCTCGCGTTCAACAAGCTGCTGACGGGCGCGCTGCGCATCGGTGTGTCCCAGCGCACCGTGCAGCAGGCGCTGGCGGAGATGTCGGGCGTCGACATCGCCCGGATCGCGCAGCGGATGCTGGGCGAGTGGCGGCCGTCGCCGGGGTTCCTCGGGCAGCTTCTGTCACCCGAAGAGCTGCCTGGCGACCGCCAGCAGCCATACCCGTTTTTCCTCGCCTCGCCGCTGGAGCAGGACGCCGCCGCGCTCGGCGCGATCGAAGACTGGCTGCTGGAGTGGAAGTGGGACGGCATCCGCCTGCAGCTGATCCGGCGCGATGGTGAGGTGGCGCTGTGGTCGCGCGGCGAGGAGCGCCTCGACGGGCGCTTCCCGGAGATCGAAGAAGCAGCGGCGACCTTGCCGTCGGACTGCGTGATCGACGGTGAGCTCCTGGCCTGGCACGGCGAGGCCGACCAGCCGCAGCCCT
>Ga0208375_1003509_pt1 | contig 13269 bp, 11 predicted proteins | sample RifOxyD1_FD_184038 | JGI IMG/M metagenome (GOLD analysis project Ga0208375, IMG submission 184038) | Soil microbial communities from Rifle, Colorado - Rifle Oxygen_injection D1 (SPAdes) | ecosystem: Environmental > Terrestrial > Deep subsurface > Rock core/Sediment | place: Rifle, Colorado... | reverse complement strand
CGGCTCATCCTATCCTGGCGGTGAAGAAGCTGCCAAGGGTCCGGCTGTTCGCCGGTTAAAAGGGTACGCGAGCTGGGTTCAGAACGTCGTGAGACAGTAGACCTATAGTATTAGACAAATACTATTAAAGAGCTGTCTATCCCTAAATGTTTTGGACTAATAAAGAGGATAAAGGGAAACCTATAGATATAGGTTTAAAATCTGACTAAATGCTGGAAACTCCGAGAATAGTGTGATACTCTTTTTATAGAGATTATTTAATCTCTATATTATGAGTGAAAATTCAACACTTGCGGACAATCAGCAGGTAAGAAAGAAGATTAATGATGATTATTTTGTAGGTTTTGTGGATGGAGAAGGATGTTTTTATGTTGGATTCAGTAAAAGAAATGATTTACCAATTCCTTGGCAAATAATTACTGAATTTCATGTAAGTCAAAATCCAGGTAGTAAAAATGTTTTAGAGAAATTACAAAAAAGACTTGAATGTGGTTATTTAAAACCCAATCATGCTAAAAGCATTAAAGACAAAACATGGATTTTGATTGTTAAAAATAGAAAAGACTTATTAGAAAAAGTTGTTCCATTTTTTGACAAACATTCACTCATATCAGCAAAACAAAAAGATTTTTTAGTATTTAGAAAAGTATTATCTTTAATTAAAGATAAAAAACATCTACATAAAGATGGTTTTTTAGAAATAATTGATGTAGTTTTTTCTCTTAAAAGAAATACTAATAAAAAATATACAAAAAAAATATTATTAACTTCTTTAAACCTCAGAGACTATATGTCAGACTCCGACGTTACGTCGGAGAAGATATAGTCCGAACTGCATGGCGACATGTAGAATGAATTAGAAATAATTCGTCCGTTTTTATCAAAACGTGTAACAAAATTGTCGGTCTCTATCCTGTGTGTGCGTTGGATATTTGAGAGGGGTCGCCCGTAGTACGAGAGGACCCGGGTGAACGAATCCCTGGTGTGCCAGTTGTCCCAAGTCTGGGGCACTGCTGGGTAGCCACATTCGGTTGGGATAAGCGCTGAAAGCATCTCAAGCGCCAAGCCTACCTCAAGATAAGATATCCTTGCCTGCGCAAGCAGGCTTATAAACCCCTGGAAGATTACCAGGTTGATAGGCTGGAGGTGGAAGATCCGTAAGGATTTAAGCTGACCAGTACTAATCGGTTAAGAGTAGTATTTTTTATTCACCTTTTGGTGATTTAATATGATCTCGATTTTTTTGGGATCACTTTTTAAAATAGAAAAAAATATATTAGTGAATTAGCGTTTAGAGATTAGCGTTTAGTGATGATAAAATTAATTAAAGTAAAATTTTCACTATACACTAATTAACTATACGCTAGACGCTAGTTTCCTGAAGCCTTTCGGTCTTTAGTGCGATGTGGAACCACTACTATCCATTCCGAACAGATAAGTGAAACACATCAGCGCTGACGATAGTTGACTCGCAAGGGTCCGCGAAAATAGGTCAAGGCCGGAGGACTTCAGGAAAAAAATCCGTCGTAAGACGGATTTTTAGTTCATAGTTAGAAGTAGAATCGATATGTTCAAAGTTTCGTCCAAAGGACGATCTGGCTTTGCCAGACGTAGTAGAAAATAATTATATTTTAATCCACCAAAGCGGTGGATTTTTTTGTGGAGTTTTTTTTATTCCGTTGTAAACGTATAAATCGGTGATTGCAATGAATCAGGGGAAATAAGGATAATTTCATAACTATATTTTGTTTGAGAATCTAAATTTTTCAAAACAATATAATGGCTGGTTTGCGGGATGGCAGATATAGGTATTTCGATTTTTGAAAATACATCTTTCCAATATCGCAATTTAGTAATTTCCGGCTTTTGAGTAGTAAAGTTGATTACGACAGATGTTGTATCAGGAAATTGTGTTTTGGGAGGAGATATAAGTTCTTGAGCTTTGATACGCATATCCTGTCCCTGTTTTGTTCCTGACATGATAGAAAAAATACCTGATCCCAGTATTGCCAAAACCAGCAGTGGTAGTAACACTGCATAAATAGAGGGTAAAGGAATTTTCCAGGCTTGAAAATAATTCACTTTTGCTTCCTGTGCCCTTTTAAAATCAATCAGAGATTTTTTTGGGAACCAAATACCCGAGCATTGACTGCAACGCATCAAACTCAAATATTGAGGTACGCTTTCCCGGCGAAAAAACCTTAAAGGAGACCTGTCTTTGGGGCACATCAAAAATTGATAATCAGCATGGGGATCAAAAGGCGTATTAGGTAGACTATTTTCCAAAGGAATCAGGTTATTATATTTAATATAATTTACTTCACCCTGATCTGACCAAACCCCGGCGCAATTGCCGCAAAAATCCAAAACCACATCACCGGTTTCACTTTTTAAACTGATTGGCTGTAAATTTAGATTACATTCAGGACAAAACATAGGCGAGTTAGCAGTTTGAAGTTCATAGTTCATAGTATGACTAAGTAGAAAATAGCATTATTACTGCGAACTACGATCTAAGTTCTGCAAACTAATATTATCTTACATCTAAAAAATAGGAGATGCAATTTGGTGATATAATAAATTACATATGATTGATGGAGACGGAAACTCTTAATAGTTTTTTTATTTAATATGTCTATTTAAATCCTGATAAATAGGATTATTTAACGTCGTTGCGGAAATTGCAAAAACATAGTAAAATATATGATTACTTCTTAATGAAAGGCGGATATGAAAATTAATGACAACAAAAATACAACCCTCCTTCGCTAAAGCTACGAAGGGCGAGGAAAAATCTCAGCCCAAAGCTGAAATTAAACTTGAGGAAAAAGCTTCAAAATTAGCCTCAAAAATATCAAAACCATCCAAATCCACCTACGCTAAAGCTTCCACCTCCGTTAAAACTTCCTCTTTCGCTGAAGCTACAGAGGACAAGTCGGAGGACAGGGAACCTGAAACCATGGATGATTTGATGTCTGAAACTAAATATGCCATGGTTTCCTATACCCGGGGCAAAGTACTTGACGGTAAGGTGATGTCTGTGTCAAACAGATTTATTTCCTTTGATATTGGTGGTAAAGGCGATGCTATCGTTCACGAAAAAGAAATTCCCTATATCGGAGATTTATTAAGACATCTAAAAGTCGGAGATAAAGTAGCAGTAACTGTTGTAAATCCGGAAAATGACCGTGGACAAACTGTTGTATCTTTACGAAGAACTGCTTTGAGCAAGCGTTGGGAACTTTTGATTGAAAAAATGAAGTCCGGTGAAATTGTGGATGTAGCAATCAAAGAATTGTCCAAAGGCGGATTTTTGGTAGATTATTTAGGTATCAGAGGATTTATTCCTTTATCTCAAGTTGATGCGGAATTAACCCGAACTGGTGAAAGATCAACCGGCAGGCATGTCAATGTCAAAATCATTGAAGTGGATAAAGATGCCAACAGATTAATTTTTTCCCAAATAGCCGGAGGAATTTCTGTTAAACAGCAAGCAGCTTTGAAAGCTTTGAAAATTGGTGATACATATAAAGCAGAAATCACCGGTATTGCTCCTTTTGGAGGATTTGTCAGTGTCAAATCAGGAGAATCAAATATTTCAGGTCTTATCCATATCAGTGAAATTGCCTGGGAAAAAGTAGACAATACCTCAAATTATTTAAAAATCGGACAAACAGTGGACGCGAAACTGATTGGTATTGATCAAAAATTAGGAAAATTAACTTTGTCCCTAAAACAATTATTAGCTGATCCATGGAGCGATGTGATGAAAGTTTTTTCAGTTGATCAGAGCGTAAAAGGTAAAGTGACTAAAATTACTCCTTTTGGAGCCTTTGTATCGTTATTACCGGGCATTGAAGGCTTAATCCATATATCCAAAATCGCTCCGGGGGAGGAACCTAAGTCAGGAGAAGATATAGAATGTTTGATTGAAGAATTAAACCCTGACAAGCGTAAAATCTCCCTTTCCATCGTCTCCAAAGCCAAACCTATTGGTTACAGGTAATCATTTTTGAAAAAATATGATACCTGAAACAAAACCTGCACATCCTGCTTTAACTTCACCTATTTACGTTCAAGAAAACGGATGGAGTATTCAACGAATATTAAAAGCTGACGCGGATTATTCCCAATTTGTGATACCAGCGCATAATTCTATAGAAAAAATCTATACCCATACTCTTAAACTGCGACAAGATGATAAGTTAATATTTATAGCTGATTCTGCCAGTGATTTAGCAGCTTTTAGAGTGATGATTGAGACAAGTAAAAATAAAGTTAAATCAGTGGATATTTATTATTTAAAAGATTTTCACAATGATGATTTACCGGTAGATGATTATTTTGCAGATTTAACAGATGAAAAAACTTCATTGTTTATTATTGATACATTAGATGATCAAATAAAGGCAGAATTTTATAGAAAACTTAGTGAGAGGCAATATGATGTTGGTATTAATATGATGAATGGTTCATATGATATAAGAACTAAAATAGGCGAGATAGCTGGTAGTTATATGCCTGTTGCGGAAATGCCAGGAATTCAGATCAAAACTTTAACCCAACCCGTTTTTCATACTAACCCGGAAGATATGAAACCCATTGGTGACAGATTAATCAGCATTTTAAAAGATGTCAAAACATTTCATTTCACAGATTTCTTGGGAAATGAATTGTCATTTGAAGTCAATGCGACTGATCCTTGGATCAATGAGGCAAATAATGGTTTTGCTTTAAGACGTAAAGATTTTAAGGGTTCTGAAAATCTGCAATTCGTTGTCGACAATCTGCCCATGGGTGAAATTTATAAAAATGTACGTTTAGGTACTGCCTGCGGCAGATGGTTATTTCCCCAAATAGATATGGATGTTTGGCAGTGGGCGCAAAGAATGGGAATGATAAATGAGCAGCAAAAGAAGCAAATGTTTATAGATTTTGCCGATCAAGTCCTGATAACTTTTCATAACGGAAAAATAGTTGATGTTGCTGGCGGTATTCGGCCAGAAATTTTTAAAAAATATTTGCAAGAACATGCCAAAAAAGATGAAACCCCCCAAGCAATACTATATTTAACAGAAATTGCTTTTGGCATAAATATTGGAGGACTCATACCGGAAACAGGGGAGGAAACTACACTTGGCGGAGAAAAAGCTTTAATTATTCATCTTGCATGGGGTAATGCGCCGGTGCAGGATATAAATTTAACTAATCCAAGAAACATTATTCAATCAGACAGCCATTTAGATCAGGAACTTCGGGGTTTATTTAATCTGGATGTCACACTATATAATGGAAAAAGATTAACTCTATTTGGTATAGGGGGAATTCTTGATGGTTATTCAACTGAATTTTTAAGATATCAACAGCAAATATTAGATATTAATACAAATCACCACAAATAATCTCCCACAAAGCGGGATTCACACTGCTGTAATTATTCTCCCGATTTATATTTTAGTTTAAATGAATATCGGGATCATAAACATCAGCGGAACAATTCTTAAATTATCCAATTACCCAATTAACAAATAATGAAATGTTATAATGCGTTTATAAAATATTAAACCTATGAAACAACGCACTTCTTTTGTTTGTCAGCAATGCGGAAATGAATTTGGGTCATGGTTTGGAAAATGTCCATCATGCGGTGAATGGAATAGTCTTATTGAGACGAGTAGAATTACGGGTAGTTCAAAATCCGATCCTTCAACTTCGCTCAGGAAAAATTTACAAGTAGAACCTAAAAAACTTACGGAAATAAAAAGAATTATTTCCAAAAGGCTTAAAACCGGATATGGGGAATTAGATAGAGTTTTAGGTGGAGGAATAGTGCCCGGAGAAGTAGTATTGGTTGCAGGTGATCCGGGAGTAGGCAAATCTACACTACTGCTAGCGCTTTTAGGAAAAATCGGCGGTTGGTATGTCACGGGCGAAGAATCTGCTGAACAAGTGAAATTAAGAGCTGACCGGCTCAAAATCACCAATGAAAATTTGTTCATTTTGCCGGAAACCAATTTAGATTCTGTGGTTGCTTCATTGGATAAGTTAACTACATTACCACCGGTTTTGGTGATTGATTCTATCCAAACTATGTATACCGAAAATTTAGAAGGTGCTGCTGGATCTGTTGGACAAATCAGAGAAACATCGCAAATTTTAATTGCCCTTGCCAAACAAAAACAAATCCCGGTATTTATTGTGGGACACGTAACCAAGGAAGGAAATATTGCCGGACCGAAATTACTTGAACATATGGTGGATGTAGTTTGTTATTTCGAAGGAGATAAATATTACCAAGGAAGAATATTGCGCACATTTAAGAACAGATTTGGTCCAACTGATGAAGTGGGAATTTTTGAAATGGGAGAAATTGGGTTAAATGAAATAGACAATCCCAGCAAGCTATTCCTTGAAGGTCGAGTAAAAAATGTTTCAGGGTCAACGGTGGGTGTTACCTTGGAAGGAACCAGACCACTTCTCGTTGAAATCCAATCACTGGTCGTATCTTCTCAACTTCCCATGCCGAGACGGGTGGCAAATGGTTACGATTATAATCGTTTACAAATGATTTTGGCAATTTTACAAAAAAGATTGAATTTACCACTTGGTACTTTTGATGTATTTGTCAATGTTTCAGGAGGACTCAAGCTTAAAGAGCCGGCGACTGATTTACCGATTGCTTTATCCATCGTTTCTGCCTTTAAAAATATCGCTTTGCCTGATAAATTGGCTAGTTTTGGGGAACTGGGACTTTTGGGAGAACTGCGCCGTGTACAAGGTGAGGTAGTTCGGCATAAAGAAGCTAAAAGATTGGGATTTACAACCATTATTTCACCTGAAAAATATCAGACTTTGATGAAAGTGGCTAAGGAAATTTTAGGCAGATAATTTTGCTAAATAACACAATTAAAGGTAAAATAATCTCATATGGCTTTTATATGGGATTATTTCAAAAAAGACCTCGGACTTTCTGAAGAAGGGCAAATAAAATTACTTGAAAGAATGGTCAATTATGGTCCGGAAAAAAATGAGAAAATCCCTTTAGATCAAGTTAAAAAATATTGGCATAAACTACAACTTTTTCCCAGATCAAAAAAATTGATGGAATTATTGATATGGAAAAAACTATCTTAAATAATCACCAAACACAAATTTTAGATGAAATCAGTAAAGATACAAATTTAACCCCCAGATTTTATTTGACAGGCGGAACAGCTTTGAGTGAATTTTATCTGCAACACCGATTTAGTGAAGATTTAGATTTTTTTACTGATCATGATTTTGATTCGCAAATCATCCTTCAATCCATACAAAAATGGTCAAATAAGTTTGCTTTTACTTATATTTCTGAAGTGGTAGAGCCAACATATATTTTTTTTATAAAATTTCCGGGCGGAAATAAATTAAAGATTGATTTTGCCCCATATCCTTATATTTCATTGTCTCCAAAAGAAAAAAAGATCAAAAATATTCAAATAGACAGTCTACTGGATATTGCTGTAAATAAATTAATCACAGTCAATCAGAGAAATGAAGTAAAGGATTTCGTAGATCTGTATTTTTTACTTAAGCATTTTACTATCTGGGATTTACTGTCAGGTGTGAAACAAAAATTTCACCAGGAAATATCACCATATATATTAGCTACAGATTTATTGAAATGTCAGGATTTTGATTATTTACCCAAGATGATCAAGCCTTTGAAAATTGAAAATTTAAAAGCATTTTATTATCAGCTGACAGAAAAATTGAGTAAACCAATGACAAAATAAGGCAAAACTCTTCTCTTACGGGAAAAACAACAAGTTTGGATTGTGATAGTGCTTCGCTAAAAATAGGGTCCGACCCTAAAAAAACCTAAAAATAATCCACAAAATTGAGTTTTACTACAATTATTTCGTCTGATAAATATACGACACTGATGCAGGTGAGTAAAGAAATATTTTAGTCAAATCAAGCTTCTAAGACAATTAAAAACAAAGAATTCAATTGAAGATAAAACTTGTTATTTGTCCTTACATGCTATATACTATAGGTTATTATTGTCTGAAAGACCTGTTTTTGTATAAAATCTGAAAAGTATGACAAATTTTAACAATAATATTATAAACCTCAGCATTGCTCATATCACCAAATATGGTGGAGGAAACTGGTTTAAAAACTGAAAATTTGAATTAAAAAATTACCAAAACCTCCAAAATTAGGAGGTTTTATTTTTTTATATGAGTATTGAAAATAAACAGAATCTGCCAAATTTTACAGAAACATTAAAGAATAGATGGAGGGGTTTAATAAAAGAACGTTTACCTGTCGTAGAGCAGGATGTGGTTAGAGTATTGGCTTTGCAGATACAGGCTCCTGAAAAAATAGTCTGTTGTTTGATACCAGATGCAAATACTTTAACATCAAAAAAAGAATTTGATCACACCTGTTTTGATGAATTAGGATTTTCTATTTCAACATGGTTACATAAAGGCAATCAGGCTAAAAATCCTCATCAACTGATGCTTTTGGGTGGAAAAATAAATCCTAATGAAACTCCTTTACAGGCGGGAACCAGGAATTTACAAACAGAGGGACATGTCTTTGGTGTAGATGCAACTAATCTAGGATCTTATTTTCAAAGAATCTATAGCTTTCACCTTTTTGAAAATGGCAAAAAAATTAAAAGAAACAATCATGAATATACTTTTGAAGCAGAAATACCTCCTATAGAAATACCAACTAGTTATGATCCATCAGACAAAGCAGAAGGTGTCAGATTATTAACCCCGCATCAAGTTGAGCAATTAATAAATAATGAGCAAATAGAAATTCCACCTGATAGCTCTGGTAAACCTAGACAAGCTAAATTACTTGATAGTCTATGTATTAAACCGGAAAATATTCCACATCATGTAACAACTGCTGAAAATGAAACTTTATTAGCAAGAATGGAGATTGAAAGACGTGTAAAAATATTTGATGTACAGGTAGAAATTGAAGTAATTAATAAATTTATAAAATTATTTGATACAGATGATAAAACAAAACAAAATTTTAGAAAGAAATGGGATTTCTTAAAAGAAAACGAATTTCTATTTGTTAATGCTATGTCAAACAGTGATATTCGTAGCATACGAATGAATATAAAAAGGCTTTTAATGGATTTTGAAAAACAACTTTTTGCTCAAGATGTAGATTTGAGTAAAACATTAACGCAAGAACAACTGATTGCTTATAAACAAGTTGGGATTGAAGAAGATAGATTAAGAAAAAGGATCAAATTAGCTGAATATCTAAAAATAGCAGCTCAATTGGTATATTTTGAACACAGCTTACCCTTCATTGAAAAAAGCGGTCCGCAAAAAGCCTTTTTACTGGCACAATTACTTTTAAAACTGGATCAGTTTGATGAAAAAGTAACCGTTGCCATTGATGCCTGTCCGGAAATAAAAATGGTCTATGATGCGGCATGTACCCCTTTTGGTATTCACAGAAGTCAGTTTGGTTGGGAAAAAGAATTAAAACTTAAATTGGAAGAATATAGGAATATAGGCTATAAAACATTGATTAATCAAGCAACAGTTGAAGAAAAAGTAGATTATGAAAATAGAAAAATAGCTCTGGAAACATCTTTTTGTCAGAGTTTAGGAATTAATCCTAGTATGATCGCTCAATTAGGATACAGTGCTGATGGATTTGAAGAATATATTGGTAGAGCTATATCTCAAATTGCAGATCCGGTATTAAGAGCTCAACTTACCAGTTCCAGATTTCAGCAATGGAACAGTCTAGATGAAGTGATATTAGGTTATTTTGGAATTGGTTATCCAAATGAAACTGCTTTTGATTTTCCTGTCCGATATAGCGCTATCCGTAAATTATTATTGATGGTAAATTACCAATTTGAAAGACGATTATGGAATGAACATATCCAAAAAGATAATGTATTATTTGATGCTTTATTTGAAATGAATTTTGAAGCCGAAGAAGATAAATTGTTGGATTTGAATCATAATACAGTACTGCATGGATTCAGATATAGAGAAAGTGTGAAATTAAATATTCAATTACCCGATGGTCAGCAAATAGAAATAATCCAAAGACCAGCAATATACACAAAAACCAGAATAAAAAATCCGCTATCAGGTTTGAGAAAAAGATTGGAACGGGGAGCAGAAAATGATGAAATAAGTGACAATAATGGTAGAATGTACGTTTTGGATGAGGGGGATTTTTGGAAAGCATTTGTAAGAAAATATCCAGAATATATAAAGTTTAAGAAAGTTATCTGTGAACAATGGTCAAAAGCAATTATTTTTCATCTTATAAATTTTTATTCCACCAGCGCAGATAACTCCGGATATAAGTATGAGGTGTCTAAAGTCAGGAATTCAGGATTTTTGACAGATATTGTTTCAGAACCAATACATGCAAGGCACAGTCAAGCATCTAATGGTTTATTTACCTGGTGTAAATTTGTCCATACTGCAAAAAGTCCAGGTATTACTTATCAAGAAGAAGTACAAATGTTTCCTTCTATTGAGGATGCGCAAGTAAAAATTAATGATGACCCACGATATGATTTAGAGCGTTTATTTATGCCTTATATGAGTAAAGATGAAAGTACCCATGAAATTCAAGAGAATAGATTTCCTCTCATGTTGGTGTTATATGGAGTAAAAGGGTTGATATATGAGACAGTAATTAGACAGAAAAATCAAAATAAATTAAACAAATAATCATCTGTTTCATTTCGACTCCAAAATTCTATTTAGATAAATATACAATCATTAAAGCCAACATTATAAAAATAAATATTTCCATAGTTTAAAAATTTTTAATCAATTATTCACCCTGATAATCTTTATCAACTCCAAAGCCCCGTTCTGCCTTATCTAATGGTTCGGGAAAAACTACACAGCGATTCATTTTTTTCGATATTGTTCCACCCATATATACAGGTTGACCCTTTTTTAGCACTACTTTTCCATAAGGAACTGCTTGTCCATTAGTTGTTGTCCAGACTGGGTTTTCTGATATATTTTTCATATATTTAAGACATCTTTAAAAAATTGTATAGTTTTAATAGTTAACTATCGGGAACAAAAGTTTTAGTTACAAATTCTCCATTTGGTTTTTTTTTAAAATGACTCATTCCCAGTGCCTGCACAACTGAAAAATCTACTATAGTAACGGGATATCTAGGTTTTTCTGCTGGTGCTGCTTTACCGGCAACTGTACTTTGTCTTGTAGATACTGAAAATTCAAGTAATGCCATAAATAATCACTCTCCTTTAACATCATCCACCTTCGCTAAAGCTACGGTGGATTTGGGAGAGTAATAAATTTCTACGAAATTTAAACTCTCCCATAAAAAAACCTCCTTGCTTTTAAGTTAAGGAGGTCTGGTTTGGGTTTAAATTATTTAATTTTTATGTTTCAATCACCACCAAACCTCCTTTACTGACAAAGGAGGATGCGAATGCGAATTATTTGGTGCAATTGAAACATACTTATTTGTAGTTTAGCATACAGAATTTTCTTGTCAATACGTATACAAATTGAGTCATAACAAGGAATAGGAGATATAGGGGGTAAGATATTGGACATATTGGAATTATTTGATTTGATAAATTTTACCTTATCCCCAAGTTATCCACAAGAGATAACTTGTAAATGATTAGAGCATTAGAACAATATATATTTACTATCAAATACTATAAGACATGGTATTTTCTAGATCAAAATAATTATAGGTCTTGACAAGGGATTTTGGGGTATGTTACACCTTTTAATAGACGAGAGAATTAGGGCTACATGAATAGTAACGTGTAAGGTTATTTATTGAAGTTTTTGGGAAGCTGTTTAAAAATCGAATTAAAAGGAAAAACAGTTTCATAAAAATCTGTAATGATCCTTTATAGATAACGGATTAAACAGATTCTAACAGAGAAAGGATAAAACTTATGCATCAATTGATAAAACGCTTATTCAGAGTCAATACAAAGTCACAAATGAGCAGACAGGAAGAAGAGCGCAAAGAATTTTCTGATAATGTTAAAAAACAATTTGTGAAATTAAAGGAAAAAGGATTATCAATTCCGGTGTTTACGCTTTAGAGCAAAGTTTTAAAGAGATGGTAAGACAGAAAGACGGGAAGACGATAAGAGGTTTTAAATTTATTTAGATAATTTGTTTATAAAAATAAATCCTCCTTCACTCAAATTCGCCTCGAGGCTTACAGCCACGCAGTCGAATGTTCGTTTCGGAGGATTAGTGTCAAGTAAATTCGGCAAGCCTCATTAACTTGCCACTAAAAAGAGCATCACTATCGCTAGACGAGAGAGGCTACGAATAGTAATGCCCTTTACGTGTGGTACCAAATTTTGGGACAGACCAAAATATGGTGACCTTAAGTATTGAATTTATAGACAATGATAAACATTGTCAAGTGATTTTAGTGAGGCTAAACTTCTGAGAATAAGCTGATTCTACGCCATTATTCTATCTAGAAACATTCTTCAAAAAAAGTTTTTATTCCAATTAGTCAAATTTGTCTAATTAGACAAATTGGGAGACACTTGCTTTTTCCCAAATTTTTCACAGAGCGATATTTATTTATACATTAAAAAAATTAATTAAATTGTGTTTATATGTCAGAGGGACAACGCATTCTCAAAAATTGAATACATTTTTTTGTGTATTTGCAAAATATTTATTTATCGTTATAATAAGAGATTACATAATTCATTCATTGGCAGTTTGAAGATTTAGATGGGGATTCGGATGTAGGGCAGGCATCCGAATTCCCTTCCAAATTTTCATATTTGCTATACTACTCCCATGATATTTCTTTCATTAATTATTCCCTTATATAACGAAGAAAATAGGTTATCCAAAAGTTTGACCAAGATTTCCCAATATTTTTCAAAACAAAAATATGCCTATGAAGTGATTTTTGTAAATGATGGATCAAAGGATGCAACATTAGAATTGATTGAAAAATTAGTCAAAAACAAACCTGAATTTAAATTAATATCAAATTCTGCCAATTGGGGTAAGGGAAATGCCATAAAAAAAGGCATGTTACAGGCAAAAGGCAAATATGTGATTTTTACGGACATTGACCTGTCAACCCCTTTGGAAGAATTGCCCAAACTTATAACCAAGCTTGAAAATTGTAATGTAGCAGTAGGTGTCAGACGCCACAAGCAGTCGCAAGTTTTAAAACATCAATCATTTATACGGGAATTTTTGGGTCAATGCTTTACTATCATGACAAAA
>Ga0208375_1003507_pt1 | contig 13276 bp, 19 predicted proteins | sample RifOxyD1_FD_184038 | JGI IMG/M metagenome (GOLD analysis project Ga0208375, IMG submission 184038) | Soil microbial communities from Rifle, Colorado - Rifle Oxygen_injection D1 (SPAdes) | ecosystem: Environmental > Terrestrial > Deep subsurface > Rock core/Sediment | place: Rifle, Colorado... | reverse complement strand
TCGGGCAAGCTGGACGAATCCTTTTTGTACCTGGCGGATTTTTATGAGGAAGAGGTGGACGGGGCGGTAAAAAATCTGGGTACTGTGATTGAACCGGCAATGCTGGTATTCATAGCCCTGGTGGTAGGTTTTGTGGCTTTTGCCATAATTACCCCGATTTACCGTCTAACGGGCGGGATACACAGATGAAAGCGGGAGTGACACTAATTGAATTGTTATTGGCTGTGACCGTATTGTCCCTGCTAGCGATAATGGGGACTCTTTTTTACAGCCGGTTTCTGACTCAGAACATAGTGGACAATACCACAGATACAATCGTGCAGCAGCTAAGAAAAGCCCAGCTGTATTCGTCCCAAGCCAGAAAAAGTGAAACCGAAGGATGGGGAGTGGCTTTCAGTGGGGGAAAGGTCGTGTTATACCAGGGGAGTACATATGTCGGTAGGAATCAGACCTGGGATGAAAAAACTGATATCACCGGCAATCTGACCGTATCGGCATTTGAGGTGAATTTTGCCAGAATGTCTGGGGTACCGGATGCACCGGAAACAATTAATGTGACCGGAAATAATGACAGCGAGATGATTTCTATTAATTCACAAGGAATGGTTACGAGATGAAAAGGGGGATTAAAAAGGGATATCTGGTATTGGAAGTACTTCTGGCGGCTGTTTTATTTGTGATTTTTGCCACGGGGGGAATTATCGGCCTGATAAGCGCTTTGAATTTTAACCGGTCAGCCAAAGAACGGGTAGAGGCAGTTAATTATGCCCAGGAAGGGGTGGAGGCGGCCAGGTCGATCAGAAACCGGTCCTTTTCGGAATTGGCAAATACAGCCGGGACGGGTTTGAGAAGAAACGGATCAACGGGAGTCTGGGAGTATAACGGGGCGGCAAATAACGAACTGGACAGCCGGTATACAAGGACTCTGGTGGTGGAAGAAGTGGATGCCAATACCAAGAAAGCTACCGCCAATGTGAACTGGAGTTTTACACCCTTTTTACCCCTGTCTGTATCGCTGTCCACTTATTTAACAAATTGGAAAGCAGCCATCGCTGCAGCCGGCCCGCCCATTATGGTGTATTCCAAGACGACGAACGTGCCGTATTATCGGACCTGGAACGGTTCAGTTTGGAGCGGGGAAGGGTCAGCCGGAACTGTGGGCGGAAATATTAACTTTGTAGAGCTAGAGGCGTCCCGGACCCGGGATGAGGCGGTGCTGGGTACTTTGGACGCAAACGGCAATATTTATGCCCAGGTGTGGAACGGATCAAGTTGGGGAACGCCGACGCTTATGGCTAACATCGGTTCGGCAAATGCGACTACCCGATCTTTTGATGTAGCCTATGAAAAAAGTAGTGATAGGGCAGTATTTGCCTATTTGCCTAATTCCACGTCGGTCGATTTTGCATATCGGATATGGGACGGGAGTAGTTGGTCAAGTCCGCTGACTGTTTCGACACCGCCGACCACAGCGGTAATCAAGTGGATAGAAATGACCCAGAACCCGGTTGGTACCAGTAATGAGATAGCTCTGATACTATTAGATGACAATATTGACGTGTATGGGATGGTTTGGACAGGAAGTGTTTGGAGCAATATGGGGGCGGTGGCGGTGTGGGATGCATCGGCTTCGATTGCCACCAAGAAGGCAATCGACGTAGCATATGAGCAGACTTCCGGCCGGGCGATGTTTATGTGGGGGGATGCGACTTCCACGGACCAGTATTACCGGATTTGGAACGGGACGAGTTTGACGTCGGCGACTCTGTTGGATATCGCGGCGGCCGGAGGTGTGGCCCATTGGGTGAAGCTGGTCTCACGCCCTGGTTCTAATGAATTAATGTACGGAGAGCTGGATGCAGCGGCGGATTTGAATACTAGAAAATGGTCCGGGAGTGCTTGGGACACGGCTACCCAGCACGCTGAACATTCGGCGGCTGCGGAAAATATTACTTCAATGGTTTTTGACTTGATTTGGGAAACGCACCCGGCCAATCCGGGAAAAGCGTGGCTGTTGTGGGGGAACGGGGCAAGAGTATCAAAAAAACAGTGGTCAGGGACGGCCTGGGAGTCGGCCAGTGTGTTGACTGGAAGCGATGACACGTCTTTTATCAGATTGAAGGCGGTTTCGGATACCGGTGAAGTAATGGCCGGTATGTATGAATCAGCGACGTCGGCAACTGATGATATTTGGGAGTCGCATCTGGCTGGTGGCGGGACGGCCTGGAGTGCTGAAAATACGCTGTGGGGAGGACCAATTTCAGCTGAACCGGTATATTTTAGAATTGATATTGCCGGGCAATGATATGAAGAAAGGTTTTACCTTGGTGGAACTGATTTTGTATGTGGCCATTATCGGAATAGTGATGAGTGCGATGCTACCCGTGACTTGGGAAGTGGTGGGCGGGGGAAGCAGGAGTATGACAGATCAGGAAGTGGCAGCCACGGGTAGAAATATTCTGGAGCGAATTAAATATGAAATCCGAAATGCTAAAAATATTACCAATGTGGCAGCAAATTCCCTGGTACTGACCAATTATTCCGGCCCTGACACCACGATTGATTTGAATACCGGTAGGGTGCGAATCAACCAGGGTGCGGGTGCAATATCGTTGAATTCAGATGACACTACAGTAACGGACTTAATTTTCACTGATTATTCTTCGGGTGACGGAAAAACCAAGAATGTGCAGGTGGTGCTGACACTGAGTGCAAATTTTTCGGCAGCCGGACGACAGGAATTCCAGGAAACCATGACATTACAGACGACGACGGAATTGAGGGGTATATGAAACATAAAGGATTTGCGGCATTATCGGCGGTATTGATTATCGCAGCGGTGGTAATGGCGGTAACGACGACAGTCACTCTGCTGGCTATCGGTGAAGGGCAGGCGGCGCTGACGGTGGAATTGGGAGGTGGGGACGGGTATCTGGTTGACGGGTGTGCGGAAGATGTCCTGCAAGAAATCCATGACGATGCTGCCTACAACCAGACGACGATCAGCCTGCCGGAGGGGACCTGTGGGGTAAGTTATAGCCTGCCGGGGCCGGTAAATTGGGATTTAACTGTATCCGAGACGGGGACGGCTTTCGGTCGCAAGGTGCGGGTGGTGTTTACCAGGGGGCAGACAATCACGCTATCCAGTTGGCAGGAGATATAGTACTTGACAAACAGTTGAGAGCAAAGCTATTCTGGATGTGATGCTTGGGAATAAGAGGAGAGGTTTTACTCTGATAGAGCTTTTGTTGGTGGTGACAATAATTTCGCTGTTGGCGGTGGCGGTGTTCGTGGCCCTTAATCCGGCACAAAGACTGAAAGATACCAAGAACGCCCGGAGGACGAGTGATGTGGACACGATTTTGTCGGCTATTCACCAATCGATAATCGATAACAAGGGTAATTACCCGACTAAAATGCCCGCAGCAGGGACCGAAGTCCAATTGGGGACGGCGGTAGCTGGATGTGCCATAGCTACAGGGGGGTGTGCAGTCGCGGCCACTGCCTGTGTGGATTTGATGCTCGCAACCGACGCCAGGAATTTGACCAAGTATTTAAAAGAGTTGCCGCTGGATCCGGATGGTACGGTAGCATCCAATATGAGCGGGTATAGTGTGGTTGTGGATACCAACGGGATTGTGACGGTGAGAGCTTGCGGCGCGGAGGGAACAACGGTCTACGCTTCCAGATAGTTTGGGAAAAAGCTTGGAATTTCTTTTATAATAAATAGTAATGGGGAGAAAGTGGTTGGTACTGGTCATCAAATCCAGCGGGTTGATGATTTTTTCGTTGGCAGATAAAAAAGCATATGAAGTGGATTATCCCGCGGGAGTGATAAGCAATCTGGAGATCAAAGACAGGTCGAACCTGATTTTATGGTGGAAGGCAGTTAAAAAGAAATTTGAATTGAGGAGAGGAAAAATACTGATAGTGATGGACGATTCAGTCTGTTTTCAAAAAACTATACAAAATGATGCCGAAGCGGAAGGATTCTGGTCTGAATTGCCGATCAGTCCTGATTTACTGGTAAAGAAAGTAATATCTATAAACGGTAAGCGGATCGCAGCGGCGGTTAACAAAGATTTGTACAGATATATGGTAAGAACATTTAAGGGCGGAACAGTTGAAGCAGTGGTACCTGACCGGTGTTTATTTACCGGAGGTCCGGGGTTGTGGAATTGGGATGCGGCGGAGAGGCTGGTTAAAATAAAGATTGAGCCGCATTGGAATCTGGAGGAAACAGACGAAGGCGATACTGGGGTTGGGGGTAAATTGTGGCTAGTCGGAGGGATATTCGCGCTGTTGGTGGTTTTGGGGGTAGTGGCTGCAGTAGCGACCGTGAAGCTGAGAGTCAATTCCTACCCCGTACCGGCAAGAGCCACGACTGCTCCGGTACCGACGGAAGTGATACCAACACCTACTATTACCCCTAGTGCGGATATAGAACGGGCAGAAGTCGGGGTAATGGTGTTGAACGGCACTAATGTCCAGGGTTTGGCTGCGGGGGTAGGAGAGAGGCTCATACAATCCGGATACATACTTACCGAGACTGCAAATTACCAAACAAAAAACTCAGGTAAAACACTGATTAAGTATTTGCCGGGGTACGAATCTCAAGCCCGGGAAATCCACGAAATAGTTCTGGAGGAATATCAGACGGCAACTCCGGAAGCAGACCCGGAATTAACGGAAGTGCATGTCCGGGTAATATTGGGCGGGGAAGGTTTGTGAGGTTATGGGAAAAGTAAGCCGGGCTTGAGGATGATGTAATGACGGGATTCCTGGTTGATTAACTTTTGCTGTTTCAGCTTTTCTAAAGTCAGACTGGCGGTTTCCCTGGTGACTCCGGCTAAATCCGCCAAATCCTGGTGGGTCAGGGGTAAATCAATAAAGATCCTGTTCCGGGAATATTTCCGGCCGAATCGTTTTGAACACATCACGAGGGCGGCTATGATCCGGTGGTAGGCATCTTCAGTCAACAGGCGGCTAATGTGCGTAATCAGACCGTCGAGCCCGATATATGCCCGGCGGGTAAGATCTGCGAGCAAGTTGGGATTATGACCCAAGAAATTAAGGAATTCGTTTTTTGGGGAGCGATGAATGAGTACTGGGGTCATAGCTTGAAAATCGTAGTTGTTGGGGATGTCTCCTAGAGCCCACATCATGGGGAAGTAGGTTGAGGGTTTGAAGATGTTGACTGTCAATTCTCGGCCGCTGGGGTACGTCACGTTCATTTTGACATACCCGTTGAGGATAAAAAATATTCCCTGGGGTGTATCTTCGCTGCGCAATACGTTTTCTTTTTTACGGTATGAGAGGGACGGGTGTTGCTGAAAGTATTTGAGCAGCAGATTCTGGGAGGAGGATGGCATATGTGGCAGATCTTACATTTTTTTTGTGAAATAAGATACAGCATTTTTCGGACCGGGGTGGTAATTTTAGGGGGTTAAGGAGGATTGGAGTTTGGCGGTAAAAAGCGAACTATTTCCAATATTTTCCATAAGCAGAAAGAGGGCGGAGCACGGGCAAATACTCCGCTCTTTTTTTGATTGAATACGGATATAATTGAAGACATGATGGTATTTGCGGTGTTGGGACTTTTAATATCCGGGGTAGCGTTTTGTTATGTGCTGTTCATGGTGGTGGCGGTTATCAGGGGGGCGCCGTATGTTCCGACAGACAGAAAAAGTGTAGAAACAATGATAGATCTGACGAAACCGAAAACAGGTGAGAGGGGATTGGACTTGGGTTCGGGTGACGGCCGGCTGGTAGTCGAGATGGGAAAAAGAGGCTGTCAGGCGCTGGGAATCGAAATAAATCCGTTTTTAGTTTTATATTCCCGATATAAAATCCGGAAGATGGGTTTGTCCAGAGTTGCGAAGGTGGTTTGGGGGAACATGTGGAAACCGGATTTCGGGGGATTCGATATAGTGACGGTTTACGGGTTTCCTAGTATTATGCGGGATCTGGAGAAGAAATTACTGCGTGAGCTGAAACCCGGATCCCGAGTGGTATCCAAGGATTTCAAGTTTTCCGATTGGATACCTGAAACAAAAAAGGACGGAATATATCTGTATATTAAGTAAAAAATAGGTCAGACTTTGGTTTTCTGATACCAGCGGTAGAGGCCGGCGGTATAGGGGAAACGGGCGTCCAGTTCCAGTTGAACCCGGTCACGGATGAGCAGTGAGGCGACGGTTTTTTTGTGCAGGGAATGCAGATATTGAGAGATAGTTTGGGCGGTTTGGAGAGCGTCCGACTCGGATAACCCGGCAGCTAGTAAAACGCGGATAATTTTTTCGGGATGAAAGACTTCGGTGGTTCCGTCGCGTTTTTTCACCCGGACCTGATATCGTTTGGTCATAAACAGAAACAGTCATATTTTACTCCAAAGGGGTGACAACGGCTTTCAAGGTTCATATAATGGGAACAGATGGACGAGCTGGAAAAATTCAAGCTGGCGGTCAGCAATTCGGCCGAGCACATGATAATAACCGATGCGGACGGGCGGATTTTGTATGCTAATGAGGCGGCACAGAAAATTACCGGGTACAGCCTGGAGGAAATGCTGGGTAAAACCCCCCGGTTGTGGGGTGGTTTAATGGACAGGGGATATTACGATGATTTATGGCGGGCAATAAAAACAGAGAAAAAGGTATTTACGGGAGAAATTCTGAACCGGCGCAAAAACGGCCAGGAATATTACTCTGCGGTAAAAAATTGCTCCGATTGTCGGAGATGGTCAATTGGTGGGGTTTGTAGGCAATGAGCAGGACATGACGGAAATTAAAATCGCAGATAAACTGAAAACGGAATTTATTGCTATGGCATCACATCAGCTGAGAACCCCGATTACTGTTATGAGATGACCACAGATATTCCCGTTCCCACATATTTAACAGTTGTAATTAACCGGACGGGAATAGGTAAAGCAGTATCTGTCGGGATGAAATGCAGCCTGGATCCCATTGCAGCATTGGTAGGTTCGATAGAAGAAACCTTCACTACCCGAACTTGGCTGAGAACTGAATACGAAAACCATTATAGGAAAGTAACACGCGAAACGCTGATGAAAAGATCCGACATTAAAACGCGTGGGTTCTTGTGGTATTCAAGAAGTGCAATTGGAAAACTAAACTTTTTGCTGAATTCCCAAAAGACGTCGCCTAATATTCCAAAGAGTATTAGTAGCCGGTCTTCAGGGGAACAGTTAGAAATCTTAATTAACATTTTTAAAAAACTTGGACTTGATATCCTATATAAGGACATAACTATCCAAGTTTTTAGAAAAATGAATTATTTTGTGGTTAAAGTAATAATTCCTAAAGCTCAGCCGTTTTATCTTAATGAAGCTAGAAAACTGCTTGGAGGCGAAAGGCTTTACCAAGTGTCTCAAAAAATTGGATTTAATAAGAACGAAAGAAGAAAATTAAACAATTTCCCCCACCCATTTTTATGAGTTTGTAAAACTTATGACCAAGCTTTCAAAAGCCTATAAAATGTTGACAAAGTTATCCCCTGCGAGGAAGTTCAATAACTATACTATGATTAATCACTTTGAATCGCAAACTCCGTCCAATACTTGGCCTCAGGAGTGGAAAACGGTTTACTACAAAGCTTATCCCAGGTTCGACCAAATAATACTTCCGTTGCCTTCAAGTAAGAGATTCGACCTATTTCAAGCTCTTTCATCAAGAATCTCCATTAGAAATTTTTCCTGTAAGCCGGTTAGCTTAAAACAGCTAAGTAACCTTCTCTACTATTCGGTTGGATTGAAACGAATTTTGGTTAAAACCGAATCTGAAAGTCGAATGTACCCCTCAGCGGGAGCCAGATATCCCTTGGAAATTTATTTATTTATATTTAACGTTCAAAATCTGGAAAATGGAGTCTATCACTACCATTTAAAAACTCATTCCTTGGAGTTAATTCCTTCCGAAAATATGAAAAGTCAGGCTCTGAAGCAGGTAAATCAAGAATGGCTGAAAGAATCAGGATTTTTTATTATACCAACAGCAGTATTTGACCGGACTGAAGTGAAGTACAAAGACAGAGGTTACCGTCACACCATGACAGAATATGGCCATATTGCCCAAAACGTTTATCTGATTGGCACGGCATTGGGTTTAGGAGTCTGTTCAATTGGAGGGTTTATAGATGAAGGGTTCAATAAAATTTTGGACCTAGATGGGAGAACGGAAAGCATAGTTGGGTTGATTGCAATCGGTAGCAAGAAACAGTAACCTGTACACAATCAAAACGATGAAACTGTTTTTAGTCAGACATGCTGAGGGGGAAAATGTAGGGGAAAGGTGGCAATCTCCTGAGACTCATTTAAGTGAAAAAGGGAAGAAGCAAGCCGAAGTGTTGGGAAAGCTACCAAGGTTTAAAGTAGTAGACAAAATTATTTCTAGTAATTGGATAAGAACCGTTGAGACAGCCGGGATTGCCGCAGAAAATTTAAATAAGCAAGTTGAAATGGTTAATGGTATAGAAGAACGCTACCAATCCTCAAAAGTTTATGGCCTGTCGCGTAACGAAGACCTTTCCAGGCAATACTTAAAAGAGGCCCAGCAGAACGGAAATAATTGGGACTGGAAATGGGATTTGGAAGAAGAGTCTTTTACCGAGATGGTAAAACGTTCAGTAGAGTTCAGGGACTACTTGATAAACAACTATCTTCAAAAAAATCTTCTGATTTTTTCTCACGAGGGATTTATCAGGTTGTTTATATCAACTTGCCTGTTTGGAGAAAACTCACAGGCTGATCACTATAGACGATTTTTTAGATCTCTGGTAATCGAGCCCACAGGGATATCCCTATTGATATATCGTGAAGAAGCTAAAGTTTGGAAACTATGGTATTTAAATGATTATTCACACTTGGGTTTTGTAAATTCTCTCAAATAGAAAAATTTGTTAGCTTTTCCAGACGTTCTCATTATCAATATAGTTTGTCACAGCACGGTGGGATTTTTCCGCTATTTCGAAATACTTGCTTTTAGATGCATGGAAATAGTTTAAAGCTCTTGCAGATATAAATAAAAGGTAAAACATTAAGGTTTGTTTTTCTGGTTCTGATAAAACTTCATTTCCTAAATATCCGGAAAGAAATGAACCGAAGTTAACTTCTGGCATATTTGACCTGATAGTATGAAAAAGATAATAGGCGATATCGTTTAGAGGATTTTCCTCAACCCACTCCTCAAAGTCGATAAGATAAATTTTTTGATCTCCAACAATCGCTTGACTGTCATATAGGTCATTATGATTAAACATTGGCGGTGCAGATCTGCAAGATCTGTTCATAGTGGGAGAAAGTAGACCAAGCATGGCTTGAGTTGTGCTGCCGGCTGATAACAATTCAACCTGTCCTTCTGACCAACATTGAATGCGTTTGTCATAATATGTATAGTCTGCTTTCCCTTTTTCCTGCCATTCAATTCCCGCAGTTGGCACTTTAAGGTGCATATCTTTCACAATTTCACCGAATCGTATTCTGGCTTGTCCCCCCGGACATTTATATAGACTCTGGCCGCCAACCTCTTCTTGCATTACTCCAACGCGACCTCCCTTGCTTGTTACCAGGGCAATGGGCATAGGTGTCGGCACATCTGCTGTGTAAGCCTTACAAAATCCAGTCCATTCTCTTTCCGCCTTACTCTTCTTAGTGGGGAACTTAATCACAACCGGTTTACCAGCTTCACTTGTAGCGAAAATTATCGTGCTGCGCGTGAAGGGTGTAGTAGCTATCTTTCTCCCCCTAAGAATGATTTCACCGGGTTGAGAATTACCATTTAGATCTTTGCTAATATTAAGAACAATCTCTTTTTCCACTTACTAACCTTGCATTCTAGCACAACGATATATTCTCAGAGTAAATATTTCGGAGATTTTATTTTGCAAAAAGAAGAGGTGGAAAAAATAAAGTGGTTTAATTTTGACGAATTAACTAGGGGAATAAAAGAGAAACCGGAAAGTTTTACCCTTGGGCTAATTAGTATTTTGTTAAATAAAAGGATCAAAAATGCCAAGGATGCATTAAAATAGGAGGATGGGGTTAGAAATCGGGATTATCGGGTTGCCTAATGTCGGGAAAAGCACCTTGTTTAATGCGCTGTTGAAAAAGCAGGCGGCGCTGGTGGCTAATTATCCGTTTGCTACGATTGAGCCAAATATAGGGGTGGTACCAGTACGTGACAGCCGTCTGGCGTTATTGGCGGATGTGGTAAAGACGGATAAAATTATTCCTGCTACAGTCAAATTTGTTGATATCGCCGGGTTGGTTAAGGGAGCTTCAACTGGTGCAGGTTTGGGAAATAAATTCCTGGCCCAGATCCGGGAAGTGGATGCGGTAGCCCATGTGATCAGGGCTTTTACTGATGAAAACATCATCAGGGAAGGGTCAGTGGACCCGAGAAATGATTTTGAGATTATTAAGACCGAACTGGAACTGGCAGATCTGGAATCCATTGAAAGACGGGGTCAAAAAAGGGCACAAGTTTCCGAGGAACTCCAACTTTTGTCTAAAAAGCCGATGCTAGTGGTGCTGAATGCGGATGAAAAAGATCTGAAAGACGGGTCGGAAATGGAGAAGAACCACGCACAGGAGATGGGGCTGGACCGGAATCAGGTGATAATTATTTGTGCTAAGACGGAGAGTGAACTAGCCGGCCTGCCGGATGAGGAGGCAACGGAGTATTTACTCCAGCTGGGAGTGGAAAAAAGCGGGTTGGAAAAGTTGATAGTCAGAGCATTTGAGCTATTGGGTTTATCGACATTCCTGACTGCGGGTGAAAAAGAGGCGAGAGCCTGGACTATTAAAAAAGGGACCAAAGCGCCGCAGGCAGCGGGGGTAATACACACCGATTTTGAAAAGCATTTTATAAAAGCTGATGTTATATATTGGGAAGATTTTGTCAGTCTGGGTGGTTGGACTAAAGCCCGGGAGGCGGGGAAAGTCCGGACGGAAGGCCGGGATTATGTGATGCGAGACGGAGACGTGGTAGAGTTTAAAGTCGGAGTTTGATATACTACGCGCCATGAGTAAGTTTGACCTGACTATTTTAACCAAAGCTATTTCGGCAGCGGAAGATCCGGAAAAACTGGCGGAAAAAATTGGAAAAACTATCAAAGCCCTGGAAGGCAGGGTAGAAAAAACTGCCCTGATGGGACGGAAGCAATTGGCCTACAAAATTAATAATATGACGGAAGCTGTGTATACGAATTTTAAGCTTGAATTACCCGGGAAAGCCGTGGTACAATTGGCGAAGAAGTTGAGTGTCGATAAGGAGATTGTAAGACACCTACTCGTTAAGGAAGACTAACATAATGTCCACGCGTTCGTTGAATAAGGTAATGCTGATAGGGAATTTGACCCGGGATCCGGAATTGAGATACACCCCTCAGGGTACTGCTGTTTGTACCATGGGATTGGCGACCAACAGGACATGGATTACAGACGGGGGAGACAAAAAAGAGGAGACCGAGTTTCATCGGATTGTGGCCTGGAATAAATTGGCAGAGTTGTGTTCACAGCTGTTGTTTAAAGGCCGGAGGATATTTGTTGAAGGCAGATTGCAAACCCGGCAATGGACGGCTCCGGACGGGACTACCAGGCAAGCGACGGAGATTGTAATCGAGGACATGCTGGTACTGGATTCACGACGTCAGGGAGAGGAAACTACATATGAAGCTGTACCGGAGGGGCCGGCTGCTTCACCTGAAGTGCCGGCAGAAGTACCAGCCGAAGTACCGGTTGCACCGGTAATTGAGGAATCAGTGAAACCTAAAGCAACAAAAGCCGGTAAAGAAAAGACGGCTAAGGCTAAAGAACCGACCGCCGAGGAAGTAGCGGAGGATATTCCCTTCTGACACTGATAAGACATATGATTCAGCCGAAGAGAAAATATAAAGTACCCAAGAATTGCCTGTTTTGTAAGGAAAATAATTCACCGGATTTTAAGGATGTGGCGACATTGTCGAAATATGTTTCCGAGAGGGGAAGAATAATCGGACGGGACCGATCCGGGGTGTGCGCCAAACACCAGCGAAGGCTGGCGCGGGAGATAAAAAGAGCGCGTCACCTGGCCTTGCTACCGTTTGTGTCAGGACTTTAACTTTGGTACTATGGTGTACGTGAATCCGAGAAAACTGCTGGTTGTAGGAACATTAATGATTGCCTGCGGGTATGCCGGTTTTTTGTTGGGTAAGCAGCGGCTGGTATTTGAATTTGAGAATTGGAAACCGGCAGTGGTGATCAACAGGTCGGCAACACTGTCCGGTAAACCGGGGGAAGTCGATTTCTCACTGTTCTGGCAGGTGTGGGATAAAGTTAACGAATCGTATGTGGATAAAACAGATCTGGACGCAAAAAAGATGGTTGACGGAGCGATTTCCGGTATGGTGGCCGCGATCGGAGACCCATATACCGCATTTCTGCCGGTGGTGCAGAATGAAGAATCAAAAGCGGATCTGGGAGGTAAATTTGAAGGAGTGGGAATACAGCTGGGTTTTAAAGATCACCAATTGGCAGTAGTGGCACCGCTGGAAGGCACGCCGGCTTTCAGAGCGGGGGTAAGATCAGGTGACCTGATATTGCATATCAAAGATGATAAGAAAGGTGTGGACCAGGATACCGGGGGGATGGCCCTGCCCGAGGCGGTGAAACTGATTCGGGGCGAGGGGGGAACGAAGGTGAAGTTGATGATTGCCAGGGCAGACCGTGAGGAACCGTTTGAAGTGGAATTGGTCAGGGAGACGATTAATGTTAAAAGCGTGACGGTGGAATATAAAGAATCCGGTGACCGGAGCGTGGCCTGGATAAAACTTAACCGGTTCGGAGACAAGACAAAGGAGGAGTGGAATACTGTGGTAACGGATATCGGTGATAAATGCGCGGGTGTGAGTAGTCGTAATTGTCCGGTAATTCTGGATGTACGCAATAATCCGGGCGGGTATCTGGAGACATCGGTATTTGTGGCCGGAGAGTTCCTGAAGCCGGATAAGAATGTCGTTACCCAACAATACGGTGACGGCAAGAAGCTGGAAAGTGTAGTAGAAAGAAACGGCAGACTGCTGAACAACCCTCTGGTGATACTGGTAAATGAAGGCAGTGCATCTGCAGCGGAGATTCTGGCGGGGGCGTTGCAGGACTATAAAAGGGGGAAAGTGGTGGGGGTGAAATCATTCGGGAAAGGCAGTGTTCAACAGCCGGAAGATTTTTCCGATGGGTCAGGCCTGCATGTGACGGTAGCCAAGTGGTTGAGACCGTCGG
>Ga0208375_1003505_pt1 | contig 13279 bp, 11 predicted proteins | sample RifOxyD1_FD_184038 | JGI IMG/M metagenome (GOLD analysis project Ga0208375, IMG submission 184038) | Soil microbial communities from Rifle, Colorado - Rifle Oxygen_injection D1 (SPAdes) | ecosystem: Environmental > Terrestrial > Deep subsurface > Rock core/Sediment | place: Rifle, Colorado... | reverse complement strand
AAACCGGCCGTCAGCCTCTCATAGTCCCAGTTATATTAGAAGTGTAATCAAACTTTTGCATCAAGACCTCGACCGACACGGCTGCGTTCTTGGGAAGTTAAGAATTTTTTCCGAAGACGCAAAGAAAGCGGTGTAATTTCCAACAGTTCGTCTTCCTCAACAAAATCCAAACACTGTTCCAGAGAAAAAACAGTTGGCGGATCCAGTTGAATAGCAATATCAGCATTTGCCGAATGAATGTTGGTAAGTTTTTTGATTTTACAGACGTTAATTTCAATGTCATCCTGTCGGGTATTAAGGCCAATAATCATACCGGCATACACGCCAATTCCCGGACCGACAAATGCTTTCCCCCGTTCTTGCACGGTCTGCAGCGCATACCCCGTTGATTTTCCTCCTTCAAAAGCAACAAGAACGCCATTTCGAAGTTTTGGAACATGAGGAGAAAGCGGGAAGTACCCGATAAAATGTGTCGAAAAGATGCCGTTTCCGCGAGTTTTTGTCATGATATCTCCTCGAAACCCAAGAAGATTTCGGCTTGATACTTTATAAACCATGCGGGTCACCCCTCTGTCAGATGTGAATGTGTCAAGCATTTCAGCTTTTCTTTTTCCTAATTCTTCGGAAATAACACCAACAAAGGCATTATCAATCTCAATGGTTATTTCCTCAAATGGTTCATGAGTTACTTCGTCAATTTCTTTAAGTATGACTTCTGGTTTTCCCACTTGCATTTCATAGCCTTCTCTTCGAAGGTTTTCAAGAAGAATAGCTAAATGGAGTTCTCCGCGTCCGGCTACGATAAATCCTGTTCCCTGAGGATTTGATGTAATGTTAATACCGATATTGGTCTGTTTTTCTTTCAAAAGCCGTGCATGTATCTGACGAGCAGTACAGAATTTTCCTTCTCGTCCTGCAAACGGACTCGTATTGGCTGAAACCAAAATTTTGAGCGTTGGTTCTTCAAGTTTAATAACTGGATATCCGGTTGGATCTGATGGATCTGTAATAGTAAGGCCAATTGCAATATCAGCTATCCCAGTCACTGCAATAATGTCTCCGGTTTGTGCCTCTTGTGTTTCAACGCGTTTCAGTCCAACGCTCGTAAACACTTGTTCAATTCTATATTGGCCAATCTTTTTATTTTCTTCAAGAAGGAGTATGGACTGATGCGGTTTTATCGTTCCTTGCAACAGCTTTCCGATTGCGTATGTGCCTTTATAATCATCAAAGTCTAGTGTTGATACCAACATTTTAGTGGATTTTTCAGTGTCAGCTTTTGGTGGGGGAACAATTTTAAGAATTGCTTCAAAAAGCGGTGTTAAATCACCAGGAGCATTCATATCCTCTGGATATGGATCCCACGCTTTTCCCGTTCTTCCAATAGCATAGATAACTGGATACGTAAGATCATCATCATTGGTAGCAAGATGTAAAAAAAGTTCTTCTATTTCTCGTACCACCTCATCTACCCGTGCATCTTTCCGGTCAATTTTATTGACAACAACAATAAGTTTGAGTTGCTGCTCCAATGCTTTTTTCAAGACAAACTGTGTTTGCGGGAGCGGTCCTTCCGCTGCATCTACAACAAGCACAGCTCCATCAGCCATGTTGATGGTCCGTTCAACTTCCCCTGAAAAATCTGCATGACCCGGGGTATCAATAATGTTAATTTTTGTATCTTTGTACATGACGGAAGTATTTTTCGCAAGTATTGTGATACCTTTTTCCCGTTCCAGAGGATTACTATCTAGAATAGTGGTTTGTCCCATTTCAGCTTCGTTTTCCCTGAAGGTATGGGTTTGTTTGAGCATGCCATCCACGAGGGTTGTTTTCCCGTGATCAACATGGGCGATAATTGCGACATTTCTGATATCCATAAGACATCGTATTATAAGGCATGGATGGTATAATTACTACGTTTATGAAGGTGCCAAATGAAATTCGAGTCGCTATTACTCGTCCTCAGTACGATACACATCTCATCACTCCGCCTTTGGGCATTGGGTATCTAGCGTCGTATTTGAAAAGCAAGCATATTGAATGTACTATTGTTGACGGACTCAATTTAGGACTTGATAACAAAGAAATAGTCAAACAGGTGAAACATGTGCAGATTGTGGGCATTTCCGTTCTTTCGTATTACTTTCTAAAAGCCATTGACCTGTCAAAACGACTGAAAAAAGTAGGAAAAATAGTTATCATTGGTGGACCTCACGCCTCAACACTTCCAAAGTTAACACTGGTTAAAACCAATGCAGATTATATTGTTGTTGGAGAAGGAGAAGAAACGTTATTTAAGCTCGTTGAACTTATTTGCAAGGGAACATCAAAAAAAGATATTCAGATTCCAGGGGTTATCAGTAGATATACAAAAAAATTTATTGATGCTCCATTCGTTGCTGATCTTTCGTCAATTCCTATGCCCGATTGGGATCAAATAGACCCGCGATTTTATCAAAAAGCCCCGCATGGAGGAGTCGTCAAATATTTTCCTATTGCTCCCATTATGACAACCCGAGGATGCCCATATGAATGCAAATTTTGTGCATCACCACTTTTGTGGAAACGGCGACTTCGATATAGAAATCCAAAAGAGGTTGTTGATGAAATTGAATATCTCGTAAACGAGAAAGGAATTAAAGAAATTCAAATGGAAGATGATAACTTCACATTGAAACGAGATCACGCTGAAGGAGTATGTAAAGAAATTTTGCGAAGAAAAATTAACGTTGCATGGAGTACACCAAACGGAATTAGGGCTGATCGGGTAGATGAGAAACTTCTCAAACTTATGAAAAAAGCTGGTTGTTACGCTGTTGCATTTGGCATTGAATCAGGAAATCAAGAAATACTTGCAAATATCCATAAATTGGAGTCTCTTGAGACTATTGAAAAAGCAGTGCGACTCGCACATAAAGTCGGACTTGTGACGCAAGGGTTTTTCATCTTCGGTCTTCCTGGTGAAACAAAAGATACTATCCGCAATACTATTAATTTTGCAAAACGAATCCCTTTGGATAAAGCGCAATTTTTGACTCTCGATGTCATTCCAGGCTCTGCTTTATGGGATGAACTGAAGTTTAAAAATAAAGTAAATTGGCACATTCATTCCTATTTTGAAGTTTCATGGGTACCACCCACAATTGATAAAGAGACCCTTGCAAAAGCGCAGTCTCAAGCATTTCGAGAGTTTTTCTTTAGACCTCGACAAATACTAACGGTCCTACGGTTTATGAAACTAAACCAACTCTCGTATATATTTAGACGACTGAAAGATACAAAGGTTCTAAAGGTTCATTGAAATTCCTATGAATTATTATCTATTTAGAGGTATACTTTATATATGATAGAAGCTGTTGAACTAAATGCAGATTCCTTCTTTCGTGACCCTCCAAAAGAAATCAGTGTTTTAAAAGTACAGGAATGTATAGCGAAGACCGATGGAAGAGATATAGGATACCTCTCGTTAGCTGATAATGGACATCCAGGATTGGGATTAAGAATAAGAAGAGAACCAATGATCGAGGACAGTGAGCTGGGCGTAATAAATCTGATCAAAAATCAACCAGATTATTTAGGTAAGTATTTTGAATTAGCATTTATGAAAACCTCAAGAACGAGGACATTAATATCTGAAGTTTTGTCAGCTGGAATCCACGAACAGGCGGCCAATGGAGTAACAATCGAAACACCCAATTTATTTGGATACGCATTAATTAATCAATCCACCGGCGCAACTGAATATTTTCCTTTTTCATCCGGCGCAACTGCGCAAGCAAAATTAGTAGTGACAACAACAATGCTTGTTGAACAGGCAAAAAGAATGCAAAAGGATGAGCGTTGGATTCATGCGTCCATTGTTTCTCATGCTGAAGGAATTGATAATCCGACTATCTATCGTTCAATCGGAGATTGCTTTGATCCAGCAGGTTCATCACAAGGATATATTGAAGGAATAGATGCGCTTCAAAGTTCATCTCATCTTGTATGGGCATTAAAAAAGAGGGGGTTAATAAATCTTGATCCAGAAATCAATCATATAATGTATTCCCCTGATAAAAAAATGTGGTTTTGTTGATATTGGGTCTTTTGGCTTTACGAATGAAACCAGTAAACAAATTGCGCGGAATTTTATTCACCACCTTACGGAAACAACGGGGATAAAAAATAGAATGAGCTTGTCAATAGTACTAGATGATAGAAATATGTTTTATGTTTCTCCTGATGCGGATACTTTTTGGGAAAAAGCAATGCAACTTGACGAAATACGTAGTCGTATTCGATTCATGTCTGCGTTACCTAATATAGTGTTAAGAGATTTTTCTGCAGCAAAGAAACAATGGGAGATGATTCGCAATCAACAAATAGATATGAAACATCCTGAGAAAAGATTGAGTCTTGGACAAAAATTGGTTCCTTTTGACAGTTTTGGAGGAGTTGATTTGTTGTTTATTGATGCAGAAAATGCTAGTAGGGACATAGCGAAATATATGTCGGAAATGATTCGTTATGCGGGCAAAGATTTATTTTTGGTTAACTCTGGAAAAAATGCTGCACAAAGAGCTTTAGAAAAAATGACTCAAACGCACCAGAAACTAATTCAAGTATTTACTTCAATTTTTTAATTCATAACCACATTTAGTACATCACACACATTGTTTACTGACTATCATTGAAATTCCGCTGATTTGTTTCTATACTGGTTAGTATGCAACGAAAACGTCATTATCGGAAACGTGGACCATTCCATTTAAAATTAAAAAAACAAACCGTTTATACTGTTGCCTCTGTGTGGCTCTGGCTATTTGCAGCAGCAATCTTTTTGTCTTTTTTTGGAGAAGGATCGGCGTTATCACGGCTTCGGGACGCAATCTATACTAAAATTGGACTGCTTCTGTATCCGCTCCCCGTCTATCTTATCTCAGTAAGTTTTCTGTTTTTTAAAGTGAAATCGACACTCGGGAAGCCAAACATACCGCTTGGATTTACGTTGCTTTTATTTTCTCTCTTGGGACTTATGCAATCAGGAATTTTTGGAGAATGGCTCATGGCTACATCTGCAAGTGCATTATCTATTGAAGGGGCTTTCCTATTATTTATCGGCATTTTTATTATTGGGTGTATTGTTATTCTCAATACATCTCTTGATGGATTTATGAACATTGTTCTCATGGGACTCCAGAAAATATTTGAATGGATTGGAGGATTATTCAAAGGAATGGTAATTCCAAAAAGTAAATTTGCAGGAGCTTCAAAAGAAATGAAGATTAAGGGAGGAGAATTTTTAGACACGAAACCTATGATCAAAGGACCAACGCCTGCTTTTAATCCCAGCCATAAACCAGTACCAGTTGCGGCAAAATCTGAATTTAAAATTACTTCCAGTATGGCTGCTCAGGAGCAAATGATTTGGGAATATCCACCTCTTACCCTTTTATCAGATGGTCCAGGAGAGAGGGCAGACAGAGGTGATGTGAAGAAAAACGCCGATATTATTAAAAGTACGTTGGATAGCTTTGGTATTATGGCCAATGTTGTTGAGGTTAATAAAGGACCGGCAATAACAGAATATGCACTTGAAATAGCCCAAGGGACGAAAGTATCAAAAATTCAATCACTTTCCAGTGACTTGGCGCTTGCACTTTCAGCTCCCACTGGAGCAGTTCGTATTCAAACACCAATTCCGGGAAGAAACTTGGTCGGTATTGAAATTCCAAATCGCGGACTTGAATTTGTCACACTCAAACGCATGTTGGAATCGCAGGTTTTGGCAAAAGCCAAAAGTAAACTTTGTGTAGCCCTAGGACTTGATGTATCAGGAAACCCAGTGATGGTAGATATCGGGAAAATGCCACACATGCTTATCGCCGGTACCACAGGAAGCGGAAAATCAGTACTTGTGAACGCATTTATTACATCACTTCTTTTTAGAACTACTCCTCAGGAAGTGAAGCTTATTCTCATTGATCCAAAACGCGTTGAACTTACTGGATATAACGGAATTCCACACCTCCTCGCTCCTGTTATTGTGGATGCGGATAAAGCATTAAGTGCTCTCCACTACGCAGTTAAAGAAATGGAGATACGGTACAAGCAACTTGCGGAAGTAGGAGTGAAAAATATTGATGGATTTAATGAACTAGCTGGAATTCAAACTATGCCATATATCGTTATATTTATTGACGAACTGGCAACCCTCATGGCGTTTGCGCCTGTTGATGCAGAGGATACCATTTGCAGGATTGCCCAGATGTCCCGGGCAGTTGGAATTCATCTCGTTTTGGCCACCCAACGACCGAGTGTTGATGTCATAACAGGACTTATCAAAGCAAATATTCCATCTCGGGTTGCGTTTAACGTGTCATCCATGATTGACTCACGCGTTGTTATCGATATGCCAGGAGCTGAAAAACTACTTGGGAGAGGAGATATGCTTTTTATTCCTCCTGACCAAAGTAAGCCAACGCGAATTCAGGGAACATTTGTATCAGAGCAGGAAGTTGGTAAAGTAGTCGAATTTTTAAAGTCCAAAAATTCGCCGGTTCAATATACGGATGAAGTTGTTAATACTCCGGTGTCAGTACTTCATAAAGGCGGTTCCATGGCAACGATGAGCGCAGATGGAAAAGATCAATTGTTTGATGAATCTTTACGACTCATTTGTCAGCATGATAAAGCCTCAGCATCTCTCCTTCAGAGAAGACTTTCTGTTGGATATGCCAGAGCTGCGCGTATTCTTGATCAACTTGAATCAGAAGGAATTATTGGTCCTGGGGAAGGATCAAAACCGCGAGACGTACTTATAAAAAATCCTGATGATTATTACGCACAGATTCAACAACCCCAGGAATAAACTCTCATGAAAACAGTTGGTTGTATTTTAAAAGAAGCGCGAATTGCTAAGAAATTAACACTTGCAGATGTTGAAAAGGTAACAAAAATTCGCGCGAAATTCTTGGATGCGATTGAACAAGACGCATATCAGTTGCTTCCATCTCCCATATATGCCAAAGGATTTGTAAAAAATTATGGGGAGTATTTGGGACTGGAAAGCACCCGCGTGATGGCTTTTTTTCGAAGACAAACAGATGATGTTAAACGAATAAATATACTTCCGAATAAATCAGAAGATATTGGGTCAAAAGGATTACGTATCACACCAGGGAGATTCATAGCTCTTATTATTGGTGTATTTATTTTGATATTTTTAATATATTTTGGATTGCAATATCAAAAATTATATTTGCCGCCAACGCTTGCTATTACTACTCCTGTGCAAGAATCGATAGTAAAAGAAAAAAAGTTGGATATTTTGGGGACAACCAATCCGGACGCAACAGTAATGGTTAATGGAGTAAGTGTAACGGTCCGTTCTGATGGACGATTTTTTATACAAATTACTCTTGAACCAGGAGTCAATACGATAACCATTCTAGCAACGTCAAGATTTGGAAAAACGACAACAGTTACTCGAAAAGTTGGGTTTCAGCAATGATCCATTGACATATAATTCGTTTTGCATTATTGTTGTTTTACATTTACCTGCCTATGGATCCAGTACAACTGACCATTATAATTATTAGCTTCATTTTAACGACTCTCGTTGTTATATTATCCATTCAAGTTTGGCATATTTTAGGCGAATTTCGTCAATCGATCACAAAGGTAAATAAGATGTTGGACGATGGAGGGAAAGTATCTGGGGTTATCAGCGATTCAGCAACATCTGTTGCAGGATTTATCAGCGGAATTAAAACAGGAATGAACGTTCTATCGATATTTAAGAAGAATAAGGAAGAATCACATGAATAACGAACACAAGGACAACAAATTCTGGTTTGGGTTTTTCATCGGCGGCCTCATTGGTGCAGCGATTATTGTTCTACTAGGTACCAAAGAAGGGAAGAAGATTGAAAAACTACTTGAAAAAAAAGGAAAAGATGTTCTTGATGATTTGGAAGAAAAAGTTGAGGACTTGAAAGAAAAAGGGGAAGACCTTATACAAAAAGGAGAAGTGATTAAAGATCAGGTTGTTGAACAAATCATTGAAAAAAAAGAAGAATTAACAGAAGTAGCTACTGAGAAATTAGACAAAACACTTTCACACATAGAATCGTTACAGCAACAGGGTCTTCACAATACTCAAAAACTCCGCCGTGCCTTCAAGAATGTTCCGAAGAAGAAGTAATGGTGTCTCTTCTTGCAAAAATATCATCCTCGGTATATTGTATGTGTAATTAATTGTTAAGGAGGTGTGTATGGTCATAAAAATTTCAGAACTTGAGAATCTTGGAAACAAAGCACTTGCAAAATATGGATACACACCAGATGAATCGAAGATTATTCTTGGTATGATGATGTATGCACAACTTCGGGGCAACAATCAGGGAATTGTTAAACTCATCGGCCGTGGGTACCCAAAAAATCCGCAAGCAGGAGAGTTCATTATCGAAAAAGAAACAAAACTGTCAGCGCGGATTAACGGCAATAAACAAGCAGGAGCTCTTGTTATGCAAAAGGCTCTTGATGTGGCTGTAGCAAAAGCCAAAGGACATGGATTTGGCATTGTCGGAACAAATAATACCAATACGTCAACAGGCGCACTTGGTTATTGGGCAAAACAAATTGCTGATTCCGGTCTCATCGGATTTGTTTTTGCAGGATCTCCTCCAACAGTTGCTATGTATGGATCATATGAAGCGATTTTTGGAACAAATCCCATGGCAATAGGAATTCCGGGTGATAGTGATCCGTTTGTATTGGATTTTGCGACCGCTGCAATGGCATATTATGGACTGATTGAAGCAAAAACAGCCGGCCGAAAAATCTCAGGAGATATTGCCTATGATAAAGATGGAAATCTCACGGATGATCCGGCAAAAGCAATGGACGGAGCACTCATTCCATTTGGTAATAGTTATAAAAGTGCCGGACTTTCTATGGCTGTTCAAATTCTGACAGGGCCACTGGTTGGTGCAGCATTTGTAGGAATTGGAGATACGGCAGGGAATTGGGGGAATCTCATTTTTGCCATTGATCCGGAGCTCATGATGGATAAAAGTGAATTAAAAAAGAATGTTCAAGCGCTTATGGATAAAGTAAAAACAGTGAAACCACTTCCCGGAGTGAAAGAAGTGATGCTTCCGAGCGAACGGGGGAATCGATTAATGAAACAGCGGTTAGCAAAAGGAGAAATTGATATTGAAGAAAATTTATACAACGAACTTGTTAAAGTTGCTGGCTAACTGATTTCATTTTTCATCCATGCAAGATATTTTTTTGAGATATGGGAGAGGGGAAGAGCAAGGATTCCAGGAGTATCATAGGAGTGGATTTTTGACACTGTTTTTTCTATTTCTCCCCATTTTTCATCAAATGTTTTCGCAAGGAGTATTATTTCCTGTGTCTCCTCAATGAACTTTCCTTTAGGAGGCCAGAAATACAAAGAATGAACGGGGCTTGTGAGAATGTTAACGCAAGCAACTAATCGTTTTTTCAGAAGCGCCCTGCTCATATTCTCCGCTTCTTCCTTATCTTGGCAATCAATAAATACTAAGATGGGATTCATAGTTGTCAGTATATTCTGGTATGATGCTACTATATGTGGTTTTGGTACGCAATAGTATCCGGATTTATTATTGCCATTTCTGTTGTTATAAGTAAATACGCACTAAAAAACGTCAGCACTCCAGTTGTAACATGGGCACTTTTTACTTTTTCTATACCATTTTTAGCTTTTATTGTATTGCAGCAGGGAATTCCACAAACAACGGAAAAGTTTTGGTATAACGCCGCAAGTTCTAGCTTTGTTTTTATTTTTTGTAAACTTATTGAGCTCTATGCCGTAAAACACGCACCGCTTGAATCATTTTACCCGCTATGGGTATTTAGTACCGTATTTACTTATATATTAGGTATTTTATTTCTAAATGAACACATAGCGCTTCTTCCCCTTGTTGGAATTGCCGTAACGCTTGTTGGAGCATATTTATTAAATATTCATTCTGCAAAAAAGAATATATTTCTTCCATTGTTTTTAGTATTTAAGAATAAAATATTATTCCTTGTTTTTGTTGGCGTATTTCTTGGCGGATTATCTGCGATTTTTGATAAACTAGCTATTGCATCTCTCCCATCAAATAATCCAGCATTTGTGTTATTAGTTGAAAATATTTTTATGTCTTCTTTTTTGTTTCTTCTTCTTTGTGTTCGTCGGTATGATGTGATGAAACAACTAAAAAAGTATGGATGGATACTACTTTTAATGAGTATGGTGTATGCGCTTGGAGGAATATTTACCTTTTCAGCGTTTCGTTATGGAGCAATTGCACTTGCAAGCGCAGTGAAGAAAACACAGATATTATGGGTATTACTGTTTGGAATACTTTTCTTTAAAGAGAAACCGACGAAATATACCTGGATTGCAAGTGTGATTATGATTTTAGGAATTGTGTTAATGAAGATAGCATAAATTATCGGTGTTTTTTCAAAAGAACAATGGTCGTTGGGACAGTTGTTAATAATGTGAGCACCCCAAGACTAAACATCACCCATCCGCTACCAAATATTGAGAGAATTGGATTGAGTGAGAAGGTGAGAAGAAAATAAATTAAACTTGTTGCCATACCAAGAGCTGATATTGCTGTTGCTCTATATTTTGATTCAAATTCCATATTGGTATATTGATCAAGAATTGTCCATCGGTAAATCGATGCGATGTAGATAAGAAATATACTGATTGTCGTTGCAATTTTTGGGAGAATTGGCGCGAACAAAAAACCAAGAAGTAAACAAATTGGGAAAAATAAATATGCAGTAGCTCTAGAAAATAATTTATATTTTGCTATGACTATTCCAACGATTGCGACAATGATACTATTTACTGCTGCAATCCACCCGCGTTCAATTGCATTAAATCCGACATCAGTTGTAAATACATTGAGGAGAAAATACAGGTAATACCACGTGATACCACTAATCGAAATATAATAGAGAGAAAAATCACGAATATATGGGGTTTTAAAAAGTTCCCCAAATCCGAGTTTTGTTTGCTGTATATAATTTGTTATAGTGAATTTTTCAGAATCAATATGCGGTTCGACCATAAACAAGGTTACAATTCCAGCCATGATCATTGCAATACCAACAAGCGCATAGGGGAGACGATAGTAATAAAGAAAGATATATCCTCCAGTAAACGCTGCAATAGTAAGTCCAATTCGATAAACAAGTTCATTTTGATTAGCCAATAAACTGAATTGCGATTCCTTCTTAAGTTCTTTGAGCGTGTCATAGAAGAGTGCAGTATCCGCTCCTGATACGAACGTACTCCCGATTTGGGCAAATACTGCTCCAATCCATAACCAAGAAACACTTTGAGATTGAGATATAAAAATATAACTTCCTCCTCCAATGAGAAGTCCGAGGAAAACGATATATTTTCTTCCAAGTAAGTCAGCGAGCGCTCCCGTTGGTAATTCAAGGAAAACAGATATTAAGTGCGTTACTGCATATATAACAGCAAGAGTAGCTGCAGGAGCAAATAATCCCTCAAATGCATACCAGATAGGAAGGAAAAAAAGAAGAGAAGTGAAAAATATCTTTACGCGCATTAAATTGATATTTCTCCGAAGAAGTTGTTGGTACGTCATAAATAAAAAATTTCATGAATTAAATAATAATCGAATTATATCATGGTATAATCGCATCATGGGTGCAGATGAGATTCGGTCCAAATATTTGTCTTTCTTTCAAAAATCTCCGCGGAATCACAAAGTTATTCCGTCCGCGCCTCTCGTGCCGGAAAACGATCCGACAACACTATTTAATAGCGCCGGCATGCAGCCCTTAATTCCCTATTTACTTGGTACTTCTCATCCACAAGGAAAACGATTAGTAAATAGTCAAAAGTCATTCCGTAGTCAGGATATTGACGAGGTGGGAGATCGAAGTCACACAACGTTTTTTGAAATGCTTGGAAATTGGTCTTTGGGAGATTATTTCAAGAAAGAGCAGCTTCCTTGGTTTTATGAATTCTTAACGAAAGAGCTCGGTTTAGACCCAAAAAAGTTATTTGTTTCAGTATTTGCAGGAAATGAAAATGTTCCAAAAGACGAAGAATCATATCAAATTTGGAAAAACTTAGGATTTTCCGATGACCATATTTTTTATTACGATGCCTCGAAGAATTGGTGGAGTAGATCAGGACCTCCTGAAAAAATGATTTCAGGGGAGCCAGGAGGACCGGATAGCGAAGTGTTTTACGACTTTGGCGAAGAAATACATCGAAAGGGATGTCATCCAAATTGTCAATGCGGACGGTTTATGGAAATCGGTAATTCTGTATTTATGGAATACCAAAAAGCACCTGACGGAAAAATAGTACCACTCCCCCAGCGAAACGTAGATTTTGGCGGGGGACTTGAACGCTTAAATGCAGCAGTCAATGGAACTCCGGATATATTTACGACAGACAGTTTTTCATCAATTATTTCTCTTATTGAACAGGTTACGAAAAAAACATATAGGACAAATAATTTAGAAACAACATCCATGAGGATTATTGCAGATCACATCCGCGGGTCTATCATGATGATGGCTGATGATGTAATCGCAGGCAATAAACAACAGGGTTATGTCCTTCGAAGATTAATAAGAAGGTCAATGCTTCATATGAGAAAACTCGGGGTTTGGGGTGAATGGAGCTATATCCCGTCATTCGTTGCAGCAGTTATTAATCTATATGAAGATGCGTATCCGGAGATTATTGGTAAACAGGATATCATTGAAAAATTATTTATTGGTGAAGCAGGTAGGTTTGGAAAAACAATCGAAAAAGGACTAAAGGAAATTGAAAAAATTTCCACCCTCGATGGAAAACAAGCGTTTATTCTATATGAAACGTATGGATTTCCTTGGGAAGTGACAGAGGAAATAGCACGGGATAAAGGGCAGGTGATTGATCGCATCCAGTTTGAAGAAGAATTTAAAAAACACCAAGAACTTTCCCGAACTTCTTCAGTAGGTATGTTTAAAGGAGGACTTGCTGATCATAGCGAAGAAACGACGAAATTACATACAGCAACTCACCTATTACATGTAGCATTGCGGAACGTATTAGGTGATCATATCGGACAAAAAGGTAGCAATATTACTGTTGAAAGGTTGCGTTTTGATTTTTCCCATCCTGCAAAAATATCTATTGAAGAACTGAAAAAAATTGAAGACATGGTAAATGGCGCGATAGCAAAAAATTATCCAGTATCTTATATGGAAA
>Ga0208375_1003504_pt1 | contig 13281 bp, 7 predicted proteins | sample RifOxyD1_FD_184038 | JGI IMG/M metagenome (GOLD analysis project Ga0208375, IMG submission 184038) | Soil microbial communities from Rifle, Colorado - Rifle Oxygen_injection D1 (SPAdes) | ecosystem: Environmental > Terrestrial > Deep subsurface > Rock core/Sediment | place: Rifle, Colorado... | reverse complement strand
AACTTTTGTGGAATATACAAGGAGTCTGAGATCTTAGAGCGAATTTTGAAAAGTCAAATGGTCAAAAGAATATTCCCCTTGCTTTAACCTGCTGATGCAAATGAAGATTCAAAGGAGCGCACAGGACCCATGTTAAAAGTAGTACTCTATGAACATTTGCATGAACTGGATAGCTTGAGATTTGTTCGAGATGACAAATTTCCAGTCAAGGTGATTTGTCCCAACCCAATGCTTTCAGATATCTATCAAAATACCTATTGTAACGGAAATAAAAAAATAGTGGTGGATACCATTTCTCGATTTATATCACACGAACTTGGTAGTGAGTTTGGCGAAGATTTCTTTAATCGACTTATTACCAAGTCTGATTTATTGCTGACCCTGGCAGTAGCCTGGAAAAAAAAATGGGATCATCTCCCTTATCAAACTTTTTACCAAGTTTTTAATCTCTTTACGGAGTTACGCAGTTTTACCGTAAATAGTGATTTAATTTCAGAAATTTTAAATAACTTAGATCCAATCAAACGGGAGACCATAAGCTATTTTTGGATATTAATGGAACAACTGAATCTGATTGACGAACACCAGGCTTATTATCTTTTAAGTGAAGTGTATAGAAATCCCACTAACAGTCCTGTGTATGATAAAAATGAGAGCCTGGTATTTTGGGGGTTTAATTTTCTAACAGCATTGCAAATTGATTTAATCAAGTCTCTTGCTCTTAGACGGGATGTCTATATACCCTTTCCAGTGGAAGTCTATAAAAATGCCATTGCATCAGATTGGATAAAATGGCTTCATCCAGCTGAAGATGTAGAAATCAACACTGATCATAATAAAAAAGTAAAAGCCATTTATTTTTCTTCAGGCAAATTATGTGAAACTATGAGTATGTTGCTTAAAGTAGATCAGTACATATCGGCAGACATTTATCTCGCTCAAAAAAAGCCAAGTTTTGATCAGTTGATGGAAATTCCCATCAACCAGCTTTTCTTCAAGGTATCAAATGATATTTTTTTAAATTCATTTAATGAAATATCAGATCTGATCATCCAGTTGTGGTTGGATAATAACCAAGTTTTGTCTGCTGCAGATTTGGAATTATTTTTGCAAGACCAGCTTGAGCAAAAGCTCAAAACAGATAATCCCCACCAGGATTTTAAAGCAATTAAAATATTTTTAAGTTACAAAAAAACGTTGGGGAAATGGCAGGATTTATCAGAAATGAACGATAACCTTTCGTTATTTGATATCAAGGTAATAGGAAAATATCTTGAACTGGGATTACCAAGAACTTATTATTTGCCTCTTGTAAAAAATGCAGCCGATTTTAGAGCCTTCGGCCTTGAATCGCTGGTTGGGTTTGCGGAGGATAGAAAAAAAATTTTGTGCATCAGTTCCGATTATGCTGACTTAAAAAAGGATGAAATACTTTATGATGAAAATATCTACAGTTTTTTAAGTACTATCGGGCCAATTAAGAGAGCGGCTTTTGATTTTTCATTTTATAAGTATTATATGCAAGAATTGTTGATGTCTAAAAACGTGGTATTGTTAATTGAAACCGGCTTGCAAGATCGGAATGTGGCATGGAAAGAAATTCTAGGAAAATTTTCCCTGGAAAAGATCAGTTTAGAGAACAATAAAAGCAAAATTAAAAAAGTTGCAGATTATTTAAATGACTATGTTAAAGAACATGTTCAGGAAAAATTTTCAATTTCTCCAACCGGTTTGCAGATCTGGCTTGATTGCCCAAGGAAATTCTACTTCCAAATAATTAAAAAAATCCGGGATGATTCGATATTTATCACCCAAGTCACACCTGCTTTTTTAGGGAATCTTCAGCATGTTATTGTTCAATATTGGTGCAATAATTCTGCTCGTTGGAGCGAAGAAGACCACTCCGCATATTGCGAAAAGCTTTTGGTAGGGGAGCTTGGTAAGGCTCGTATCACTTTGACCCCGTTTGATTTTGAGCAATCTCTAAACGAAATCATAACTTTTTCCAGAAATGGAATTCTGGTTTTAAAATCATTGCAAGATAAGTTCAATGTCATCCAATATGTTTTTGAAAAAAGAATACATGAAGAAAATGACCATACCATTTTCATCGGACGGGTTGATGTAATTGGTCACACTGAAAATGGTATTTTTCTACTAGACTTGAAGAGATCAAAAAGTAGCATTCCCACGCTGGGGGAAATTAGAAAATTTGATAAAATCCAGCTTCCCTATTATCTTGCTCATCTGCCAGATCAAGAAAAGGTTCTTTTTACCGGTTATTTGTGCTTGGCAGATATTACCGACTCCATGTTTTTTGCTTTTCAAAACGGGGTGCTGGAAATTCTGGTAGAGGAGAATTTAGTAAAAGCCAAAACTGCTGATAATAAAAATTTTCATTACGAAGAATGGATCAAGAATTACAGACAAAAAGAAGTAGTGGAATTAAAAAAAATATCTATTGAGAAAAAATTTCTAGCAAAACCTCGAACAGTGAAAGATTGTGAATGGTGTGCCGTAAAAAACATTTGTGCCAGAGGTGAGTAGATGACAGTAAAAGTGCCAAACAGTGAGCAAGAATCGGCCATTCGCCATCACGGAGGAGTGCTGCTAAGTGCTGGTGCCGGCGCTGGTAAAACCTTTGTGTTGGTGGAACATATCAAATATCTGGTTGAACAATTTTTGAAAGCCAATCAAGGATGTAATCCCTGCGATTTGGTAAAAAAAATTAAAAACGAGTTTTCCGGCATGGTCCTGATGACTTTTACAAATAAGGCTGCTGGTGAATTGGAAGTTAAATTGCATAAATTAATAGGTGAACAGGAGCAGTCGGGGCTAGATCAGTTATTCATTGATTCGCTCAAATTAGCTGCTGAATCAATTATGATCACCACCATACATGGATTCTGTCATAAATTGTTAAGGACGGGAATGATTATGGAGACGTCCGATGATTTTGATATTGTTGGTGATTATGAACTGGAATGCAAGATTAAAAAATATTTTAATAAATGGATTGAAAACTTGATGGTTAAGCCAAATGATATGTCTAAAGTTATCAACTGGCATCGATCAGACATTGAACAGGTTTTATGTAATATTTTCAAGTCTCCCGAACTTAGAATTGTCTGGGAAAAAATTAATTACCTGGATTATTCGTCATGGGTTATCAATGATTATTTAACCGAATGTCTGAAGTTGCTTGGTGTGATTGATTTACAGAATTGTTCTTTCGATCTTGGTGTTTATGCCAAAAAAGAAAGTACCTCCTGGTATAAATTAATCAAAAGATTTGATGATATAAAAAGGTTTGATTTTTCGCTTAATACCATTCAAGAGACTTGTGAATTTTTTGATCAATACTATGTAAGGATGCCATCCATCCAGCAATCGAGTGAAGAAGTGGTCGAGTGGTGCAGGAAATTAAAATGTTATCGTGATTTTTTAAGGAAAAACCAGGATGATTTTACTGCTTATTTTTTGCAGGCCGATGACCATTTTATGCATTGGCTAGGGTATATCAAGGATAGTTTTGACTATGTAGGAAAATGCTATGATCTGGATAACCAAAGAACTTTTGCTGATTTGGAATATTATGTTCATATGGGGCTTTCAAATGAGGAAAATTTAAAACAAATTACCAGTCGATATAAATATTTTATTATTGATGAGTTCCAGGATACCTCGAGAATTCAATTTTCAATCATTGAAAGAATTATAAAGAATGACTTTAATAGATTATTTGCAGTAGGAGACCCCAAACAAGCCATTTATGGTTTTCGTGGCGGGGAGTTACAGGTGTTTGCTGATTGTGCTCTCAGGGTTTTGTCTAATTTAAAATTAAAAAACAATTATCGATCCAAAGCTGAAATAATTAATTTTAACAATACCTTGTTTGCCTACTTGTTTAGAAAAAATAAAGAGTTTACCGGAGAGGATGATACTGCCATACCATTTTTTGACCAGGTTGTTCCCCCTGGTGGTTTTGATGAAGCTGGTTTTGTAAATATAACCAAGGTCAAAGTCAAACCACCAGATGAGAATGAAGCGATATCTATTGAGCATTTATCTCATATCGTTGAAGCACAGTATATACTAGAGAGGATCTTGCAACTTAAGTCAGTTTATCCCGACGATAAAATCTGTGTTCTCTATAATAAACTCTCTCCTTCTAGATATTTAATATCCAAGCTAGTAGAAAAAAATATAGGTCATAGTGCTCAAATGAAAATTACCCAGGATAACGATATTGTTTTTGGCATATTTGTGTTGTTTGTGAAAATGGCCCATGAACAAAAAGTCAGTGGTAGCTACGGTCATGTGGAGGCTTATTTTAAACTAATTTTGGAATGTTACCTCAAACATTTAAGTATCAATTTCACCCTGGATAAAGATGAGCTTGTCCAAAATTTTATTCAAAATCTTGGTATTATGAATGCAGTTGATGCCTATAAAAAAGTGTTATTTGATCTGGGAATAGCCAATTCAAATTACAAAAATAATTTTAAAAATATTGAGAGTGCAACACGGGAAGCGGGAAATGATCTGGAGAAACTATGTCTTATTTTGGAAGATATGGAAAACGAAAAATTCACTATGGTGTTTCAAACTGGAGAAAGTTCTGAAAATGTCCAGATAATGACCTGCCATACCTCCAAAGGCTTGGAGTTTGATCATGTTATTTTGGCTGGCATTCACACCAATGGTAAAATGGTGGTGGATCATTCTTTTGTAGGTAAAATCCCGGGGAGTATTAAGTGGAAAAGCACCAGTGAACAAGAAACCCCGTATCTGTCGCCCAATAAAATTTATGAAAGATTGTTAGATGAAAAAATCGAATTTAGCGAATCTAAAAGATTGTTCTATGTAGCTTTTACCCGAGCGATCAAGAGTATAAACTGGATTTCTTTGTCAATTGATGACCAAGACTTTATCAAGTCAAAGAATAGCTGGATACAGGGACTTAGAAATTTTGAAGGTGAACTTGGTGAACGTTTCAATTCCTTTGGTTTTATACAAATTCAGGTAAAACAGTTCGGTGGTGATAATGATTTGCAAAAATCCAGGGGACTGCCGCCAGCTTTTTATATGAAGGATCCGATGGGAGTTGTAAAAAAAGAAAATTTTGGGGATGAAAGACCCTGGCTTGGGCTGGTTTCGGAATTATCGGTGACACGTTTTTCATCTATTTCCTCTTGTCCTAGAAAGTTTTATTTACAAAATATTTGCAAATTGGATGAATCAGATTTTGATCTTAATTTTAATCAGGGAGTAATGGATTTATCTGATAAAAGTGGAGAAGCCGGTGAAGAGCTTGGAATTATTTCAAGTGCCAACAGAGGTTCAAAGATTCATGCTTGTATTTCACAGGCTATTAATAATCATTTCATACTGGAAGATGTTAAAAATACTTTAAACCCAAACGAACTTCGAGCAATTGGATGGAGCTTGGATGCCATAAAGTTGAAATACCCTAAGGCCACCTATATCTCCGAGGAAGCTATCAAATTTTCGCTCTTCGGTTATATGCTATCAGGTGTGGTTGATTTGCAAATTTATCAAAACCCAGATACGGCAAAATTTTCCCTATGGGATTTTAAAACTGGGCTTCGAAAAATAGAGAATGAGGAGGCCTATCGATGTCAATTGATAACCTACGCAATGGCCATGTATAATTTAAATCGGGCAGCCAATACTCAAGCAGCAAGTCTTGTACTTGCTTATGTGGATGAGAGGCAATTGGTGGAGTTCGAAATGAATTTCGTCGAAATTGAGGCATATCTTTTTAAACAGTGGTTAAAGTTGAGCAATTTATACAGGATAAATGCACAGCACTGTAACTATTGTAAGTTTATAAAAATATGTTCTACGTCTTGCACCCCTTAGGCCTTATGTTAGAATAATAGTATGTATCTAATATTGATCTATTAACTTACTTCAAAGGCAGGATGCTTTTTATGATTTCAAGGTTAATTATTTTATTTTTCATGGCTTTTCTAATTAACACTATTTTTGATTTTTCTGTCTATGCTAGTGAAGAATCAATTTATAAATTCTCATGGTTGGACCCTGACAAGGAAGTTTATGTTCTTCAGAATCGGAAATTTAGAAAAGCCGGAAAATTTCATTTTAATGTAGGTTATGCTCATCTTATTTCCGGGGCGTTCGTTGATGCCGCCGGATTGCAAGGTAGAGCAGGCTATTTTTTTACAGAGGACTGGGGGTTTGAGGTGCTTTACACCAAAACCAGTTCCAAGGAAAATGATACTGCTGCGGCGGTCAGACACCAGACTGGTGGTGGTGGCTCATACCCCTTTAGTAGAATGGTGGATGGTTATGTGGGTGGTATGATTTTGTGGTCACCCTTTTATGCGAAATTTAATACCTTCAACCAGGTAATTTATTTGGACTGGATACTAGGTCTTGGTTATTCTAAATTGGATGAAACAAATAATCGTGATGAACTTACGGGATTTACTCCTTTCGTTCTAACCAAGGAAACCCATGGATGTATTCTTTGGGATCTGGCATTCAAGTTTTATCTAACCGAAAATTGGAACATTCGAACCGATTTAACCGTACAGCATTATCAAGCTCAAAAACCAATTCAGGATTCAACCCCAAGCGATAAGTCATGGTATTCAAATTATGATTTTGTTGTTTCGTTGGGGTTTAATATTTAATGAAGGATGGACAGGATGTTCAGATATTTTATCATTAGATTCTCTTTAATGTTTAGCCTGGTGCTTAGCTCTTCGACATATGGCAGTTCCGGACTTCTTCGCAATGCCAAAGCACTGGCAGATAAGAATTTATTTTTTACCTCGATCCCTTATATAAAGGAGTACCTAGCGGAAGGAAATGTCAACCCCAACAGTCAGTCAGAACTTTTGATAGATACAATTATTACAAATTCAGGAGTCAGGCAATTTGAAGTGTTGCCGGAGTCTATCCTGGAGCGATCAGACGCACCTGTCGTAAGATATATATTGGCAAAAAAATATTTCAGGAAAGCCAGGTATGCCGAAGCTCTTAATAAACTGCGCAGCCGAATTCCGCTGCTTCATCCCGTCAAACCCTTTGCGCTTTTTTTAGAAGGCAGTATTATGACTATTCAAGGCCAGCTCGAGGCTAGTGTCGATGTCTATTCGGAATGTATAAGAATTTCAAAAATGCATTTAAAAAGAACCGATGTACCAAGCAGAATAAGGCAATTAAATATTAATAAGGATAATTGCATAGTTGGTATTCCCCGGGCGCAGTTTGGTTCAAAAAACCATAAAAAAGCCAGTTTGACCTATCTGGATTTGGAGAAGGAATCTTTTGTCTGGCCGGAAATTCTGTTTGAAGAAGCCTGGAATAGTTTTTATCTGGAGGATTATAACAGATCACTGGGCAAGCTGGTGACTTACAAGGCTCCGGTGTTTGATTACATCTTCAACCCGGAAGTAGATATTCTAAAAGCCATGTCCTATCTGCATTTGTGTCTTTATGATGATGTATCCAAAGTGGTTTCAGAATATTACCAGCAGTATCAAAACGTATCCAAACAACTGGAGAATATGCTGGGACGAATGGGCCGTAACTATGAATCCTATTTCAATCTTGGAAGAAATTTTTACAACTCCAGGAAAGGGGCGGAAGAGGCAATAGATAAAATGTTAAGTTCTATTACCCGAGATCCGGCATTTGTTGAGCAAATGGAGGCATATAACCGGGGTGTTATGGAGGTAAACCAGATCAGGAATGTTTCTGACGGACGTCGTTCTTCTCAGCTTAGACATAACTTGCGATTGGCACTTGATCTGCAAAAGGACTTGATCGGGGCATATGTACGGGGGAATTTAAGGAGTTTTTATGCTCAAATTAAAAAAGGATTTGAGGATATGACTTATATGAAGTTGGAGATTCTATCCAGAAAGAAAAAACTTATTTATGAAAATATCCAAGAACAGGATCGCAAACGTGGGGATATCAAATATTTAAAAAGAAATGATAAGCAGTATTTTTGGACTTTTAATGGTGAGTTCTGGGCCGATGAACTGGGTGATTATGTATTTGCTTTAAGGTCGGAGTGTAACGAATGAAAGTATATTTAATCATTTTGATTATCTTATCCCTTGTGGGTGGTTTGAATGTTTTCTCAGATGATAACGTGGAAGAGAGAAAAGTGGCGTTGTTGAAAATTATAGACGAGGAGCTAATAGAAATATCCCGATTAAACAAGCAAAATAGAAGCAATAATCCCACTATACTTTTAAGAATGGCAGAATTATTGCTGGAGAAAGCCCGTTTGATCAAAGAATCAGAAAATATAAAATATTTGTCTGAGTCGGTGGATACCCGCAGAAAGGCCAATAAAAGTGCCTATTTTAAAAATTCTAAAAAATACTTTGTTCAGGCGCAAAAAGTATGTTTTTTTATATTAAAAAAATTCCCAAGATTGAACAAAAAAACGGAAGTCTACTATATCCTAGGAGCTAATGCCCAGGAGTTTCAAAAATATAAGGAGGCAAAAAGGTATTATGCCCGTGCATTAAAGGGCTCGACTGGAAATCAATTATTAAAAATAAAAACGCAAATTGCCTTGGCTGAAATTCATTACAATGATGGGGAATATAAACCAGCTATCAGGCTTTATGAGGCCGCATTAAGCGAACATGATGATAAGTGGTGGACCAAGGATGCCTATAATTTGTCATGGAGTTATTTCAAAGAAAAAAAATATCAGAAAGCAATTGATGTTATGAAACAGGTTCATGACAAAAGTAGCGATGACAAATATATTGATGTGTCTGATAGGGCAGCTCGTGACCTGGGATATTTTTACTCCACGGCGGGAAATCCTAACAAAGCAGCTGAGTTCTATGAAAAATCAGGAAAGGATGTCGGGGATAATTTGTTAAAAGTTGGACAGTATCTGATCAGTTACGGCAAATATGCTTCTGCGGAAAAAACCCTGGCGCAAGCTGTGACTACTTTGGAAGATGAGAGCAAGCAATTACAGGCGAATATTGCACTTTTGGATTTATATGATAGATCGGGTAATTATTCTTCACATCTAAGAACATGCAAAACAATAAAACCTTATATGCAAAATAAGAAATTGAATGAAGATCAAGAAAAGCAGTATCTTTATCAATTAAAAAAAATATCGGCGATATTGCAAAACCAGGTGGCTGCTAAAACCTATGATCATGACAAGGGCAAGCGAACCCAAAAAGCTGACGTGGCAGTCGGATATTTTGAAATCTTAAAGGAAGTTGATTCTGCAAAAGCCTACTTGTATGAGTTCACTATTGCAGAAACATTGTTTGCTTCTGGAAATTTTAACAAAGCGATTGATTATTATGACTCTGCTGCACAAAAAGCGCATGCAGCCAATGATTCCAAGATTGCGGAACTTGCCAGTAAAGGATTGGTGGTATCTCTTGATCAAAAAGGAGTCAGCACGGATAAAAAGAAAAAATTTACAGTTCAAGTGTTTAACAATTATCTTAAAAATAATCCCAAATCCGATGAAGCCTTTAAAATATATCAAAGACTTTTTACTGGTCATATGGAGAAAAAAAATCTGGTAGAGGCGGAAAAAACACTTTTAATGTTTCGCAAACATTTTCCGTATGCCCATGCCAAGCAGGAAGCGATGCTTGCGGCAATAATGGATTATTACAAAGTGAACAAGGATAGAGAGAATTTTTCCAAGTGGGTGGAAAAAATTAAAAGGAATGAATTTGTTGTTAACAATAAATATGCAGCACAACTTAATAAAATATCGCTAGCTATGCAGTTTGAAAATGTCCAGGGATTGATGAGTAAGGGAGATAAAAAAAAGGCGTTGGTTACTTATGTTGGAATTTACAAGGATAAAGAGTCTTCCCCGGAAGAAAAGAAATATGCTGCCTATAATATTATGCTGCTGTTTAATGAATTAAGGGATGCCACCAGAACTGTCAACTGGGCCGAAAGAGCATTGCAATTAATGGATGCCCAGGATGTTGCCAAATTTGATACATCGTTTTTGGCAATTGGAAATGAAATGTTTAATCGTAGGAAATTCAATGAATCGGTTTTTATTTATGAAAAAACTCTTTTGAAATTATGCAAAACAGGCTCAACCAAGAAAAAAACATTTTTTAAGAATGCTTATATAATGTACTTGGCGGATAGAAAAATAGAAGAGGTAAGAAACCTGGTTAGGGAAACTGCTCTTTGTGAGATTCCCCAGGATTTGATTGACCAGGCAAATATAGAAGTTTTGCAATCCCTGGTCGAGCTCAAAAGATGGAACTCCGTGGAAGATCAGGTGAGTATCATGGAAAGATCACCAGTTTTACAACCAGAATTGATAGAGCCGGTTTACAAGTTAAGAAATGAGCTTATGCAAAATAGTAGGTCTGAAAAAGCCCAGGAACTCAAAAGTAAAATCTTTTCATTTTTCGCCAATGCGAAAAAAAATAAATACCAGGTTCCGCTGAAAGGCCTGGATGTAGTGGCTGCTTTCAAGGTAGAGGATTTAAATGTAGAAATCAGAAAATTTAAAGCCATAACCCCGGTTTTTCCAGAAGAAAAATATAATGCATTATTGCAAAATAAATTTGTACAATTAAAGAGGCTAACTGATGAAGCCTTGGAAGTATTAAGCATAGGATCTGGCAAGGGTCTTGTGCGTGCGTATAAAGTTTTAATTGAAAACTATCTGACAATTATTACTGAAATGAGAGAGTTTACACCTCCCGGAAAATCCGCAGATTATGTGGCATCATTTAAAAAAAGTATGTACGATTTGTCTAAAGATCTGGAAAAGCGTTCCAATGAGTTCACCGCCGAAGCCAGACGCCAAATAATCAGTAATGATATTTTATCCAACGAAAATTACCTGTTTTTAAATACAGCCAAAATGCCGATCCAGATTGAATACGTCTATACTCCAGGCGGGGTTTTGATGGACAGAGGAGGACGACGATGAATTGGATAGTTTACCTGCTACTCGTTCTTTCAATGTATAGCTGTGCCAGCTCGCAAAAAGACGACAATCTAGACTTTGAATTTGATTCAATCAGCAATGAAGATTTTAAAGTCATTGAAGAGGTTCCTTACAGGGAACATGAAGATGTTTTTGAGGAGGTTGAAATAAATGACGATTCATTGGTAAAAGAATCCATGGCAAGGGTGCCTGAACCCAAGCTAATTGTAGTGGAAAACAAGGTCAGTAATGTTATTTCTAAGGGAATCAGTTTGTGCTATCGCAAACAATTTGAGATGGCATTTGAGATTTTTGATAAGACATATTTTGAATTTAAAAACCATCCCAGTTATTGGAATCAAATTGGTACTTGCTATTTCTTAAAAGGTGAAACGAAAAAAGCTTTCCTTTATTATAACAAGGCAAGGGATCTTAACCCCAATTATGTTCCAGCAATAAACAATCATGGCGTCATTTATCAGCAAGAAGGGGATCATTATAAGGCACTCAAGGTTTATGAAAAAGCCTCCAAGTTGAATAGTTTCGTTTTAACCCCACTGTTTAATATTGGCCAGCTTTACTTGCGTTATGGTTTTGCCGAGAAAGCAAAAGATATTTTTAAATCACTGTTAAACAAAAACCCAAGCGATGTGGATGCTCTTAACGGTATAGCCATGTCGTACTTTTTGTTGGGGAATGTCTCCACAGCTGTGGTTTATTGGCAAAAAATAAGTAGTGAATCCCAAGAAGAGCCTTATATCGGCTTGAACTATGCAGTTGCCCTTAAAATGTCAGGAAAAAAGCAGGAAGCTGTATCTGTTTTTGATAAAGTCAATGATAATAAATTAGGTCAGCTGGCCAATTACTATAAGAAAGTTAAAAACTATATAGGAGTTCAGTAATGAAATTATGTTTGGTGATTTTATTTTGGATAGTGTTTGTGACAGCAGGATTAGCCAAAGCAGACAAACCAGAAATAGTTTATAAATATAAACAGTATGAAAAGTTTGATTTTGAAGACATGGTGGTTGAAGGTGAAACCGGATCACCTGGTGATTTAAGTGTATCATCTCGGTTTCAAAGAAAATTTAGCAACAAGTTGCCGTATCGAAAAAATTTTCATGCGGAGATAAAAAAGGCAGTTGAAAGAATTAGATAAGTCAGGATTTAGCAAGGGGTAAGGTGTGGAGTTACACAATACAAAAGAAAGAGTATTTTTTGAATTAAAGCCCAAGGGGATCAAGGCTAAAGGTATCCGGTTTGCTAAAGGACGAAAACTCCTGGGTAGTTCCGAAACCTGTGAAATATATTTACCTTTTTCCGGGATCGCCCCTATCCATGCGGTGGTTGAAGTTGGGGACCAGGTCTTCAGGCTTTACGATATGAATAGTCAGACAGGATGTTTTTTAAATGGAAAAAAGGTCATCAAGGAAGATTTCAAATTAAATGATGTTTTAAAATTTGGAAATTATGAATTTGTTTTCTCCCGGGTAAGTGATGAGGCTAAAATACCATCGGTCTTGTCAAGGCATGCTTCTATTGTAATTGGATCAGATTTGCCTCCCGCTATTAGCGATGTTAAAACGCCGCCCAGTTCTCCGGGTATTGTAAAAAAAGAGGAAGAGAGAATTAAGAAGGAAATTGAAAATATTCCACGGGTGGAATATCCCTTGTCTAAAGATCCAAGTGCAGAATTTAGTGAATATATATTTGAGGACGTTGAATATTTATATCCTATTTTTAAATATGATATAAAAAAGACAGCAGTTGAAGTTATAATTCTTTCCAAGGATCGGATTTTTTCGGTTGACTACATTCCAGCACAGAAAGGTATCTACAAGCTGGTTGGATATAAACCAGTCACTAATGAATTGGAATTTCCCTATTTATCCAAGAAGGATAAATTCCAATTTTTAGAAATCAGCGAAAGTGAAGTGGTGGTCTTTACCCCAGATGGTTATGAAAGCATGATTTTATCTGATAAAAATATCAGCGAAAATTTAAAAAATATTCCTTCGATATCACTTAGAAGTAATGATATCGTAAGATTTCTTGCTGGAGATATACAGATTTTTGTCCGGAGAACGGATGCCCCGCCTGAAGTGAAGGCAGCCCCATTTTTCAGAAGAGACAAGGAATTTAAAAAGATTTTAGTTCTGACTTTTTTCTTATTATTTATATTGCTGGGTCCGATTGCTTTTTATCAGGTGGATACTGAATTGGAAGAGGAAAAAAATCCCGAGCGGATCGCCACCATTGTATATAAACAAAAAATGAAACTGATTGCCACCAAATCTCCGGCCGTTGATATGACT
>Ga0208375_1003503_pt1 | contig 13297 bp, 13 predicted proteins | sample RifOxyD1_FD_184038 | JGI IMG/M metagenome (GOLD analysis project Ga0208375, IMG submission 184038) | Soil microbial communities from Rifle, Colorado - Rifle Oxygen_injection D1 (SPAdes) | ecosystem: Environmental > Terrestrial > Deep subsurface > Rock core/Sediment | place: Rifle, Colorado... | reverse complement strand
TCATCATGCTCTCTTGATCCTTCAAATAATACGGTTAAATTTTCATCTGGGAGCACTCTCAAAAATCTTCCAAACTCGGAGATTTCATATATTCCTTGTAATCTCTGTTCATATACTTTAGCTGTTCTTTCACAAAAATAAAATGTACCTAATAAGGATAAAAAACCGAATGCTCCAAGATATAACAGTTGGTCAATAGGATTTTTCATAAAGTTTATTTTTCTTTTTCCTTTTTAAATTTTATCTATCTAAAATAACCACGCCCCGACCAGGACTCGAACCTGGATGCCGCGAACGGCGCGGATATTTGCGTTTTTTTCCATTATCACTTCCAATTATTAAGAGGAAGGTAGTGCGGTAGGAAACCTTGGTTTCCTTCGCGTAGCAATCCGCTGCAATACCCTTATGCGATCGGGGCTTATAGCTTATATTATTTTATAAAGTATTAAGCTTTTAAAAGTTTACATTCTGTTAAATCTTGTTTCTAACTTAGTACTTTGCACTCGTTTTTACTCGTGATATTTTTTAGATTGATTTTTGACATCTATGATATACACCAATATTAGATATTATAAGTTAAACTATTTATTATCCAATTATGAATGTTTACTTTTATCTTTGTAGTCATTTAATTATTAGTTTAATTTAATATGTCAAGAACACTTGACAGATAACTCCACACTTTAGTGTGGAGTGTGTTCTTGAGCATCCAAAACACGAGCGCCTTTTCAAACTCACCTTTTAAGTGGAGTGCGCATCGTGTTTTTGATTATCAATCTGCGACAAAGGAGCAGTATATTTTAAGTTTAAGATAAGTTTTATATCACCTAAGTCTAATAAGCACGAATAGAATCTCTAACATAGTCCAATCCCGCTACAATTCCTGCCAATCCTGTTATAAATGAAAAGGCTAACGCAATAAAAGCCACTGCAGAATTTAATTCACTAATAATGATTAATCCAATTGCAATTGATTGAAAAAAAGTTGTAACCTTTCCTATATACTTGACTTTGTAAGCATCAATATTTCTTATTAATCTTATTACCAATCCCGGGAAAGAAATAATTTCTCTAGATAAGCAGATTAATAATAAAAAGAAAATCCCTTGATTTACTACATAGAACTTGAACAATAAAACAAATACAATCGGAATCATAAATATTCTGTCTATAACTTGATCCAATCTTGCCCCAATATTAGAGGTTTGTTTTAGTTTTCTAGCAAAAAAACCATCAAACCAATCACTTGACGCAGCTATAGCAAAAACAATTCCTACTAATAATAATGGATAATCCGCAATAATTAAAAAGATTATTAAAAATGTTAAGAGTAATCTTATCAAAGTTATTGTGTTGGGTACATTTAATACAAATTCTTCTTTTACTTCTTTTTTTATTTTATCCTTTGTCTCTTTAACTTTTGTTTTAATCTTTCTACTACCCTGTTTAAGCTTTTCTTTAGTTTTCCTTACTTTTGAAGCAATTCTTTTTCTTACCATTTTTACCTCTTTTTGATTTCTTACTTTAGATATAAATCAATTGACCTTTATAAATTTAGTTTGGGGCTTCAAATAGTAAGCTTTAAAAGTCCAGTTCAATCTAATTTAATATAGCAGCGTGGAGCAGCCTGGAGTGCTCGTCGGGCCCATAACCCGGAGGCCGTTGGTTCAAATCCAACCGCTGCTATTTTTTCTTATTGGTTTTTTGGAAAAATCTTCAAATTCTTTTATTTTGTTAAACTTTGAAATAGTTAAGTAATAACTTTTGTCTATATTTGGACCTGTTAAACTAGAAAAAATACCTAATTTGTTTAATAATCTCTTAACATCTTTTAATCCTAAATAATTCATAGATTTTATTTTTAATCTGTTATATCTTTTTTCATGATATGCCTCATCTTCAAAAAATGCTTTCAGCCATTCTATTATTATTTTTTTGGGTGCTTTTTTTATTAAAATAGGAATTTTCCATTCTTTTGATTTAAAAGAACCAAATTTACTTATAAAATAATTAGCTCTTTTAACACTCCTAATACTTACTTCTCTATTTTTCCTCATTTTCATCTTTACCTTAAAAATCTTAGAAAAATCATTTCTAAACTTATTCAACAAATCTTGATTTTTATTGTAATAACCAATACCCCCAGAAAATTTTCTTCCCTTTTCTTTTGTTTTAAATATAAAAACACTTCCATCTCCACATAAATGGGCATGTATTCTTGCCAATTCTGGTGAAATATTTTCAGCAGAATTCATATCTGCATAAATATTTTAATTATTATAAAGCTTTTGATGTGTTTAACTTTTTATATGGTTTGGTCAAAATAAGGAGTAATCTTTTACAATTAATCTTAAAAACCCCGGTGATTTTTTTTAGTCATGGTTGAATTAATTCTAGGCATTGATGATGCAGGAAGAGGCCCCGTAATAGGGCCAATGGCATTAGCAGGCTGTTTAATAGACAAAGAAACAGAAAAGGAATTTAAGAAAATTGGTGTCAGAGATAGTAAACAATTAACAGATAAAAGAAGGGAATATCTTGCAGATATAATTAGAGAAAAAGCAGAAACCTTTGAGATAGTTTTAGCTTCTCCAACTGAAATAGATGCAACCTCTGAAGAAGGAAAAAATCTTAACAAATTAGAAGCAATAAAAATGGCTGAGATTATTAACAAAATAAACAAAGGATATAGTAAAATAAAAGTTATAATTGATTGCCCTTCTGTAAGTATTATTAAATGGACTAATTATCTAAAAACTAAAATAGATAATCTTTCTAATCTTGAAATTGTTTGTGAACATAAAGCAGATGTAAACCACATATCTGTAAGTGCCGCATCCATTCTTGCTAAATCAATGAGAGAAAAAGAAATGGCCGATTTAAGGGAGAAATATGGGAAAGAAATGGGCTCGGGGTATGCTTCAGACCCTTTAACATGTAGATTCTTAGAAAAACATGCTCAGAAGTATAAAGAAGATGGCATATTCAGAAAAACCTGGCAAACCTGGAAAGATCTTTGTAAGAAGGCTGAGCAAAAGGCATTGAATAATTTCTAATAATTCTTAGTTGAGTTTACTCTTTATCCGAATTATTTGGAATGGTATACTTATCTAAACCAATTTCTACTGCTGAACCAAAATTTAATCCACTTATAGATGTGGCAAAAATTCCTTTTGCATTTTGATTTCCAGTAATTGTAGAACCACTCTCGATAAAATTCTCTCCCATCAATAAACCATAAGCTCCTTGATTTCCATTAAATGTAGAATTCTCTTCAACATGATTGAATCCTCCCACTAAACCATAAGTTCCTTGATTTCCATTCATTGTAGAACCACTCTCGATAAAATTTTCTCCCCCAACTAAACCATAAGTTCCTTGATTTCCATTAAATGTAGAATTTTTTTCCAATTCATTTCCTGCTGCTATTAAACCAAATGTGTAGATATTTCCATTTTGATCATCTCCACAAGTTTTAACTATTGGCCATACCCCCCAAACATATTGGTTTTCTTGATGATTTCTTATTCTTACTGAACCAAAATGAACATTATCTTTTAAAGCAGTTGTTCCTATAAGTGCAAGTAAACCTCCAGCTACAACTCCTTTTACAGCATGTTTTTTTATTTTATTCCCTAAATTTGATAAAGATTCTCTGATTGTCATGTTTTTTACACTAATTTAATCTTTTTAAATCTTTGGGTATTGTTGTAACTTAATAATGGTTTCAAATATCTTTGATTAATTAGCTCGATATTTTATCAACCTACTAAAATCCCTGACGTTTATGTTTTAGTTTTTTAAGAATATGTTCTCTTATCTTTTCAGCTTGGTTTTCTTCTACTGCAGGGATATATCCTTCTGAGTGATAGCCTCCAGCCCTCATATTCACTGGCATAGAATAACCTGCCGTTTGGATTAATAAACTTGAAAACCCAAATATTCTTGCAATTATCCCCCTATGTATATCTACATTTTGAATTCTTTCATAAGGAACATTACTGTACCTTTTCCATATAATTCCTCTTTCTAATCTTATATTATCCTCTCCAATTTCATAATTCCAAAATTTGTAACTTAATCTAGCATATACCTCTGCCATGATTAATATAAATGTAACTAGTACTAAAAAACTAACAATAGCTATTAACCAGCTTATAGCTCCAAATGAACCAGCTAATATTACTGAAGATGGTCCAATCACAAACGCTAAAATAATTATCAAAAAAAGCAAACTACTATAAGCTTTCATTCTGAACAGCCATCTTGCACCAGGATGTAATTTTTCTTTCATATGGATAATACTCTATTTTGCTTTATAAATCTTAGGAGATTATTTAAATTATATATTAAAACTTAAAAACCCACTTAACTTATTTTGGGCATGGCATATATAAAAAACCTGGTGATGCATGGGTTTAAGAGCTTTGTGCGTAAGACAGAGATTCCTTTTACTCCAGAAATTAATGTTATTCTTGGCCCAAATGGGAGTGGAAAGAGCAATATAACAGATGCCTTATGTTTTGTTTTGGGGAGATTAAGCATTAAAAGCATGAGGGCTGCAAAAGCTAAGAATTTAATTTTTGCAGGAACAAAATTGGTCTCTCCTGCAAAAGAAGCCTCAGTTGAAATAGTATTTGACAATTCTGATAAAGTTTTTTCAATTGATAACAATGAAATTTCAATAAAAAGAATTGTAAGAAAAAACGGACAAAGTATTTACAAAATAAATGGAGAAACAAAAACCAGACAAGAAGTTCTTGTTCTTCTTGCTCAGGCAGGCATTGATCCGAATGGTTTTAATATTATTCTTCAGAATGAAATTCAAAATTTTGTAAGAATGCATACAGAAGAAAGACGTAAAGTTTTAGAAGAAGTTTCAGGAATTTCAATATATGAATCAAGAAAAGAGAAAGCACTTAAAGAACTAGAAAAAACAGATGAAAAATTAAAAGAAGTTCTTGCCATTTTAAGAGAGAGAACAATTTATTTAAACAATCTTGAAAAAGAAAGGCAACAAGCCCTTAAGTTTAAAAAATTAGAACAAGATTCTAAAAACTTAAAGGCAAGTATTCTCAATTATGATTTAAATGTAAAGCAAAAAGAACTGGACAGAATAAACAAAGAAACAGACATAAAATTCAAGTCAATAGAAAAAATTAGAAAAGACATTCTTCAAATGCAAAACTCCATAACAAGTCTAGATTCCAAGATTAAGTCTATTAATGACACAATACAAAAGTCAGCAGGTTTGGAACAAGAAAGGCTTAATCAAGAAATAAATGATATACGTGCTGAACTTGCAGGTCTAAGTGTAAAAATAGAAAATTATGAATCAAAATTCAAAGAAACAGAAAACAAAAAGCAAGAAACTGAAAAAATAATAAGAGACAATGAGCTATCCATACGAGAGTTAAATAAATCTTCTCCAAGTGTACAGAAAAAAGAAGGTGATATACAAAAAAAGAAAAAAGAGCTTGAAATTTTAGAAGAAAAAAGAAAGAGATTCTATATGGTTAAATCAGAGCTAAAGTCTTTAAAAGAAAGAATAGAAGACAAGAAAAATTCCTTGCAAGACGCTCAAAGAAATTCTGGCTTTATTCTAAAACAAATAGAACATTTAAGTGAAGGACTATTTGATAAAAAAACTTCTCAAGAAAAGCTTGATTTACTTCATTCTGTACTCTATGAAAATAAGTCTAAACTTGAGATTCTTGAAAGAAAACAAGTAGAATTAGAAAGAATAATCAATATTAGTGAGCACGAGATTTTCAAATTGGAAAATATTAAGAATGACATATCCAAAATGGACATTTGTCCTTTATGTAAAAGCACCATAACTCCAAGTCATATAAAATCTATTCATCAAGAGACAAACCCCAAGATAAAGGACTTACGAATTAAGTCAGAAGATGCAAAATCTAATATTAAAAAAATTCATGCAGAAAGACAAAAAACAATAAATGAAATAAATAAAGCAAATGATGAGTTAGTTAAAAGAGAGGCCGACTTATTTAAGATTTCTCAAATCCAAGAAAAAAATGAGCAAATAAAAAACTTTCAAATAAGCATTGATAAAATTAAAAGCGAAGTAGAAGAGTTACAAAAAAGAAATAAAAATCTTGAAAAAGGTTTTGATGATAATTCAAATATAGAACAGCAATATGAAACATTAAAAGTAGAAGTTCAGGAAATGTCTTATCTCTCTGAAGAAAATGTTGATTCAGAAATATCATTCAAACAAAGGGAGCTTGAAAGATCTAAGATATTATTAAAACAACTATTGAGAACGGAGGAGGATTTAACTGAAGAAATTAATTCTATGAAACGCATTATTGAAGATAAAGAGTCTAGTTTAGAAAATAAAATCAGTCAAGAAGAAGAATTATCCAAGAAATTCAAAAGGCTTATTGCAGAAAGAGACTTTTTACATGATAAAATAAGGCAAATTGAAGCCGATAAAATAGGAAAACAGAATGAAATTCATATTATTGAACAAGAAGTTAATAATCTTAAAATTGAAAAGGCAAGAGTCGATGCAGAATATGAAAATATCAAAACTGATTTACTTGCTTTTACAAGCATTGAGATAATTAAAGCAAGCAAAGAAGTGCTCTCAGAGAGATTAGCAAAAATTCAAGAAATACTTTCTAATATTGGCTCAGTTAATCTTAGATCTTTAGAGGTTTATGATTTGGTTAAACAAGAATATGATTCTGTAAGGCAAAAAGTAGAAACAGTTGAGCATGAAAAAAATAAGATATTGAAAATTACTCATGAAATAGATGTAAAGAAAAAGAAAACTTTCCTAAAAACTCTTTATTCTTTAAATGAAACTTTCTCCCGAAACTTTTCTCAGCTTTCTACAAAGGGCCATGTTTTTCTTGAATTGGAAAATAAAAAAGATCCTTTTGAAGGGGGGGTTAGTATTGTAGTTAAAGTTGGACAGGGAAAGTATTTTGATGTTACTTCTTTATCTGGGGGGGAGCAAACTCTTGTTGCTCTTTCGTTAATATTTGCAATACAAGAATTAAGCCCTTATTGTTTCTATATCTTAGATGAAATAGACGCCGCTTTGGATAAAAGAAACTCAGAAAGACTTGCTAGTTTATTGAATAAATACATGAAAAAAGGGCAGTATATAGTAGTCACACATAATGACGAAGTAATATCCAGTGCAAAGAATCTTTATGGAGTGAGTATGCATGATGGTGTGAGTAAAATAATAAGCTTGAAAGTTTAACACAGAAATAAAAGTAACCCGCCACATTTATGTGGCAGACAATTGCAAGGGCAATTGTCTTTTATTTCTGTCTCAAAAACTTCAAAACAAACCAGCTGGCTTTAGCTGGCAGTAAAACACAGGAAGTTTTTGATAACAGATAATTAATTGGATAATAAACGCTCATGTAGGTTTGCAGGGGGATAATATAATTCTTAATAAAAATATTTTACAATAGTCAGTATGGTAATTTTGATGTCAAGAAACTTGACGGAAACTTACTCTTTAAATAGCAAAGTTATAAAAATTTTAATGTCTTTCATATAATCATGAATTTAAATGAGAATTCAACTGAAAAGCAAAATTTATTGAATAGTTTAAAAAACAGTGGGATTGAAGGTTATATAATAGATGCTTTTTCAAAAGTCAAGAGAGAAGAGTTTATGCCAAAAGAGCTTAAACAAGTTGCTTATAAAGACACTTCTCAGCCAATAGGTCATGGGCAAACAATAAGCCAGCCATACACAATTGGTTTAATGCTGATGATGTTAAATCCAAAAAAATCTAGAAACATAAACAAAGTTCTTGAAATCGGCTCCGGTTCAGGTTATGTTTTAGCTTTAATGTCTGAAATATATGGAAAAAATGTAGAGATTTACGGAATTGAAAGATTAACCCCCATTTATGAAAATTCAATAAAAAACTTAAAAAATTATTCAAATGTTAAGGTCTATAATAAAAATGGCTTTGATGGATTAAAAGAACACGGGCCATTTGATAGAATTCTAATAAGTGCAGCAATTGATGAGATTCCTAAAGTGCTGGTTAAACAACTAAATAAAAATGGGGTAATAGTTGCTCCAATTTATAACCCCCAGAAAAATTGTCAAGATTTAGTTGCTTATCAAAAGCAGGGAAATAAATTAGTTGATATTGATATAAAAAGGGATTTTTTATTTGTGCCTTTTATTAACCCCTAGTTATTGAACTATAATTGAATCTTTATACCCTGCTTAACTCCGTGCAATTTAACAAGATTTTTTGAGCAGGATAGTGAATAAACTTCTTCTTTTTGGTTTATAATATCTCTAAAAGACACCTTATACATAAATCCTAACGATTCTGTACTTATCATAGTGGGAAATACTTTGTCCAAGAATACCCTATTAGGGATGACAATACTACCTAATAAATCTTCAGCTTTATTATTAGCTTCTCTTAAGAAGCATCTCCTATATTCTCTGTAGGTTTCATCAAATATGCTAAATGAATGGGCTCTGTTTATATTTTGCACAATTTTTAATGCCACATCTTTAGATTCTTGGTTTAGATTTCCATAAAACCAAGTATGCAACTTCATTTCTTCTGGTCCAATAAGCCATTCTTTAACTTCTTTTAAAAACCCCTCCCGTTTTAGCAATGCATAAAGATTGATTTCAGTTGTATCTACTGTGAAACCAATATCTATTCCTTGTAGTGGTTGTTCATATGGCATTTTTGTTTGTTCAGTTTAAACTATCTTACTATAAAAAAATAAATTAAAAAAATAAAAAATAAAAAAATTAAAAGAAAAGTTAGTAATAACTTTCGCCGAATTCTTCTGTTTTTTCAGGCTTTTTACCAACAAGTACGAAAAGAACAATTAGCAATACCACAAAGATTATTGCTAAAATAACAGTCAGTACAGTCACAGGACTTGCACCAATGCTCTTTCCTTCTACTTTAGTGTTAAGAGTAACTGCCTTGACAAGTTCTTCGCCTGAGAATACATTGACACTAAAGTCATATGATCCTTCAACATCTGAACTTGCAGTTATTGTTACAGCTTTGCTTGAGCCAGCTGCTACAGCAACAACAGTTTCACTTGCACTAACGCTTAAATCACTTGAAGTTTCAGGAACTACCCTATAAACTTTCAACTTGTTTGTTGGGTTAACGATTAAAACGCTATATTCAGCATCTTCCCCAGCAGCAACAGTTTTACTTGTTACAGTTGGAATAACGTCTCCACCACTGAATTCGTTGCTAATAACAACTTGTGTCACAGCACTTGATACTGTGTCATCGTTACTTGCTTCTACTTCAATTGTGTAGATACCTTCTTTCGCGTTTTCAGGGACTTCAAGATAAAGTCTTCCACTTACAGAATCTTCATCTTCATCGTCACATGATCTGCCTGTTGGGCTTAAGTCGCTTGCGTCATTGCATTCTAAAGCAACTAAGTCTCCGAAGTAAGCTGTTCTTTCAACACCAAGAGCTGCGATGCTTGCAGTTACATAAAGATCATCAAGATCATTGTAACCTATGCTTCTCAACACTACATCAACTGGAAGCATTTGACCTGCTTCAACTGATTGAGGTGTTTCTACAGACTTAATTTCAACATTGTAAGAATCTCTTTGAACTCTTAAAACAATGTCTTCTATTTCAGTTTCAACTCTTCCATCAGCTTCACTTTCGCCGTAGATTTTGATATTAAGGATTAATTCATCACTTAATTCATCTTTAAGCTCAGATGGAACTTTTAACTGAAGAGTCTTGCTGTACCTTTTTCCATCTTCAACGTCAAAAGGTGCTGTTAAGTCTTCAACATCTATTTTTTGGCCTTCAAGTTCTGCCTTCACTTTTACATCAGATGCATTAACATCTGAAGTAAAAACTACTCTTACAGAGATTGTTTCTCCAGCCAAAACACTTACTTCCCCACCAACAGGATAAACGAACAAATCGTCTACCCTAACATTAACACTACTAGCTAAATTACTTGAAGCACTTATAGTAGCGACAAGCAATAAAGCAGTTGCAATTGTTAGTAAAGAAACCCAAAGTTTTTTTGTTTCCATTGGATTTTATTTAAATTTAGTTAAAATCACGAGCTAAAATTAGTTTATAAACTTTATGGTGATAACATCTTTTTGTAATTAAATAATGAAAATTAATTAACTAAATGTAAGTAACAAACAGTGAAGCTTTTTTTGTCGACGGTAAAATAATATTCTTAAACTATTAGTAAAAACTCCTTTTTAATCATACTTTCTTTGGATTATATATATGGTTTAACAATGATATTTATCTACAAAATTTATTAATTTTAAGTATGGAATACAAAGTTCAGCTAAAAGTTGATGGTGCAGTAAGTCATGGTTTAGGAATATCTTATCCAGATGTTTATACAAAAGAAGAAATTGTTCAAGCAGATGATAATGAAAGAGCTGTGGTTGAAGCAATTTGTTATGCTCTATCTATTGCTGAAAGCGCATTACATAATCCTGATAATGGATATGTAATAGTTACTTTAGAAAATATTTTTCAACAGGGTAGTGATAAGCCAATAGAACAATTTGAAATATTAAAAAAATTAAGATTAGATGATAAATTAAACGATAAGGGCAATCTTCAAGCTAGATGCGGTTTAATTGATAAAGCTCTTTTAGGTGGAGGAGAACATTTTCCAGAGCATTTAGAAAATGTTAAGAAAGATTTGTACTCCAGATTAAATTAACTAACTCCTTGATTATATAATTGCCTTAGTAAAATTAATAATGTGTTTCTATTAGAGTTATTTGATATAAAATAATGAGTTCTCAATATCTTAAAAATTAGTTAATTCTTCTCCAATCTCTCCAACATTATCTATTATATATGAATGAAGTTTATTAATTATAAATGCCTGTAGTTCTTCTTTTAAAATTCCATGGCAATTTTGAAGATTAGACTCTGGTTTAATAATACTTCCTAAAGGAACATCACAAGACATTTCTAACCCCTCTAAATCTCGTAAGTTTAATTTTCCCTCTTTAACTTGTACTAGTCTAACATCAATTTTGCATTCTCCATTATACTTCCCCCTAATTTCATAAAACCATATTGCATCTGTTGTATCACTTGTAAATTTTGTATCTGCACATTTCTCCTGATGAGCTTGAAAACATGCATTATCATCACATTTATAAGTATAAACTAAAGTAAAGTATAAAGCAAGAGCTAAAACAATGAATGCTATAACAAGCAGTACTTTCCAATTAACCGCCCCCTTTTTACTAACAAACATAATATAAATCAGCAAAAAGAATATTTAAAACTTTCATTTATGAAATATTAAAATTTCTTACATACTTAACATCTTAATCTTATTGCTTACAGCAGAAAAATTACTTGCTGAAATAACTTGACATCCAGCATCTTCAGCTGCATTAATCATATACATTGTTGCTGTTCCATCTATAACTAATATTATCAATTTTTCATTTTTTCTTACTCTTCTTAATGTTGAAGCAAGAGCTTTTGTTGATATTTCTTTAACTATTCTTAAATTCTCATCTAAGAAGAGTGTTTTTCCCGTTCCTTTATTTGTTTTTGCTATTTCTTTAATTTTATCCTTAACGTCATCTGTAAGATTTATATCTTCATTATTATTTTTTTCATCTCTTGAATCTGATTCTCTTTCTTCATATTTATTATGTTCATATCTATTTGTTCTCTCTTCTCTTTCTGCATTTCTATTTTCAAAAAAAAGAAAGTCACTGGCAGGAATTTTCTTTCTTAAAGCTATCAAAATTTCCTTGCCAGTTAATTCTTCAACTTCTTTTCCATCGGGTGCAATTGCAACGTTTTTGATTTTTGCATTATCCAAAACGTTTTTCACAATTAGCTTGCCTCCTCTGTCACCATCAACAAAGAGAGTGATTTCTTTTTTTTTACTTAGTTCTTTTATTGATTCAGGTAATTTGGTTCCATTCATAGCAATTACATTGTTCACGCCGTTTCTCAACAAATTAAGTACATCTGCTCTTCCTTCAACAACAATAACTTCATTATCTGTCAAATCTCCACAAGGAAGTTTTTCGTCTCCATATTGTTGTATTAACGCCATTTTAGCAGAGGTTTTAACCGTATGAGATATTTCCCTTGAATCGGTTGAGCCTTCAATCTTCTTCATAAGATCTTTCGCTCTTTCTATAATGTAATCTCTCTTAGTTCCTCTCACATCTTCTATTTTTTCAATTTCTATTTGCGCATCACTTGGCCCCATTCTTTCAATTGTTTCTATAGCCGCTGCAATTAAAGTCGTTTCAGATTGATCTAAGGCTGTTGGAATCATAATCATTCCAGTTGTCTTTTTATCATTTCTTTCTAAGTCAACTTCAATTCTGCCTATTTTGCCTTCTTTTTGGAGTTCTCTCATTTCAAGTTCACTTCCAAGTAAACCTTCTGTCTGTCCGAATAGAGCCCCAATTACATCTGGCTTTTCTAATGCGCCTTCTGCAACGAACTTTGCACGTATCATATATTTTATTGATACTGGGCTAACTTTTGCCATTTTTTCGTTTTCCTCCGAATTTATCGTTTAATTTAATTATCTAGAAAAATATAGAATTACTCTTACTAGTTTTTAACTTTCTTCTTATTGTCATTTCTTCAAATACTTCAAAAAATAGCATGATGCTAAAATGAAAGTGATTGTGATTTACGATTAAATTTAATGTAAACTGTAATTCGTAATGTGATATCTTTCTAACATATTTACACAGTTTAAAAGGTTTTTAAAGTTTGTGATAAGAATTAGTAAACTACTTCAACCAAATGGCTTGGCACTTGTCCAATTCTGTCTTTGCCAAATAGTTTTCTTTTAATATCTCCTGGTTTTCTATATATTGTAGCAAATTTTACTCTACTCCCATTTTCTATAGATGCCTCTAATGAATTGATGGATTTTTTAGAATTATCTTGAACTTCAAAAACATAATTCCCCTCATCTGTAGAAACAGTTAAAATATAGCTACCATCTACTAATTTCACAGATTCATTTCCAAAAAGAGCGCCACTCGATTTGATAAGCTTACTTTCTGTTCTTTGCTCATTTATAACTATTCCTTCCTTATATTTTGTATAGGGTATAAAAGAATTTATACTTCCTCCTACTAACCCAAGTCCTATTATGGCCATTCCACTCTGTATAATTATTTTATTTATTCTTTTCATGTTTTCATATTATTAGTTTCCTTTTTAAATTTTGCCTATCTATTCTATTCGTATTTTTTTCTTAGAATTTTTATATCCTCTTATACTTGTCCT